>JAAUXT010119232.1_pt1 | contig 43139 bp, 51 predicted proteins | sample 7278171 | NCBI WGS metagenome assembly JAAUXT01 (sample SAMN14350112, study PRJNA611818) | marine sediment metagenome | isolation source: surface marine sediment (1.8m) | place: French Polynesia: Moorea | collected 2018-08
CCGAGCTATAAAGCCATTTATACAGCCATACCCAAATTTCACCATGTCGGCCATATTGGTTTTTTGCCCATAAAAATACGTAAACGCAAAAATTTGTTCTTTTGACACTTTGTGCATCAACTACAACCCGAAAGTGAATGAAAAAACCAAACATGACCAAAATCGAACAAATAGAACACTTTCAAACTCGCGTTCACAGATTTAGCCTTTGGATGCCTATAGGTGATTCTCACCATCACCATACATTATACATAATGTATGCTTCAAGGTTCAAATCACCTAAAAACCCCCAGAAAACCAGACCCACAGAGTATGCGCAACATTTGTGAACACGATGCCCACAGGTGACTTTTCAGGTCCTCTGTTGGGGTTGCTCTTCATATTCACCAATTTTGAAAAACCAGAGGAGGGGACATCCACTTTTCTGTCGGCTGCCGCACCCTCTCCTGTGTGTACGGTACAGAACATGAACGAAAGTACGGTGACCACAATACACTCACAGATGCCGCCAGACCGGCGCGTGTTAACACGTACAACTCGTACCTCTCGCGCAATGTCAGCAGTCGGCACGGATGCAATTTCTTCGGAGGGCTCCGCTGAAGAGGGTCGACTTCGGGGAACAGGAGACCAACCAGTTCTTGAATGTGCCCTCAGAAAATTGGTGGCAGATGGTGGTCGAGACTGGCAAGACGACGGTCGAGAGGGCCCATCGCCACCCTGAAAGAAGCCACGAAAGAACTGTCCATTCTGAAAAACTGAAGCACCGTAGTAGTACGTAGTAGAAAAAACGTTTGCGACAATCTCTCGTTTTTTGTAAGAAAAGCTGAGCCCATACAGGCAGATACTAAAAGACATTGTCACGGAAAGGAACAAGACCGCACAGGTTTCAAAACAGGCAAAATTGTCAAAAGTGCTTGGGTGATTGCCCCTGAGGACCTGAGTGCCCATCGGCCCACCAAATTTTTGGTAGCTACCCGTAAAACCCCGCGCATAAGTCGCCCTTGGTTGTACTAGTTGTTGACATCACAGTTTTGCCTTTGACGCACACATTGACATCAGAAGCATTTTCACTCGTGCGAAAAGCACTCTGAAAACCACCACAAATGTCTCAGTTGTCATTCCTTTGACGACTTCCGGTAAGTTGCAACTGAGAAATTTATCAATTGCAGTCCCCCGACCTGATGGTCGACTGTGTTCTCCCTAACAATGGATTGCGACACAAACAGGCGTCCCTTTTCGGTCTCTGAACACGACTGGGCAAACTAAGACTGTGGGGTTCGTTTCAAACAAAAAGAAGTCAGTTCATTACCTCGCCCATGAAGTCCTTCACCTTGGAAGGAACCGCCACATACTTGGACGACTTCCACAAAGCTTTCACAGGAGTTGGTTGCGGCGTTTCGGCCTGCTTCTTCTTGCTTTCTCGCTGAATGCGTCGCATTCGGCGCACATTTTCTGCCACATGATCTTTCGGTTCTTGTTCTACAGAACAACCAAGCACAAACAAAACAAATTGTTAACAACTCAGTTTTATTCAAACATTCCGAAAAAGACCTCCTTTTCAAGCAAACTGACGCATTTTCGGTGCTCGTACGTACTCTTTCTCAGCGATGACGCACCACCGGCGGAATAACCCTGGCCAGTCACTTCAAACAACATAGCAATGGTGTCTCGTGTTCAGTGCTGAAAACTGATTCCGTCGTTTCCTCGACAACCCAGTGGACTAGTGCAGATCCAGGTTCAGCCCACGGACAATCCAGACTCTACCGGAACTGCAATAGAAGACTTGGGAGTGAACATGATGTCTGTCTCGAAGACAGGACGGAAAATTAATGCAGCTCTAGATCACTATATCTTTCAAACCAAGACCACCAAAGTTTCGTTGAATCATGCAGAGAGCCAAATATCGTGACCGGCAAGTTTTTTGCCTCTGATTGCCAGATTTGTTGAAAAACACGGGATCGAGCGGCAAATTTGACTGAACACACTCACGTGAAATACATTCCAGATCGATTTCGTGGTCAAATTTGTTTCTGTTGATCCAGTGACATAACAAAGCCTCAGAACCTGATTGTCTTTATGGTCCACGTTGCTCCACAGGGAAGTGCAGGAAACAACAAGAACGAACAATTTGCAGTTGAATTCGATTCTCTCCAAGCTGGCCGACTGTTTGGTCACGTGACTGGGTGGCGACTGTTGAGCAGAATTTGGTGCTGCATTAATCAATGTGAAGAAATATGTTTGTTTTCAGGCAACTATATTGCAGAACGTTGGACGTTTCAAATTGTAAAAACAATCCACAAAAATACATATAGTGTTTCCAATAGTGTCATACTCCGTTGCAAACGAAACACAGGAGGGATTGATGACATTTTCATGAGGTTGTTGAAATTGTAGTTGTTCTACATAAACATCTACGACGAAAACTCTGCACAATACATCATCGTAGCAACCACACAAACGAGAAGGTTGTTTCCACGAGTAATTTGCTGTTTTCTGGGTTTTGTGTCTTTCACCATGTCCAAATCTTCGACTGCAAAACAGAAAGCTGACAAGACTGGAAAGTCTGCGGCAGGGATTGCTCCGACACCAGTTGCCACAACTGATATCGTGGCAGGAAAGTTGAATGATCAAGAATGGTAGGGTTCTTCAAAATTCAGCTTCAGTCTAAATTTCTGTTTGTGAGAACAAGTCCCGCGCTCCTGAGCCATTCCATGTTCAGATGTGCAAGCAGTTCTACTGACCAGATAATCTGCACCACGAAACCGGCCACACCCCAAACGGATCAGATGACACGAAACCGGTCACACCCCCTTCTCGTCTGCAGGAACACAATGTTGGACTGCGACGACGGAGACGAGTTTGTGTTGGACCTCGTCGAGGAGGTGTGTGCTGCGTCTATGAACATCATCTACAGCAACTACCTCCAAGAACAACTCATTCCGTACACGGTTCTGCAGGCCAAGGATGCAATGCTGGAAATGATCGAGGTTGGCAGACCCAACATCTCCGCACACGAATGTCGCAGTCGTTCTCAAACTTGTCTGTCGAAGTGGGCACTTGTTTGTTCATCAAACCAAACACTTTGTTGGACTTTTTCGAACACAGTGGCAGTTCTTGGCTTTTGACGAAGGAGAGGAAAATGTGGAGGCAGATCCGAACTGGACAGAGGACAAAGGCAAGCATGTGCTGAGTGTGCTGGAGTCGAATCCGCCATCGTGCCCCGTCACAACAGACATTCTGTCTTCGTGAATTTATTTCTGACTGTCCAATTGCAGAACCACAATCCGCAACTACTGATTGTTGGGCCCAGGGTGCTGTGCCGAAAGATATACTCCATTCGGCTTCCAGAATGGAAGCTGTTTCCGAAGATCTTGAAGACATCGAAGACCAGACGGACGAACATTTTGGAAGGTGGGGATGATGAACGTTTCGCAGAAGTCATTGTGAATTCAGATTTGTGTGATGGGCAAGGGAAACAGTTTCCTCGGAAATTTGCTTCCGTTGCAAATGAAGGAATTTGCGCTCAAACTCAGCAAGTCATGAAAACACAGCCACAATGTGCTCTTGCTTTTGTCCAGGTCCGAAAGCAGTGAGCACGACTCTGGCGAAGTCGACCCAAAAGACAAGAGTGCTTCTGACGGTGAAGTGAACAACGACGAGACTGCAAACCAAGACTTTCCGGAAGAGCAGAGACCGTCGCCATTTCAGGAGAACGACGATACTGCAAAGGTAGTTTTGTGAACGTCGAACAGAAACATGAGATATGGAGGCCCACGACTTCAAACGGAGCCTCATTGGTTCTTTTTTTTTCTGAAGGCATCAACACACGAGTTGGACACAAAAGAAACAAAGGCGAGATCAGATGTGGATCAGAGATACAACGTTCCAGCTGAACGATCACCTCAAACACGGGCTACAATTTCAAATTCAAGCTCCAAAGCGAAAACAGTCAGTGACAAATGCAATTGTACAGACCTTTATCCCTCACGAAAACGGTCAAAAAAACAGAATTGCTGTAATTACTCGTCCACCACACTTTTTCATCCCTCACGAAAATGGCCTGTGTTGAAAAGACGTGACATGTTCTGTACCCAGAGTTTTGTTTCAGTCACGTGCCGAACGCGCACCTGGCACGACGAATGTAGCTCATGATCAGACAGGAAATGTCATTGCCATGGTGAAACTGAATCCAGACAGACTGCCGAGCCACAGGTTGGAATCCTTACAAGTTTGTCTGGACATGTACCGCTCACCCAGTAGAAAGAAACAAGACTTAGAAGTTTCACCATTTGTCTTGTTTTCTATGCAGAATACGAACGGGTTACCAGGTCGTTGACGCCAAAGTGGAAGCTGAGCAAGCACGACTCGACGCCATCAGGAAAGGACGGCGCCTGCGGGTCTTGAAACCTGCGCCACCATCGGAAAAACCAACGAAGGACACAAAGCAAACGGGTAGATACTGCAAATCACATTGTGTTGAAATTTCAGTCAAAACTGAATCGTGCGATCTCAACCAACACATCTTTGTTCCAGTGGAGATTTTCCCAACTTTGGTGGGAAGAACACACGAACCACTTCCTCCAGTTGTACGTATTCTCGCTCTTTACTTTGTAGTCCAGCCTCAAAAGCCGCGATCACCATCGAGTTCGTGGGTACTGGTCAAAGCCCGTTGATGCTCTATAGTTCAGTTCGTTTGTGTTTGGAATGCATTTTCTCAACCTCAATCCCAGGGTCCTGCTTTTGTCGATATTTTTGAGTGATTGTCAATGCGTTGGCGCGTTGCCACACTTTCGAGTCCGCCCAAGCGCAATCAGTCAAAATGCAGTTACCTTTTCATGCTGCACCGCGAAAGTAGCTCTGCAGCTGCCACGAACATTGCAAAAGCTACATGGGAAATTCAAGCTCAGCGAAGAAGCATCACGTGTGACTTCTATTCTTTCGTGATGACATGGGGCGAGGCATTGCATTCCTGTTGTTGTTGATGATGCTTCCTGACCCCACCCCTCTTCAGGCCAGGGAGGTGACAAATTGGTCCAGTTTTGCTGTGCCTTTTTCTGACTGTGACTGACACACACCCGGTGATTTGTCTCCCAATCGTGAGAAATTAACTGGTCCATTACAGATCGACTCCATGGAGCTGGCACCAGGCGTGGTGGTTCGTGAAGGGGATCGAATCAAACGCGGCCCCAAGCCTTTTCCTTCAGCCACAGGTTCACTGCACAAAAAACTACGGCCCGTCTTGGTGCAAGGAGGATCGCACAACTTGTCTGTTCATGATCTCATTGGAAACAAACAGCCTGTGGTTCGACGCATGGACTCACCGCCCATTCCGCCAATTCTTCCTCATCCCCCAGCGCAAAAAGCGTCTTGAGGTCTTCTTTGTTGGTGTATTTGTTGCCTTATGCCGCAGCATACACAGAGAAGAACAACAACACGAACGTGTCCTTCATTGAGGAACAAAAAAAAGATGCATTTATAACGTACCTGCGTCGTCATTCTCTCGCGCGTTTTCACTGAGGAAGCAAACAAATGAAAAGCCCTTTGCCAGGCAAACTTGTGCAACGCTTCGAATGGTGTGGCTCGTCTGTCACACGTTCTCACTGAGAACACCACCATCCACAGCCAGCAACTCAGTTGTGATAAGTGTCAGGTGAAGCAACACAATAATCGTATTGCGGTTCTAGTCCAGTTCTATTTGTTGAGCTGCCACCAATGATACCAGCTTCGATTTCCGTACTTTGTGCAGCGCAGCCAGGAGATCCGCCATATGGAGAGGTCGAAGTTCCTCGTCGTCATCACTGCAAAAAGGAAACATTCGATTGAAAGAATGAACACAAGCACACTGTCCCTCTCCTTTGTGACTTGGTCAAGGACTTTCTCAGATCAGACTCGTCCATCACTTTTCGTTTCATACAATCCGTCATCAATCGCTCTTTGAAGGATCCCATTAACACGACAACACCCCACTGTGAGGGGCCCGTCCACCCAACCCCACCCACAGACCAAAAAAAAAGCCATTTTCAGGTGTAATTAACAATTTTTGTGCGGCCAAAGCATTCACAATGATGGGTGTGCACAAACGTCAGCGAATTTGCTCTGGATGCGCGATTATCCTGTAACTTGCATTTGCCAACAGAAAAAGCCACTGCACCTGGTACTAGATAACGACCCTTGCTGTAAGTGGTGCTCTAAACGAATGAAGTCTCGAACTCTGTAGATCATGGCATTTCGGCACAACTCTCGTAAATCGCTGCCCGAGAAACCTTCCGTCTGTCGGGCCAGTTCAGAAATGTCAACATCGTCGGACACCTGCAATGATCGCAACAAGAATATTGTTAAGTCGAGGTGGAAATGAAAATGAAACCCCCTTGTCGATGTCGTTTGATTCGATAAGAACACGTGTTGAAGACGCGATGAGCATGGGAACGGTCATTCTGGCATGTCCGAGGTCTTTCCTGATTAGCAGACGAAACTGAAGCCAATTAGAACATGGCAGGTCAGTTGGAAATTGGGCAGGGGGCTTGGTAGGGGGCCAGGGCAAGTGGCCTGCGATTGATTCCAGCACACGATCAACTACTCACACTCTCCGTGTCGAGAATTTTCGTCAACACTTTGGCTCGTTGATCCGCATTCTGAAACAAACAGAACGGCCACCCCGCTGCAATGATTGCCGGCCACAAGACTGGGTGTGGTCTGTCCAAGCTTCACAAACTTTTGACACGGTTTCACTTGTTGGCACAAATTGCAATCTGGTACTCACAGGCTTTTGTATGCAAAACATACTGGGCATACGCCTGAGAATGGCAGCGTCAACATCTTGTGGTCTGTTTGTAGCTCCAACGATCATGATGTGACTCTTGTTGTCCGTTACGAGACCATCCCAGAAACTCATAAACTGTGCTTTCATCATCGCTGTAGCTTCGTGGTCTGATGATGTTCTTGACCTCAAGAAAGAGTCTGAAAATAGGAAAGCAACAGTGTAAACAAGAACTCAAAGTGCTGAACACGCGCAGCAAAAAAGGAAACCCCAAATCAGAATACATCCAAAGGAAAAGGCCGAGCCTTCCAAAAAAGACACGCAGTCGCATTTCACTGCCGTCCATGCATACAAAATACGCACCTTTTCGCCCCAAAATTGAGCATCAACTACAGGGGTGCGTCTTGTGCACGGGTGTGACACGGGTGTGTGCGTTCCCCACATAGTTACAAACTGACACCAGGGTGTTTCTCAAAACCACAGAACATTTTTCACAAAAGCTGTTTCCAAGACTCCTTGTGGAGGAAGGAAAAGTGTCACAATTTAGTATCCTGTGTTTTCTTTGTGTGCACAGGGACGAGAGAGAGACAGTTTCCCAAGACTGAATTGAAAGGTGTGACATTCCGCGACTCCAATGTTTCGTGATTGAACGACACACCCTCCTTCGCCCAGCTTGCTGCGTGCTTCACAAAACAACACACACTTGCCAAGGCTTCGAGAGGTTCATCTGGCAAGTTCAATTGACAAAAAACATAGGGAGTTACACTTACCAATCTCATCTATGAAAATTATCGTGGGTTGAATTTTGACAGCCTACGAAAAAATGAAACAAAATGAAAGGCTTTCTTCATCATTAGAAAGCTGAAAATCCGAAAATTGGCTCTAGCACAACACTTACCAACGTGAACACCGCCTCGGATCTTTTCTGTGATTCACCGTACCATTTATCAGTCAGTGAGGACATCTGAAGATTTATGAAACGAGCACCTGAAACGAACACAGTCGCTGTGCAATCACGCCATCATCAATTTGTTCAGAACATTTGGAACAATGTGCGAACACCTTCCGGTGCAGACACTTGCATGCAAATTAGCTTGCCAAATATTCCATTCGTTTTGCAAATCCAAGCATTTGGTTCCTTTGCCGTCCCCCACACACGCATATACACACACCTCACCTACAAATCAAAATGAACTGAACTGTTGGAATTTCCTACAAGCCCACAGGATATTTGACAGTTCAGTTCATCTTGATTCCTTGGGGGCACCAACTGTATATTTTGTTGCTTTGGTGAATGTAACTCGTATTTGGTTTGTTTGCACACACCCCAGCTTTTCAAAGAAAAGTTCACACACATACTGGACAACTCTTATTGCAAAAAAGCTTCCACCAGAGGGAGGCACGAGGGTCGTCTTGAGCTTCTCTTTTTCCGCGGAGAAAAACTGAGCACATTTTCACAAGTAGATCTAGCCTTCAACTCTTGGTTGAAGTTACCCCAGGAACAACTTTCCACCTCGTTTGTGCCAAAGAAAATAACTTTTCTTTTTTTTTTCATTTCGGGCTGTAGAAATGGGCCCACCAATGTGGAGGGTCTTCCACTGTGTTGTGTTGTGGGTGACCTTCCCCCACATTCCATCGTAAACTTCGAAAAGTAGGGTGTGCGCAGAACTCGGGGACAACTTGTGGTGATGACAGGAGGATCTTATTTACCTGATGCCTTTGCCATTGCTTTGGCGATCATAGTTTTGCCACATCCTGGTGGGCCGTACAACAGAACACCTGAAGCATAGAGACCAAAAAAACTAATTTATCCAGCTCACTGGAATTATCTGTGAAGCATAAAAATGTTTTTCACGCTCTTTGTTGAGCCACTGTACGAGTACCTTTGGGCGGCTGCAAGAGACTAGACTTGGAGAAAAGTTTTCGATTTGTGAATGGCAAGAGCACAGTTTCGTGTATCTCTTCTATGACTTCATCCAGTCCTCCTATGTCCTCCCAGGATGTCAACATCGACAGAGGATCCACCAAGTTGGAAGCAATGCACATTTCATATTCAGTGAGCTGAAACACAACACGAATAAAACAGTGCGTAAAAATAAATCACCCTGTCCACAGTTCAATTGAATGTTTGAAAAGGGAAGCCGACCTTTGTGTTCTCTACACCTGTTCTCTTCATCAATCTCTCGGCCTGAAATTTGACAAGAGCGATGATATTTGATTGGTTCCGCTGAGTTCTTTGCACGATCTCTGCTGACAAGTGCCCTTCGCACAAATCTACTCGTATTCCACGTGTACGTAAGTTTCAACGTTGCTTCTGTCTTGCGCCAACTCTGTCGATTGCGTGAACAAACACGCGTGTTGGAATGAAACTCACTCGTTTCTGTGCTTCCTTTTTCTCTTGGCGTGTGGGATCCAACACGTTGGCCAAATATCGGAATCCAAAGTAAGTTATTGTGAACGACACGGCCAGACCCAAACACGTTGACACCAGCTTGGCGATCAGCTCCTGTCGGCCTGCCACGTTGGGATTGTGCCCGGCTGGCGAGGAGTCAGCGTACCGAAAAGCAAACCCTTGGTTGTCCGGGGGCTGTAAATAGCTCTTCAGTTTTGTGAATAGGTTCTCCAGTCCACTGGATTCTGAGAAGACTGTTTCAAGCACGGACGGGGATGACATGTCGCAAGTGATGACCCTGAAATGTCGGCACTGAGAGTCAGTCACACAGTTTCCAAAGTAAAAATAGTGTTGAATAATTGACAATGCACACTTCTCGCCATTAAATTCAACATAATCACTCAAATTCAAGTCAAAGTCAGCCAAATAAATAAACTCACTGCGAGACTGCAAGACCCTGGAACAAGGCTCCTTTCTGCGTTCCACATCCTCTAGCTACTGCGCAGATTTGGTAAAAGAAAAGATATAAATGTACGTTAGCAAATAAATAACATGTCCTGAGCTCAACATACCTTGTAAGTTACTTCTGGCTGCAAAACATAGTCAGTAAGTTCTGAACAAATCCCTACCCAATTCAATGACAAAATTTGGGAACCCGGTGTTGGTCTGTACGACGCGCTGTTCCGAGACACAGAGACCAGGAAGACCGCCATGATGAGCGTCAACGGCCAAACTACAAACGGCTGTTCTCACCTTGCATGGAGCAAACCTGTCACTTTTCTGTTGTAACTGTTTCCACCAATATGTACACGGATACTTTGTATAGTTGAGGAACGTTGGACATCGATCTGAGACATCAGATCTTGCAGGAAATTGGTTGCGAAGTGGATCAAAAGTTGAGCATGGCTGCAAGTTCCATGTCCAACAGAATCAAAAGTATTGTCAGCAAGAAAAAGAGGAGATATGTGGACGGAGACTTCGATCTGGACCTTACCTGTATCCTTTTTCAAAAGTGGTTTTTATTTTTGAGGTTTTCGCGTGTGTTGTGTGTTTGTTGGACAGTCGGTCCATTGAGGCTGATCAAATTGCAGTGACCTCGTCTGAATCCAAGAAGTTCTGGATTGTCGTCCACAGATACGAGGATGGAACCACTTCTGAGTTCCGTCATGTTTGAGATGACCGACGAAGCTTGAGTGCAGTTGCCACTGTCTGCATATTGTCCTTCTTCAGTGCAAAAAAGAAACAAGGTTGAATGCCTTGTCAAGCCATCGACATAAAGGAATTCAGAAGTGGTTCCATCCTCGTAGATTCAGACGCTATTCTCGATCGTTTGAGCTTGTGCTGGTGTGAGATGTTCAAAATCTGGTTGAGACTGATACGCTCGTACATCACCAGATATCTCTTGGACATGTCATTTGTCAAGCCATGTCTTTCATGTGATCGTCTCAGTTTTGGTCAAGCAGCCCCAATTTGTCGACATCCCATTGCCTTCAGTTGGAGAGGCAGATCTTGGGGCGTCAAAGGTTGGTCTACACTTGCGGAAATGCCTGCTGTGTGTGCACCTGCGCAAAGGAAAACACGCGGCAAAGTCAGAAGTTGAAAAAGTAATGTGGAGAAATCAAGACAGTGATGATTTCCGTGTCCGCGTGTTTGATCCTGTGGCGCTTCTTGCTCAGAACTCCGAACAGGAATCTTTGAAAATGACTATTTTTGCGGAAATTAATCGAGACGGTCAGGAAGACTTAAATTTGCGCACCCATACGAGTACGGGTGTTTGTGCACACACGTGAAAAAGTCGTTTCGAATGTTCCTGCCATATTGGCAGTGGAAGAGTAATTCTCATGTTCAGTCCTCCAGTCAACTGCTGCTGCACTGTCAGGTAACATCAAGACGAATACGCATCCGTCAATTGTTTTTCCACGCCTACCTTTGCACACATTTTTCGTCACAACAAAAGTTTCGTGGAGCTTGATAATTTGCCCAAACTATTTATAATTCTAACATCTACAACCGGTTCATTACACGACAGAGCGTGTCTACAATGTCGAGTGTTCTTGTTGATGCCCCTTGATTACCTTGTGCAGACATCTCTCCAAATCTTATTGCAATGGGATTTCCTGCTGACAAGGTGGAAGGCCTGTATCGGAACCACATAGAAGATGTTGTGAGGTAGGTAAACAAGATGCATTGTCTTTCTCAGTCCATTGAGAATGCTGTTCAGTGACCGTGACACGGAATCCTTTCAATCTTGCACCGAACGGGTGCAGAGAGGAAAGAATCCCTGCACTGGCAATACTGAGCGGTTTCGTGCAAAAAAAGAAAAAAGAAATTGATCTTCCTTTTCGCAGGTTTCTGGAGAGCAAGCACCATGGTCATTACAAAGTCTACAACTTGTAAGTGAATGTTTCACGTAATTCGTAACTTCTGCACTGATCATTGTGTGGAGTGAAAACGACATTTTGAGCTCTCCGATCTCTCGTGGTGTTTGTGGCATCGGTTGGTTCACGGCTCGAAACAGCACTCGAGCTGAACCTTCCCGCGGATGCGTTGCTTGCGACAGACTGTCTGCAATGTGCAGGGAAGGTTTCTCGCCGAGGAACTCCCCCCTCCCTCCCTCCACCTCCCTCAGGAGTGACAATTTGAGACTTTGTTGGCACCCTGCTGGGCAGGCACCCTTGGCCTATTTGCTCGAACAATGTACTCGTATTGTGAGCACAATGGCTGGCTGATTGTGTGTGTGTGTGTATGTCTGTGTGTATTTGTGTGTGATTTTATCATGAACAGAGCCGGGAGGTCAAATTGTGTTCTGGCGTCACATTGTGGCCTCGTGATGCTTCCGCTATTTCAGCTTCGTTCGTGAACTGAACCGCTTTGCCCTTGATAATTTGATTTGGCAGCCACTCATTTTGTGCCGCACTGAGTGGAGAAAGGTGAATGCTTGCGAGTTCAAGTGATGAACACTCAACAGCTGTACTGCGAACTTTATGTTTGATGCGCCACCAAATGGACAGGTGCATTTTCAACAGATTTCATCTGGTTGAGGTTCTTCTCAAAGCTTGTTCCCTTCGCAAGAAAATACTGTGCAGAGGGCGGACGGACATGCACCGGTACTTCTCAGGAACTGAAGGAAGATATCGTGTGTGGCCAATTTTTGCAGGTGTTCAGAAAGAAACTATGACACGTCCAAGTTCCAACAGCGCGTGGCGGTGTTTCCGTTTGATGATCACCACCCCCCGCAGCTCGAGCTGATCCGACCCTTCTGCGATGACGTGAATGCGTGGTTGTCAAAAGATCAGCAGAACGTCGCAGCTATTCATTGCAAAGCTGGGAAGGTAAGCAGGGTGGTTGCGGTGAACGAACGGTGGCAGTTGCCTCGCTTCGTCTCGATGGTACCTGGTTTCAGAGCGGACCGTTGTATCCCATCAGGGCCGCACTGGCGTCATGATCGGCGCCTACTTGTTGCACGTGAAGAGATTCAAAGATGCAGACGAAGCTCTGAGTTTTTACGGACGAACGCGAACAAGAGACGAAAAGGTGAGTGGTTCTCTGAGAGACTCAAGAGTGGGAATGGGCAAGGAGCAAACTGAATTTTCGATATTCTTTTGTTGTGGCTGAATCAGTTCACAGTGGTGTTCACGATACGTTACAGGGCGTGACCATTCCGAGCCAAAGACGATACGTGCAGTACTATGGCGAACTGATGAAAAATAATTGGAACTACAAGCCAGTGCCTTTACTCTTGCATGCTATAAAAGTCCACACTGTGCCTATGTTCAACAGTGGAACGTGCAGTGAGTACTTTCACGGGCGAAAACATTTGCATTGTGATTGTTTCACAAGACACTGACCAAAAAACTCCAGCTCGATGTGTTTTGTGTCACACGTGATTTACGTCCGCATTTTCAGGTCCCTACTTCGTGATTTACCTGAACAAAGTGAAGGTTTGGACGTCTGGTGTTGCGGAAGGAGTCAAGAAGAGTGACAATCACATTTGGTTTGTGTTGCCGAAGCCGCAGCTGCTGTGTGGAGACATTAGGATTGAATTCTACAACAAGCCGAAAATGACCAGAAAGGTACTTTCCGGGCTCTTCTGTTCTCGTGGGTTTTACTGTGCCGGTTGTTCCTCAGAGCAACTGGAATACAAATGAGTCGGTTTGCAGGTGGTTCGTTCACAAGAGTAGCGAGTAGCTCGCAGCTGATCGGTGGTGGTGTGATTTACAGCGACTTGTTTCACTGTGGTGGCCACTTTCTGTCCTCGGCAGGAAAAGATGTTCCACTTCTGGTTCAACACGTTTTTCGTGAGGGGAGAAGAAGAGTTGCTGGACCTGCAGAACGGCAGCCTTTCCAGTCAAATCAACAGTGCCACGGCGGCGCCGACGCCACACGGCGCCAACCTGCATCCCCATTCTCACTTCAACCCGCTGCAGCATCGACCCATCGCGTCATCTGTGTCTGTGACATTACCACCTTCTCTCAGTTCGCAACAGCACCACCATCCATCAGTGTCCCACACGATTTCCTACAACAGCTATGCGGACAGACGGCAGTTGAGCAGTCACAGCCACCCCTTGAAGTCTGCAACAGATCAACCTTCTTATCAACATCAGCAGCTTCAGTCGTCGCTTTCGATGGCTCCACATCCCATCAGGACTGTGTCGGGAGCAACGTTTTATCAGCCACGTGATGTCCACAGTGTGTCAACCGCAAACTCCAGTGCGCCCGTGAGACATGGAGATCAGGCACCACACACGAAGACCTATCGCACCTTGACGCTCAAGAAGAAAGAGATTGACAAGGCGAACAAAGACAAGCAGCACAAGTCATTCCAAGAAAAGTTCCAAGTAAGTACTCAGGTCTGCAACAGTTTGGACGGGTGTCGGTACCAGCTTTGAATGAGAAATTTGCTCGCTCATTGCCGATTTCATCAGGTGAAAAAGTTCCAACTCTGACACTGATCGAGCTGTCGACAGTTGTTTGTTTCACCGCTCACAATGAAGTGTTGAGACGAAAATTGTGCAAAACAGTTTCGTTTTCTTCAGGTCAAGCTGTACTTCACGGAGGAGGAGGGGGCGGAGAACCACACGAACACGGCGGAGACAGACGGAGAGCTGCACGTCGTCGTGCCCGACCTCGCGCCCGGCTCGCGAGACTCGATCGCGGCGGCGCTGAGTGACAATGATCAAGTGGACAGCAGCGAGGAGCTGTCAGACACGGAGTCCGAGGACGAATGGGGGGACGGCACGCAAGTGACTCGAGTGTGATGCCACCATATCAGTGTGTGCGTGTGTTTTAGGTCCCTTGAACACGGGCAGTGTACAATGACGTCTTCAATCGAGAAGAACTGCAGAGCCGTGATCCCCTGCGCTCACAGCGCTCTCTTTTGACAGAGGAGTTCGAGCATGGGATGTGCACCTCAGATCTGTGGAAGACTCACGGTGTTGCAGCGACCCTTCATGAACTTGAGCACAACGCAGCGCTTGCTGCGATGGGGGAGAAGAAAACTTGAACCTGGGTTATGTGGCAGCTTTCGAGGGTAAATTGACAAGTGTGAAAGCGAAGATTTGAAAGGCTCGCTCAATGTTCAACAGTACCTCACAGTGTGTGAACAATTTTCAGGTGTTTTTTTTGTTTCTTTTCATTATATTTTCTTAAATGTTTGTACGCACGTTGAAGTTGAACAGATCAGCATATATTTTTGCGTGAAAGTACTTTTGTATGTTGTTGACCAGTTCTCTCATCCACGGTTGAAATGTTACTTGCAGTTCGGAACATGTTATCTAGGAAAGCAGCAGTGTGATAGAATTTGTAGTGTTGAAAATCCCTTGGTGCTTATGATGCTTGTAACGATTTTATCACCCACTTCTACGTTTGTGGTCGACTGACCTGGAGTTGGCTGATGCCACCAATTCGAAAACATTTCTGAAATGATGTTTGGTGTGGAGGCGATACGTGTGAAATTTTTCAGTTGGAAACGAGACTCCCAGCACAAATTTGCGAAATTGTGTTATTCGACAAAGCTTGCTCAGAATTTGCCACCAAATAATGGACAGGGTCTTCCGGTTGAAAAGTAATCGCGATCTGACATTGCTATGAAAAGGAAGGAGGTTCAAAACTACATCGGAGACACAAAGAAAACGATTACGTCTGTGGTCCCGTGCGTTAAATGCTCCCCAGGTTTATTTTGTGAAGGCAGTTCCTCCCAACCCTAAAAGGTTTCGACGAGAGAGAACATAGTTCCCTCATGTTCTGAACAAGCATCGTCTCCCAAAAGGAACTTTCAACACTGACACCGATGAAGAAGTGCAATTGCTTGCCACGATGGGAAAGCTGCGGGAATTTTGGATTGTCTCAATTGAGTGCGTGCGCGTTTGAAGCCGGGTTTTGTCGAAGAGTTTTGATCGTCTGATTGGAAGAATCCTTGTGTTGAAGCGTCAATACCTGAGTGGTTTCTGGCGACTAAGACCTGAGCAGCTGGAAAATTTTGTTCTTGGAGGGTGTGCTGCCCAGGTCAGGAGAACTGCTCCAGACGGTGTGTTTGAAAAATGATTGGCGTCCCGTTCTTTTGACGACGGGCAACGAATTGGCGCGCCGGACAGAAATATTTCCAAGCAATCCTGCAGGGCTCGACGAAGTGTTTATTCCATCATATAACAGGGTATTGGTCAGCGTAAGCTTCAGGGACCATAGTTTCAACACGAACAGTATTTGTGTATTCGTTTCATTTCGACATTTCTGTTCACACCGTCACTGGCTTTTCTTTGGAAACGTGCCTACACGTGACAATTGCTCGCGCAGTAAACTTCACAGCTGATTTGCATACGAGTTGCGTGCAGTTGACGCTGTACATAGTTTTGTATATAAACGCGGATCATATTTTATTTATAGATCAGTTTGAAAATATTTTTGCGATGAAAAGTGCGTGATTTTATTTGGTTTGAATGCTGGAAACTGGCACATTCGTCGAAATTAGTCGTCAGACGCCAATAATTCCAATCGCAAACGGAGTTGCAGGCGACCATGTCCTTGCGAGGGACAGGAACGAGTTGCTTCGTCGCTAACTGTTGTCCCAAATTTAACAGGCCACCATGGTCCCAAATTAAATTGTCAGCCACATTTGTAAAATTTGGTTTCAACCGGTGCCATTTTCATTCCATTGTATCATATATTCATCGAGTTTGTGAAAAAAAAACGTTTGTGTGCTGCAGTTCCTCATGAATGTGAGAAGCTCACGTTGGGAGCAGCACAAAGATACCCAAAAGTTAGTGAATTTTGGTGACTTTTTGTGGAAAATTTACTCAGCCCAGTACTTGTATCGTGTGTACTACCGTGCTGCATTTGACAAGCCAACTTTTGAACAAAAGGACGCAAGGTTGCTGAAGATTTCTGGTTCCTCGAGTTTGGATTTTGGCTTGAACTTCTTCCCCATAAACACGGAGGTCAATCTCACTTTCGTTTTCTACACTTTGTTTGGAACTCAACTTGCGCACTTTTCTTGCTCCATCAAGTAATGTGGCATGTATGTGGCATTGGCAACTTCATTGTGAAAACAAAGCGAAACTGCATCATGTATTCATTTGAAAAAGAATAAAAGTTATTTTTATGAAACTGGAAAGCGTCCAGGTTGAGGCTGAAGCTTATGAATCGTACAATTTGTTACGAATAACGTGCGCGCCTGAGTGCTTTATCTTGGAGCGAATCCTCGAGACACAGTCGAGAGGATTTGACCAGGATAAAGCACGAATGTCAAGCATGATAATCGATGTATACCACGACTGGGTCACTGTGTGTGGGTTTCTACTCTGGGAGAGTTTTGTGAGCACTTGGAACAGGGTCAAGACTGGTCGGCAGTGTGTCCTCTGTGTTCGTGCTGGTTGGACGTGGTTTGAGTTTGTTCTGCATGTTTACTGTTGACCATGGCAGATTTCCCTGATGTTGTTCCTGTGAATCTCCGGCCGATAGTTATCCCGGATGATTCTGAGTTTGTGTATGACCGTGAGGCAGATTTCAACCTGGCATCTTCACAACTGGTTGACTCCGACAGCGACCTGGAGAACATGGTGATGGATGAGTCGATCCTGATGAATGCGACGCTCCATGAAATTCACTTCGACCCGGACACTGAGTGAGTTTGCCTTCTTCTATCGGTGAATCAAGGATCTTCTGAGCATTTGTCTTGTGGAAATGGAACCAAAGGGATGTGTGCAATTGAAAGCACTGTCTCTTTCCAGTGGGCTGGGCACCTCCACTCAAGCTGAGGACGATCCGGAGGCAGTGAAGCTCCAGAAGAAGTACTTGTTCAAGCGCCTGGTCAGTCAAGGGGGGGGGAGATGTTGAAGAGCTTCAACCAGGCAGTGATGGTGACAGATTTCAGAGCCCGCTGACCACTTCAGATTTGGACTTTCTCAAGAATCGTACCTTCTCAGACAACACAGAAAAGAAAGTGTTGTGGGCTGTCGACCTCTTCAAGGAATGGTGGAAACAAAGGGCTGCTAAGCCCGGGTGTGACATGAGAATTCTGTGGGGGGATCTCAACAATGTGCATCAAGTCTCAAAGGGAAATTTGGCATTCTCTCTTTGCGCTTTTGTGTCAAAAGTGAAGAAAAAGGATGGCACAGAATACCCAGGGGCTGCCTTGTACCAAATGATTGTCTGTATTCAATTTTTTCTTCAAAAACATGGGATCGACTGGAAAATTCTGGATGATCCAGATTTTGTCAGGTTGTGTTTTACGTTGGATAACGTGATGAAGCAACAAGCTAAAGCTGGGTTGGGCTTGAAGAAAAGTGCGCAAGTGATCAGTGTGACCGACGAGGAAAAGATGTGGTCCGACAGTATTCTTGGTGACAGCAATCCAGACCAGTTGTGTGAGACTCTAATGTACTTACTTGGCATAAACTTGGCTCTGAGGGGGGGAGCATCGGAGACTCTGCTGTCCAGGGCACAACCCACAAATCGAAATTTGTCACAACATGGATGGAGTGAAGTACCTGTTGTACAAAGAGGACTTTCAGTCGAAAACAAACCAGGGGGGGGCTGCGCTCGAGAGTCAGTAAGCCCAAAGAGCTGAAGGTGTATGGCTCCTCTGACCAAACATGTAGTGTTGTCCACATCTATGAGAAATATGTGAATTTATTGCCTCAAAACTCCAAACACTCAGCTCTCTACAAGTACTCAGCCTCCAAATGCCAAATCAGCCCCAATCAGTGGTTTGCAGATAAGCCTGTTGGAATAAATTCCATCAAAAAGGTCATCAAGAAATTGACAGAGTCTGCAGGCTTGACCAGAAAGTATTCAAACCACTCCCTGCAGGCAACTTGTGCCACCCGAATGTTTGCCGCAGGGGTGGAGGAACAAGTGATCAAAAGCTTCACGGGTCACAAATCTGATGCAGTGCGCGACTATAAACGCCTAAATGAACAGATTTTGAAGCAGGCAAATGCCACTGTCTCTGTGAGCAAGTCAGCAGACTCTGATGAGAAAACATCCCCAGAGCCGAGTTCAGAAATGGCACAATTTGACATTGACAAAGTAGAGCTTGGAGAGAAGTACAAGCCTGATGTTCCAAAGTTGACAGGTGCAAAGTCTCACTCGCACAAAAAAAGACTGTGAAAAAATCTGTCCAGACAATTGCGATCAAATGTGTTCTGTTCTGAAAAGAATTGACAAAATCAGTGAGCAGAGGCGTGTCAAGAAACTAAATTTGTCCCTGAAGTACCGAAAATAGTTCGATTTTCCATTGACCTGTTCGGATTTTGAAAGCATGCTTTTCATGGGTTGGAAATAAATTTCAGTGCAAAGTTCAGAGAAGGAGTTCAGTTTGGTGCGCAAACACGTGCAGACTACAAAAAATTTGCCTCACAACACAGTGCAATTACTGCCGGATAACGACCGCAAAGGACAAAAGAAAAATCGTTCCTTAACTCGTCACAGTGGTATACGCTAGGAGAGTTGACTCAGTCTTTTGCCACCCAATGCCAGTGGTCGCTACAAACGAGCCGAAAACGAACGAACTGCACGAGTCAAGAACGCGACCCAGGTGTACGAGTGGCGATACGTGAGGGGTACGGCGAGACGAAAAGTGGCACCAACTTGTGGCATGGGTCTTTCAGGCCAGCTCCTGAACTGGATCTACTTACTGCACAGTATCAAGTAGAGGGCTAAAACACAAAATTTAGCCACCGCGAGGATGAGGTTGGTTTGCCCAGGGCTGTATTTATCAGGCTGGGAAAACTGGCACTTCTGGGGATTGACCCTCTCCCCACTTGCAAAAAGGGACTTTTTCAGTTCTTTCAGGTTTCTGGATTTCCGAGTTTTCAGACCAACCCCCACCCCATGTGCAAAAAAAATCTATTTGGTAGACTGGTCTTCCATGTTTTTCGATTTCCGTGTTACATCCCCGCCCCCACCATGAAGAAGTATGTTGGACTTGTTGTCAATTTCTGGATTTCCGAGTTGCCTGATTGGCGCGTGGGTGAGTTTCTACTTGAGGACTTGGCTGATCGTCGATAGCAAAACGAGAAGGATTTCCGTGTTGCCGTGTGCGAGTCTCACCCGAGTCAGTGGCACTTCTGGGTTCGTGCAAACCTTGCGACAGCTTCACATCCGCTGCTAAGTGTGCAAACAAAAACCATATTGATCAGCACAATCAGGTACGAGATATACTCCAAAGTGCATCTTTTCAGCAATTCTTGCTTTCTTGCTCGATGTGTTCAAGGCTTGAGGAATGTGAGCTTCATCCTCCCACAAGTTTTCAACCGGTCCGTGAGGCAAACAGTTTTCAAGCATGAACTGTACATGTTTATTGGAAAACAGTGAACGAGAAACAAGTCCGATGTTGGAATTTATGGAAAGCAGAGATGGACACACGAAAACACGAAACAACCCATTTGTGCAACTCGCAGCGCGATTTCCAAAGCTCGTGTTGGAAAGTCGTGCATTTCAAGAACAACGCGTGAAGGATTCCAGCAAATACATGCGGATTTTCCTTTCACAACGAACAGGCCTGGCTTTCCACCATATGATCAGACGAACCTGCGTCACAAACACGTGTCCTTGTTACCTCACAAATGCAAACTTGCAACACGGTCTTACTGCAGGCTTTTGTGTGGTTTACAACCAACTGTGGCAAGAATTTTGATTCAGTGAAAAAGGCTTCATATTATCACAAATACAGTCAAGTCGATATGTATTAACCAACATTCGTGTACAAAAATCCAGAAATATACTTCGTGTACGCTGAAATAGGAAAAGCAATCACAGCAGGACAACCTATGGCACTTGAAAATATTGCAACACGAACACAAAATCTCACAGCTACTTTTGCTTTGTAAGTCAGCACAGCCCAAGAAACAATTGCTCTGGAGTAAGGAAACTGAACTATCGTCCACCGACATGAAGAGCTTCGGCAACGTGCATGCCTCGCTGTACACACGTACGTACGATTTTTTTCGCGTGTTTTTACGAGTTGCGAGTTTTTGTTGCATGCAGAAAGGACAAATGCAGAAGGGGGGAAATGTAGAAACGACGGGCTGACAATACAAAGCTGTTCGCGTAGCTGTAAGGAATTGGATTCGCGTACAGAGACACTTACCGGGTGAAGCAAGACTGAATGTCTGCCACTATTGCAAAGTCTACTTTCTTTGGAAATCTCCGTTCTTGAAATTAAACTTTCCCAGTGAACGCTCATCGCAACATTGCGGTGGTCTTCTCACCATGGAGAACGGATTCGAGACACAGACTTGTGGAATGAACTGTTGCAGACTTTTGAATGCATGACGAAAGATGATATCACTTGTCGCGAATGATTTAGACCCTCAAATCTGCCGTTCGCTTTGATTGGAGAAAAGCATGGTGGTTACGGTTTCGCTCGGACAATTTTCAGTGACTCTTGTCACAGCACGTCAATCAATCGGTCACTTGATTTCGGAAAACAGAGCAACAAGAACACTGGGCAGTGTAGACCGACCCCGACCCGCCAACATGAAGCTTCCAGATGTTATCTGTCTTGCTGCTGTCTGAGCAGCCAATTACCGGTACACGAAATGTTGACCACCTCACAACACCATTCTGGAGAGACTCGCTGCCAATTTTGCTTGCAATGATATTTTGCTTTGGAGCTTCACTTGGCTGAGTTTCTTTTTCTGGAGGGGGCACTCAATGCACATTTGATTTTTGAGAAAAGCGAATGAAACCACCAAATTTTATCCAATCCTTAACAAGATTGCAGCATTGTCAAATGTGATTTTGTACAATATCCCACTTGAATGTACAGCGCTCGCTGTCTATTCACTGCAGATTAACCACACAGCTTTGTTTAACAAAAACAAATACGCTTTTCATCAGGCAGTGCAGTGTTATTATACACACGCACACACAAAAAGATCGATGTCAAATGCTTTTCGATAAACGTGCATGCACAGCATAAGAACACGTAAATTCTCGTGGGATACTTAGTCGTTGTCTGCAAGTGTATATTTTCATCGTCAACTGAGCATGCATTGTTTCTCCGACACAAAATGTGCAGCCCACGTTAGTTGTGTCGGAACAAATCGCAGCTCTAAAAAAAGCACAATTTTCAAACGAGACAATTGTCAACTTGATAGATCTACAGTTCTGTTCGTAGTGCTCAGCACACAACAGATTCCATTGAATGCAAACTGGAGTCAACACAACACAAACAAGTTACCGAAGGGGAAACAAGTGAACAAAACAACAGTCAAATGTGAAGCTGTTCAAATTCTGTGAACGGTACCCCGAAACTAAAACACGACTTTGTAACGGTACTTTTTTCGTACCACCCACAACTGAAACAACCCATCCATTCATTTCAAAATTTTCATTCAATTTCGCATTCAATTTGCCTCTCAGTTGTAAATCTTGAGACATCAAAACACATTATCATTGTGATTCATAAGTACACAACAAAACATTTGATGTAAATTCCGACAAAATAATTTCCACTGTGTATGAGCATAAACCAGGAACAATTCTTTGAAAAATCGAACACATGTTGAACAACAACACGAATTTTAAAAATTCTTCAGGTGCATGTAAAACAATCAGTACGTTGCCGCTTTTACACTTGATGAGACCAGTTGGATACATCTGCACCTTCACACGAAACAATAAACTCTGAAAGCGTTCAAGCATTTGACTAGATCCAGCCAGCAGGCGCTTGTACGTATCTCACAATCTGCAGTTTCCCAAGCAACGCACTCCTCACTGCACAGAATTCGCAGTTTTGATGAAAGGAACACAAGTTACAAAACAAACAACTGGACTGTTGTCAAAACTTCCCCCGACTTATCACACGTTCTCCCCCCAAAAAATACTTTCGAGCTTGTTCAACTGAACCAAGTTGCGGCCACGTTCGCACACGCCGGCTGGTTAAGGCTTGCCTGCATTGCTCTGTTCTGTCAAGCCGTTTCAGAGGACGCACCGACCAAAATACGCTGACGCGAATGTCGCCACGACGGCGCTCGTTCCTCTGGCGAAAGAGAACTTGTGCTTCACCAGCGACCACTCTGACTCGCGATGTCTGGTCGACGCTGACTCCCGATAACACCAGCCGTCGCAGAAACGTCCCTGAACGGATTGTTAGCTCCTGGAGCAGCATCCATCAGCGTCTCCTTCTTGTTCAAATCTGAAGGGAAACGACAACGCCACTATCAATTGTGTCAACACAAAATAGAAACTAGACCAAAACCTGTACACAGCACGCGATCTCGACCAAAAGTTTTGCAAATTATGTTGCATGAACTGAGTTGAGTGTGGGGAATTGAGTTTGGGTGGAGCAGAAGATTTCAACTTCACCCAAACTGGTTCAAGTGGAGTGGAGTGGAGGTAATTCGAGGAATGGGGAGGATGGGTTCCAGCAGAATTGATTTTGTAACGCGACAAGTAAGTCTCTCGAAAAATCTCATTTGCACACACACAAGATCTACCTGCAATTGCCATCAGCATTTTCCTTCTGGCACCGAAGGTTGAAATACCCAACTCTTTCAAGTCGTGGTCCGTCAGCGTGAGGAATGTGGACAAGTCAATCTTCAATGACACAAAACCCGAAAACATTAAAGGTTGCTGCTGAAAGAGCCATTCAGTCTTCGACTGTGTTTGGGTGGATCACTGCTCTCCATTCTCGGTCTTTCATTTTTACTTCAAAGGTGACAGAGAACTTCCTACCTCTTGTTGCTGGAACAAGTCTGTGTACTTCCCAAGTCCCAAGTTGCTGAAGAGCTCAGCCAAGTCTGTTTTCAGGACGAAGCCTGGAGGCGGCCTGGTAGGGACACTGTCCAGATGATTGCTATTACTCAAGGTGTAGTCTGCACAAGAAGAAAATGAAAACAGTTATCTCTGCTTGGAGGAACCAGCATCAAAAGTCGTTGGCAAAAACAGTTCGAAGAAACTCATTCAACTTTGGAATGCGCTCTCACTCCTGCGTCTAGGGCTGGGGAATCCTCCTGGTGCTGGAGAAATGGGCGGGTTGGTTCGTTTGCAGTCCTTCCACGGATCTCTGTCGATGTCGTCTTTCTCTTCCTCTTCTTCCAGCTGCGAGCGGAAATGCCAAGACCATTGAATTAACCGTTCATAAGGCAGGTAAACGGGAAACAGGTGTGTATTTTGAATGTAGTCTGAGCGAAGTTGTTCTCAAGTCCACCCCCTCCCCCCTCCAAAAACAGAAAGAAGAGAAAGCCCACCTCATAGTGGGTTTGAGGCCGCGGTTCCTGTGCGATGCTCTGCGTTTTGCTGAGTCGCTCCCGAATCTGAGTCCCGGGCATTGATTTTGAGAAGTACCAGCCGGACCAGCGGTCAGTCGGTTGCCGAGACCGGTCTCCATCCGGCTTCTGCTGCATCGCTGCAAACACAGTTAGAAGTTGAGGAAACGGCCACATTGACCTCGGTGTCGATCTCCAAAGAAGACCTGAAGCACAAACCGACGCACAGGACAAGGCGTGTCCCAGTGTCACGGCGCAGCCGCTGGCGCGGCCGCGACCATCACCGGAGCATCGCCAACCGACACAGCCACCGCGGTAGTGGCGATGGCCGCTGGCACACGGCGACCGCCATGGTGGTGTGGTCGCTGGCGGGGTGACTGCTGTGGCGAGGTGACCACCATGGCAGGTGCAGGGACGTGACGTCACTGCACATGCGTGTGATGTCACGTAGGGGTTCAATATGGTGAGCACCGAGGCTCGTGGTTGGTTCTTGTTGGTTGGTGGACCAAACCAGTGAGACCGGTCGGAACCAGATTGTGGTGGGATACGGCGATTCAGTGGTGCTGGAGGGAGTGCCAGTGCCAAGTCAATAGTTGCATCGGGCTGAGTGGTGTTGGAGGAAGGTTCACCTCTGTAATTCCAGTGAATAAACCCGCATCCTCGTTGGAGGCAAAGAACCTCGTTGTCACCTGTGTTCGGCTTGTGTGCGTGGCGGCAGACAGATTAGATCAGGAGTGTTGCGGCGAACGAATGGAGTACGCGGATAACAGCAAGCAGGAGATACAAGCGTTGGCGCGGGAAAGTGGACACAGCGGGTGTGACACTAGAACACGAGACGAACTCATTACACGAACAGTCTTGTCACGCAGCATCTACCTTTAGTCGCCATCAGCTTCTTCTTCTCGTACTCGAAAGTCTCAAAGAGCGAGTTCCCGGAAAAGAGGCTGGACGAGGCGGACGCATTGGGAGAGATGTTGAGCCCGGGGTGCGTGAGGCCGGGCGGCGGCGGCAGCGGGCGCGGGGCCCCTGGACCCGCTCCGTGCTGGCTGGACCCGTCCGGCTCGATCCCAGACTCCGACGACCGACGCTCCGGACTCCTACCACCACAAAAATCGACCACACATTGACGCGCCAGACATTTTTGTTGTATCTGCCAATGCCCAGGAAGGCATGCACCCTTTGTCAAGATGTTGGGGTCCTTAGACCACTTGTTTCGAATGGTTCCGAATACTGTTTCGAAAAAGGCCGTACGCAAGAGTACTGAGAACACTACTTTCTGATGCAACTCGGCCCAAAAAACGAAACACACGATGCTTACTGAAATTGCGCATTCCTGACGCGGTCTTCCAAAACAGTTAGGTTCTGGGGCGACAGAGAAGGGACACACACTGAAGCGGCGGGAGAACTGTATCCGTGCAACCTACGACACAACATAACATTCGAAATGAAAGTGGAGCACGGCCCAACTGACTTCTTGGATTGAAGTCGCGACTCCGCATTTTGATCCGATCAAATCATATCATCAAACCGAAACTGAAGAAAGCAAAGCAAAATGCAACGACAAAGGCACGTTCCACTGCTGCAGGTCCTTGTCAACAACTCCAAAAGCTATCCCCACGCAAAAAGGGCACAAGAAGCGAATGTAATCTCCAAGTCAATGAGAACAAGAGCAGTCTTCACCTGCTGCCGGGAGGAGAGAGTGTCGGGTTGCTGCAGAACTCCGGATTGGACGGGATGGTGGCGGAGGGCGGCAGCAGTGTCCCGGCCATCTGCGGCGTGTTGAGCCCCGACGTGCTGCCCAGAGACGAGCCGGGGCTGCGCGTCGCCTGGAAATCGGCCGGGCTGCTCGAGTTGCTCCGCTGCTGCTGCGCCGGCGTCTTCCCCAATATGTCCACCAAGCTACTGCCCGGACCGAGCAGTGGGACTGAAGACACAAACACAAGTCAAGTTCTTGCAACCAACTCGAACCAGAGAGATAACTGGATAGTCCCATAGCCCTGTCTACAACTGATCACAAACGTTGCCCGCTACCTGGCGGCGGAGAGATGGAGGTGCTGGTGGTGGAGCCGGCTGGCAGCGAGCGCAGGTGCGACATGAGATCGACGGGACTCGTCTGCGGCGGCGGACTCTCGCTCGAGGGGCTTCCACTGCAACTGCCTCCACTCGCCGCACCTACAAATGCACGCCACAGCTCGTCACACACGTCTGCTGCGGTTCCTGTTGCTCCGAGAGAATCGTTGTTTGCAGCTGACTGTTCGAAGGCCTCGTGGCGCAGTTGTTTGATGACGCAGATCAGAGGCGAGAATATCAAAGCTGGTCGAATGAGCAAGAAACATCGCACGGGTGAGAATTTGTTTACCTCTGCTCTCGGACGAGGACGGGATTCTGATCAAGGCACTGTTGTGGTTGATATCTTTCGGAAAGCCGTTCTGCGGGTAGATGCTGAGTGTGGACGGCAGCGTGACGCACCCGGCCGCCGGCACGACCACCATCGGCGCGTACAAACCTGACACAAAAACCTGGAGTGTAAGTTATGGCGCAAAAAGGACTGTTGTCCTCAGCTGCAGTCTTGTTCCACTCCAGACTTCCAGCTGACGGTTGAAAGATCAGATCGTCAAACATTTTGGTCACCAAATGAAAATGCCTGAAACACGCCGCACGTTGGTCTGCCGCAAGACGGTGCCAGTACCTGGTGCAGCAGCAGAAATGAGAGGCGCGGGACTCGACACTCGTCCGGCGTGCGGACTGGACAGCGGACTCTGTGCTCCGTTCAGCACCAGCAGTGAACTCGTGTTGACGTTCAGCAAGTTGTGACCGACAAGACGACCTGCAAGCGAGATGGACTTGTGAGATTCTGGACGCAAAGCCGTTGGTCTCGCCAGGTGGCGCAAACACCGGGTGGTTATCAAACTCCAAACCTGTTCCCCGATGACACACCAGGTTGTTTACTATGGCAGGATGTCATTACAAAGTTTAGTTCCAAGAACACCTGAGCATCGCCAAACAAGATCTCATTTATTTTTCTGGAACCCTGGGCTTTTCTCTGTCCCACCGCCCGTTGGGGCACAATTAGTGACTTTCCTCTTCCCACACGCGGCCTTCAGGCGCACGATTTCTGGTAAACATCTCCGCTTCTGTCCCCCCCCCCCAAAAAAAAAAAGTTGGTGCGAATGACGCTGCGATGGCGGTACCTAGTCCAGCGAGACCGAGGCTGTTGGTTGAGGTGGAGGCAGTGGAACCGGCGTCGCCGCCGCGACACGCGACGGGCGGCGGCATCTCTCCGACGAGCCCCAGCAGCTGCCGCCGCGCCTCGTACATGTTGTGCGCGTTCCGCTCTATGCTCTTCACTATCACAGACTGCATTGAATAAACAATGTTTCCAATAATCAACCAAAGATTGAAGTGATAAAACGTGCATTCGAAGGCCTTGTCGTTTCTGAAAGGTGTTGTGGTCACCTCAATCATTCGAAAACTTGAGCCCCGTTTTAGTGTTGCTCGAGACATTACCCTCAGGATTTGGGCATCACAGAGCCAGAGTTGAAGGCGTAACAATGTACGGCAACTTCTCACTCAAACCAACAAATTTCAGTGTTCGCTTCGTTGGTCCCTCCTGTCTGAAATCTTTGACAAATCGCAAAGGTACGATTCAGACTCTTTGGCGCGTTGTCCCCACTGACCTTGCTGGGTTGTTTTGGCTTGGGTTTGATACTAATGAAGACATCCAACTGCTCCATCAACTGGCTAATTTTGCCTGCAATAATGGGAATGAAACCGTAGGAACGCAACATGCGCATTTACCACATCCACTCGTGTACCGTATTCACCTGTGTACAGTCGCACTCAACGTTTGACAACATTTAACTTCATGTCTGATACTGCGCTCCCACTGAAACAAAGATAACTCTTGCCAAAGAAAACAGCTGTACCCCCACCTAATTTTTGAGGCACAAGGACGTCGACAACACGAGTTTTCGCACACAAGATGCACCTTTTTGCCTCAAATTGAGAACAAAAAGGGGTGTCTCTTCTTGGGAGTGAGTTGACCATGTTTCGATGAGACCTCGCACGAGAAAAGTCAAAGCAAATAGGTACTGCGTGCGGCTGACACGGGTGGATACGGTACCGCACGGAACGCTTTGGATTTCCCCGTTTCCCTTTCGACCTGGAGACGATCGGTCCTTTCTGCTCTGTGTGGAAAACTTGGGTGGAGTTCCCGTTCCTCATTGTCAACATTTGTCAACTCGGAAGAGCGACGACAAAAGACTTGGTTTCCACTGTGTACACACGCAGAATTATGACAAAACATGATTCTCAAATTTATTGAGCATGCATGGCATAGACGGCTCTTTGCAATAATTTCTAGGAATTAAACAAAAAGAGCAAACTCAAGAAACATCGTGAGTCATACCAAATCTGGCATATACTTAAACAAACGGTCGAGTTTTGTGGCGACCGATGAGCAGCAGTCTCGAGAGGCCAGGGAACATGTTTTTCTTTCAACATTCTGAATTCAGCACAAATCACAATGTAAACATGTTCCTGAGCGTCTGTGCCAAGCATTCTTTATTTACAACAGCGCTTCTTCGCCAAAGTATAGTGCCTACATAGGTAGGTGCACGTGAAAGGAGCGCTGTCGTCTTACCTTGCTCGATTTCGCTGTCTTCTTTCATGTCAAACATTAGCACCAACGGCAAACACCCCTGAAAAAGAAACAGCACGATAAACTGCTTGCACCTTTTTAATCAATCAAACGATGTTATGCTGACTTGTGCAAATGGAACTGGCGCGTTGCAGAGTTGTGTAAATGGCAAAGAATCTCCATAATTCCCATTCAGGAATCTTGTCAGGGAAGAACACACCACCCTGTGTGTCATTTTTCAATGCAGCAAGTTTGCAAATGAGGCTTTTGCAGTCTTTGAGACGAGAACTTTCCCTTCGAAGAATCTCAATTGTTGGCGATGGTTGCTGTCAGTGGTCGTTGCGAGTTTTTTCTTTTGAGCTCTCGTGCAAGAAGAATTGGTTTGCGTCACAGAGCAGAGAACTCCTTGCTCAAGGAGTACAACTGAGGACAAATTGCACGCCATATGACAAGCGTACAACACCACTTTAGGCCCATCACGAAAAAGTAAGACGTGTAGACAAGGCAAATTTGACACGTCAAGTGATCGTTGCTCGTCATGGTCCAAGACGTACAATTCTCGGAGGGAACAAAGGGAAAACACACATTTTGGAATTTACTGCCGCAAAACAGCGCTGACGTTGTTGTAAATTTCTGTGGGCTGGACGATGGAATCTCGTGGAGCTTACCAAGCCAAACTTTTCAACCTTTTTGCTTTTTGAACATCTTTGGTGTCAACCTTTCTGCACGACTTGCTTCAGTTGTCGTCACAGTTGTCACCAAAGTCGTTTCGCAACTTTCCCCTTTCATAAGAGAAAAACAAGCGGATGTGGTGTCCACACTCATTGCAAGACAAGATTCTGTGACTTTTATTCAGCCTTCAAAATCGAGGGCATAGAGACGTTGCGTCACTTGGAATGGGAGTGTGGGGACGAGTCCGCGGGCACAAGGACAGAAGAAGGTTGAAAGTCAGCAAGCCAAACCTGTTTCACGCTTTCCTCAGGCACTGCATTTGGAACAAACTCGAGGGACTTTCCCATTTCCCCTTCATGTTGATTGGGCTGATGTCACAAACGTGCACAATCGTCTTGCTTGGGTGCACCATACGAGCAGAACCTTTTGCACCAATGCGTTTCAGTGCCAAACCACTTCGAAGTTTGGGTAACTGTTCGCCAGGACAAAGAATTGCCCTGCAAAGCTGGATCCAATAGTTTTCAGACAGCACAACGTACCACCCAAAACTCGCGAGTTGTTTCTCAGGTACAGGAGAATATTCGGCCTTTACGCTGAGTTTCACGAGCAGAATAAAGCCTGAATCACTTACAATGACCTGCTGCCTCGCGAGGAACACGCTCTCGATGGCTCCGGTGATGATGACGGTTCCCTTGCGCTGCGGCATCGAGGTGTTGGGGTCGGGGAAGTGGATGGTGGCGCCCGTGCGCTGCATGATCTGCTTGATGTTGGCGCCGCTGCGGCCGATCATAAAGAGGTGATGCTGCGGCGCGATCTCCAGCTGCATGCTCACCGGCACCGCCGCCTGCAACACAAGTCATGACGTTGTTCACGTTCAGCTTGTCCAAGCTCTCGACCAAATCTGACAAAACGCTTCGACATACGTTCAGAAAAAAAAAGCGCTGCAATCGTCACTTGTGGCGTTTTTTGAATTTCGGCATGATGAATTGTCCATTTCGTCGGTAAAAAGAACCGACAGGAACGCACCCCGACGTTGCCAGTCAGGTTCTCGATGAGCAGCGTTGTCGCCTCCTTCACGGCCTTCGCGTTGTCGACGGAGCCGCGCACGACGCACGTCGTCACGTAGACGCGGGGGCGCTGCTTGAAGGACACGGCAACGCCGTAAGCGTTTGAGATCTGCTGCACGACGGGCGACGACGCGTCCGGCACGGGCTGCAGCACACCCGTCATCGGCAGCTCGAACATGAACACCAGCGGCAGTAACTCCTGCAGAACAACCGGACACATTTTTCATTAGAAAATCCTTCACACGTGAAGATATACCGGTAGTTTCCGAGTACAGACTTTGAAACAGAACCATCGAAATCCTGTTTGCACAACTGCGAACATACCCTGATCCTCGCTCTCGCGTGCTCCACGCCGTTGGGTTGTCCGGCTATTGATACCTACAGATCAAAGCAAAATCATCGAACTCTCAGTGACAATCGCAAGAACACGTCATTGCCATCAACGGACACGGATTTTTGTTTCTATTGACATGGAGAATTTCTAAATACAGATCACAGTCAAACGACATCCACTTTCCTCCACGAGCAAAATTGAAGAATCTGATGGCGAAATCGTGTCAAGCGAAAGGTCCCTTCAGCACAGTTTGTTTACTCCATTTGCCGAGGTGGATAGGTGAACTTGCGTTGCTTTTGTAGTATGAAACACGATCCTTGTTTGTGTACAATCATGCATACAAATCACAGAGTGTTCTGACTGTGCCCAGCTCTGGTCAGCGGAGGTTGCAGGGAAATGGTGGGACCCTGACAGCAATCTGTGTGATCTCCTCAACAGTTGCTCATCAATCACGCAAAGTCGAGGAAAATTCATTGTCCCATCGCCACAACATGAAGAACGACCCAGGAAAATTATCGAAGGGCAATCAATGTGAAAAAGCACAGTTGCTATTGTTGCTGCTTTCGAATCGATGACATCGAGTAAAAGTGCATTCAGTATGGTTGAATAACTCGGAAGCCAATACCTTTGGTAAAATTAACATTTGAAAAGCACATGATTTTCGTTTCGATGACAGGGTTGTCCTGGACGTCTTTGGGAGAGGAGGTTTCGTGTACGCGGTGCGAGGAAATCCTGCTCGTTAGCCATTCTTGTTTCGATAACGGCAGGGATTCAGCAGCCCAACAAGCTGCACCTGGGAGTCTGCAGAATTCTCAGCAGGAATCAAGTTGCAATCTGATGGATCTGCACCAGGAACATGGGGGTGGCAAACATATCCAGCACAGAAAATGACCGGGAATAAATTTTGAACATTTTCAGGTGCTGTGCGCTCTCCCCCCCCCCCTTGTCAGACTTTTCTCAGGCTCACTAGTTTTCCTGTCAGGTGTGTACAACTAGAAACTTATTCGAAGCATTTCGCGGACAGTCCCCCACCCATCTTTGCAGCTAACCAACAAAACGTTGACACGTACGCCAGACATTGAAACAAAGCGCGAGGCACAGCCGGCTTCGTCCAGCCGCAAGACGCACGCTTTGAGCGGTTCAAAACAACGATTTGTGTGTGTGTGTGTGTGTGTGTGTGTGTGTGTGTGTGTGTGTGTGTGTGTGTGTTCTGCCGCCGTTCACAACCAATGCCGTTGGAGTGTTGCTTCATTTACTTCCCGCTGTCTATGTTTGCAGAGCACAACAAACAGTTCCACAAGTTTGACCAACCTGATTGCTTTTCTCTATCGAGTTTCCCCTGTTTGAGTCTGGAAAATGGATGTGGCAGCCGGTTTCCTGCATCACCCGTCGGATGTTGTTCCCCCCCTTCCCAATGACGTGAGAGTGATCTGTGTGTGACACGTCCATCTTGAGGGTCACGCGGTTGCTCTGAAAAAGGAAGGCAGCAGTAACGAAAACCAGAAAATGCTGGGAACAGCCGACGTTACATGATAGTTGTTCTTGGATGTTCAATGTCGTTGTCCACAGTTCATTCTGCATTCGTTCTGCAGTCCGCTACTCTGCAAGGTGTCGTTGTGGACATCTTGGGAGCACGCAAATCATCTTCGTGATTTGGCTTGATGACTACTCCGACCCACCCTTCTTGTTTAATTCCAGATTTTTGTTCAGCGAACAACGAAAGAAACTTGGCGAAAATGAAATTCCCTTTCATGCACGAGACTTCAGTTTCCGTCTTGAGTGTTTTCATTCCCAGCAGGCACTGAGTCTCACCTTTCTTGGTTTTATCCACATTTTGCGACAAAAATATTGTCCAAAGGACTGCTTTGAAACTGAAAATTTATCCAAAAAGTGCAACAATGAGTATCACGGTTTTACTGTAACTGTCGTGATAAATACTGTGTGGTGTTCAAATCCAGTTCTTTATGTGAGCAAAACAGGATGTCCGCTCGTAATTTTATTTTTGGAGTCACTCGGTGGCGCGCAGTTTATTGCATGTGTGGTATTTACCCCAAGAAAGATCTTCAATCAGTGTGTGGGAAACCACAAGACAAAACTTGCACGGTTCTTCTGCAAGTGAACGTTATTGTGTCCGGGCAATTTGCTGCACTTTTGCAGCAAACAAGGCCAGTGTCGTGGTTCAAACATGGTACCTGATTTGTCAGGCTGTGAGATCAATGACGTTGTTGACAATTCGGAGCCCCACCAAATGTTTGATGAAACAACTATTCTTCGTTGAGGTTGGGTCAGAGTTACCGAGCATCACGTTGCGGCCACAAAAGCCTGCTCTATCTTTTGTGTGCAAAATAGCAATGGAAAACGATGCAGGCCAACCGTGACGATCAGAGGAAATCCGTCACCCTTGGGCTCAAAAGACCAACCAGTCCCATCAAAACAGAAAAGGTGAGAGAAAACGATGCGTCAAGAAGGGATACGAATGCAATCCGATCCCAAATTAGCATGAGTATTGAATACCAAAACAAAATCACTTCTGCAGATTTTGGGAAAATACGGAGTTGTGAAAAGGACTGGTTCATTGCACAGCACGGGTGGCCGCGAATTTGACAGCAGAGGCTGACGCAGCGTTTCCAGTCAGGTTGTCGCGTCTCGTCAGGCACAAAGCTTTTTCTCACCAAAACCAAATGTGATATGCGGGGTGTTTAATAAGAAAGCCAACGTACGAGTATTGAGCCAAAACCTGCGAAACCCTTGTGTACACCTGACTCACACACCAGGCACATGCTGCAAACGATTTCCGACCCACAACCGCAAAAATTCACAAGCGATATGCACGAATCGGAATCAACAAGAGCGTCGAATTTCCCCTGCAATTTTTTTCAGTAAGAATCCATACACATTCGGACTCAAACGAACACTCAGACAAGATTGCACCTTGAAAGTTGCACGAGACAAAGGGAAGTTCTCCGGATCCTGCAACTCTCCAGCATCTCACACAAAATGGGAAGACCAAAGAGGAACTTCCTGAGATCACACTCCTCTCTCAAAGGTCTTCCTCTCCGTAGGTTTGCTCGTGAGGAAACCTATTCGCGTTGACAACAGGGCTGCGCCAACGCCGTGCGCCTCTAATTAATTGGCAGCGACGCTCCCGGAGGTGCTTACTCCGCGCGAACCTCGTCACATGTTCACGCCTGTGGTACAATCTTGCAAGATGTGTTCTGTGTTGCTCTGAGTCCCCTCTCCCCGCGCAGCACAATGTGAACAACACGAAACACACCTTTGTGTCGAGAACAGTGAGGATTTTCTCCTTCGCAGCAGCCACGGCTTCCTTCATCCCCGCCACCTTGATATGTGGATCTGCAAAGAAACGACACGTCACGTAAGAACACCCGAACATTTAAATTTCGGAGAACACTTTCACAATATTTTCGTAACCCATGTTGTGTTTGCCTCCCCCGCATGGCTGGCTTTTTCAGAATGATATTCAATTCATGTCACCAGAAACGACCACACAGAGTACTATCGTTTGCACACACGAACTGGTAATCGTATATGCAGTGGCAAGTACCTGAACCGAGGTGTTCATTCCAAGCAGTGCAACACGAAGTTCACCAAGTTTCCAAAAATCATGTACGTTGTGACCAGTGAAACCTCACTGGGGACCAATTTCTTGTTATTTTTGGGCGAAGTCCTTGAAATAAGAGGTATTTGACGTATTTGTGGACTCTGTCGGGATTCGGGATGCACAGAGTTCGCCAAGAAAACAAAAGTGTCTCCGAGCCTTACCAACGGCGAGGCCAAAACCTCACCAGGGACCAATTTCTGTGGGGTTATTTTGCGAAGTCCTTGGAGATTTGATGGACATGCAGACTCTGTCCGAACTCGCGAGCCAAATCTTGAAGTCCTGGACCTTGAAAGTCCTGCTTTCGACAGTCGGAAAACTAACTGGAGATCGGAAACCATGCAGAAAGCGCGCGATCCATGATCAATGCACAAGACCTCCCTGCCCAAGGAACTGCCCTCTCCACAGGGGGTGGGATCCAGCCATGGATGTCTATATCCACTCCCTCCTACAGACTGGGAAGATTCCAGGGCAGAACTTGTTTGCATATGCAGGCAAGGCAGAGATCCAGCTTGGGGCCATGATCATCCTTCAACCTGTGTTCACATACACCAAGAACGTCACACCGACACAAAGCGCGCGATAAAAATGATCGGATATCGCGCTAAAAAAACCTTCGCTGTCAAAGGGCAAGCGAAGGCGAATCACGCCGCTGGAGATTTTGCTTTTCGGGACAGGATTGTGATTTTGTTCTGAGAGGAATCTCCCTCCACTGTGGCCACGGAGTGGCAGGCACCCACTCCAACCTCTTTGTCACAGTTCCAAGGTTCTGCATGGCCACCAGAACAATCTCGAATCGGTGATTTTCTTTGCGTCACTTCGTGTGGCCTGTGCTTTTTGCCTTGAATTTTGCCCTCTTTCTGTCATTATTTTGGCTTCAGGTCAACAGCATCCTCTGGTGGCCTTCTGAGATGTCGCCATCTAGTCATTGTATCTTTTCAGCTTCACAGTGCAAGTGTGACTCCCCAGAGAGGTGTACGAGTCACACGAGCTTTTCCCACAGCAGATATTCGTGCCAAGTCCTTCAGGATCGCGTAGTGGCCATGTCATGGAGCAGCACATGGCATGGGGAAATGGGAAAACTGTCTCACTTGGAAAAAGATCCAAACTGCCCGAGACCTTGTTGACTGATAAAATGAGGAATGATATCAATGATATCATTGGAACTAAGGGAAGGGTGAAAAATGTATCTGTTGATCTGTCAAAAACTCCTTGCATTTTTTAACTGGAGAATACCCAAACAATGCCAAATTAAGCATGAGGTACAACTTGTGACATGGGCCAGACAAAAACCAGGGTTTTGGCTCATTCCATAGGGCAACGCATGCCGGTAGCTGAACGACCCAGGTTTGAAAACAAAACAGGGTTGACAGTTCAGGATTGGGTGAGTGCTCCCCCGGGGCTCTTTTGGACTCCGGACACACCCGCAGCCATTCTGGGACTTGTCTGAACACAGCCAGAAGTTTTCATCTGCTCTGTTGCAAGATGAAACACAGTCCAGGTTCACGGGGCCCTGACATGTCCCTTTGGCTTCTGGAAGTGGAAAGCTGCACCTGGAAATTGGCCCCCAGTCACAGCAGCTCTACATCTCCCACACCTCATCTTGAAATCCTCTCCCCTCACGTGGTGCAAGGAATTTACTCCAAGCCAACAAGTTTTTTGGAGTAGATCTACGAGTAGACATGCAAAAAGTGGCTCTTTCTTCGAGTGACACTCAGCAGCATTGTGGTGACATTTCGCTTTTCCACCCAAACAGTAACTGCAGGACAACTGCACGAATCAGAAGAAAGTCCTTTCACATGTGCATTGCAGACATTCTTTGAGTCAGAGAACTGGCTCGACCCTGTTCCTGTCAAAGAAGACTTACAATTTGATGCAAACCATTCCGCTAAATCTTCCAGAAAACACGTACAGTAAACCACAAAGCTTCCTGGACACGAATTGGTGTTTCAATTGATAGTAATACTTGCAATCCAGCGATTATCGCTTCTTTTTCATCTCCGAAACGAAACTGGAAAGGCCAGAACACCACCTTTAAACACAATTTTGGCCAAATTCGATCCAATTTGCCGAACCTGTTGTTCTGCTGACACAAGAACACAAGGTTCCTTTCCGCACAAATTCACCTGCGAAGCTCTGCTGTGTTCAGTTGTGCAGAGCTTGGTGCTTGGGGCGGGCGAGGGGAGGACCAACCCACACATTTGCTGGGGTAGAGCCCACCTGAATCAAAATTCTATCCATTGAAGGGGGTGCAAGGAGGAACCCAACAATTGATGCGCGTGCAAGATCAGGAGACCCAACGTCAAAATTCGATCCGTTCTATCCTCCAGAACGGCGTGGCTCTCGCTGTTGTCAGTGCATGGCAAAGACTCGTTAGGAAGGGCACGCCGTGAACTAACCTGGTGTCGAACTTGACAATCACGAGACTTTCTTTTTTCAATCGAATAAGAGCAGAAAACAATGTATCCCAGGTGAAAGACACCAGGGTGACAGACATCCAATGTTCAATTATTTCAATGCCTAAAATTACCCTTGATGACGGGAAAGTGCAAGACATATTTCTGGTATTGGAGCCATCAATTGCCAACCATGAAAGCAGAGCTCTGGTAGCTCGACGTGTGCAAAATCGTCCGTGGTTTACCTCCACCCCACCCCAAGAGTAGACCAAACACTTTTTTGGACAACCAGACACATCCACAGATGTCCGGTGCCCTGCACGCTGAGCCCACTCTCCGCTGAGCTGAGAGACACCCCAACCCATGGCACACAGGCCTTGTAAGCGACAGAGGCAAATTTTTGAAGGGAAATGGGCACGACGACCACCAAAACAGTTGCCTCTCGAGCAGTTCAATATTTCGCTTTGGCTCATTCCGTTCTCGAGGTGTTCAAAAGCACTACCTGGTATTTTTTCGTGATCGCACTTTTCAGAGATTGTTGCAGTCCTGATCACGAAGACAAGATTCAGTTTGAATCAGAAAAATCTTGAAACGGACGAAGGAATTCGCCATCCTTCTTCAGTTCTGATGCTTTTCGACGAATCGCCAATAAAGCAAAGCCTGTTGACAGGAAAGGCGAATCGACTCCCTCCTCCAGTTCACTGCCGACGACAGCTCGGATCAGCGATCCTCGAACTTCAAATCAACACTTCAGCCGTGGAAACGTCCGCAAGTTCCATCTGAGATGCGTCGAGAACTTGCTGCAGAAACTGCTCCCGATCTAGTGGCGCTGCGATTCTCCCTGCCACGGCAGAACACAAGTGGCGGTCTGTTTCCGCACAGGGACAGTCTCGAAAGTTTCACAAGGCTTTCTTCTTCGATTCTTTTTTGTGCGAACGAGAAAGGTTTTTTTCTTCAACAAGCAATCCCAATGCAAGGGAAATACGAGTACTCGTATCACGATGCACGTGCCTCCAACCCTCTTTGTGACTCAAAATTCTGTGATCAGCTAAAGGGTGGGGATGCAACGCCCAACCACAAGTCCCAAGCAACAGGTGAACTGAATCCACCCTCACATGTGAAGCAGAATTCCCTGCGGTCGTTGTGAGGCTTTCACCTACAACCTCAACGAGATCGTACATTCTGCGCAGCATGTTGGAAACGATCTGAGAATCCACCTTGTTGAGGTGACCCACGGAAGTGCGAGACTCGCTGTTTGCCAGTGGCAAGTTGTTTTGACACACCTTCAACAAGAACGATAGTTTTTGGACACGCGCGGTTTCCGCAAGCTCGCGTTGCAAGCGAATTGCAGTCATTGCAAACATTGAGCGCAAATCACGAAGGCTTCTCCGAAACAGGAAGCTGGGTGCTGGATGCGTTGTTTTCGTCACATTCCGTGCACCTCCGAACATGAGGCTTCACAAATGTCTCCCGGCAGACAGCAACAGAGGACTGGGGCCGCCTGTTCACACAACAGACGGAGAATCAGTCTCAACCTGAGCATGAGTGAGTGCGACTCTGTAGCGGCGGACAGTGGACGCCCACTCATAACCTTCTCTACTTTCAGCCAAACACATAGACACCAACTGCAAGAGACGCAAACCGTTCTGGTTTCATTCTGCCCAACATTCCGCACAATTACAGTTGGCCTTCCACAACTGATTCACTCGGTCGGCGCTCAAAGGACGGCGCCTCGGGGCGAGCTTTATCTGATTTCATCCCGAGGACGATTGCTCCCAACTGTGGGCATAAAGGTATTTTTTCACGCCTTGGATGTTGGTGAAAACTGAATGTGGAATGCATGAACGTACTTGGTGTCAAGGCACAAAACCCAGCAGCCCTGCACCTGGAGGCGAGAACAGAGGCCAGCCAGCTAACAGACCTGCACGGCAACGTCGCCACCGCCCTCAAGATACAGACACGAGGACCTTTCCGACAAGTGCACAATTGATAAGAAAGCAAAGCATCATCCGAATCTCTGACAACCCAATTGCGTACAGGACACAATCATGTGACACAAACAGCGCAGATACTGACCAGTTTTAATTGATCCTTCTGGCCACACAACATTCAGGTTACCGTGTGAAGTATCTCAATCAATACTCTGCAAATTTGCAATCAGGTGTTTTGTTTCCGAGCACCGAAAATGATTTTCTCGCGGATCCAGGTGTGAGTGAGTGGGGCCCCAGGTGGAATGAAAGCAAAACATTGTGCTTGCGGGCGTGAAGTGAGGGGGCAGCTAATTTTTCTAGGCCTTCACCTGCATCCGCTGGAGATTTTGTGGTGTCTCGCACGCAACGTACCTTTTTTCGACTTCGCACCAATTTTCAGTTTGGACGGCCATGTGATATGTGTGTCAGTGTCAAGCATTATCTGAAAGAAAAACACGGAGATCAGCAACTCTCCAAATGAAATTGCGCAGCAGAAACGACATGGCTACGAAAATGCAACAGATCCGACGACTCCTCTGAGCGGACACTCCTGCAGCCGAACGCACACATTTACTCCTCTCCAAAACAATATAACTCACTCTTTGAAAAAAGTCTTCTGCAGTTTGTTTCTTGTTTTCGCATGCTGAAAGCAGAAAGCACAAAAAGGTTACATATTTACGCACTCCAAAACACAAATTGAGTTTACTCTCCGACCCCCTTCACTTTGGCGCGGCCGGGGTCATTGTAACACACACACACACACACACACACACGCACACACACACGCACACACACACACACACACACACACACACACACACAGAGGTGAGCGATGAAACCAGACAGACGCACGCGGATGAAAAGCAATCGCGGTTGACTTTGCAAATCTTTTGAATCCATTGTTTATGAACTCCCAACTTGCTGCTGGGAGCGGTAGAAGCGTGAGGCAGTGCTACTGTTTGAGCTCAGGAACAATCTTTTCAGAGTTTGCACACAGGTTCTTCTGCACACACGCAGAAATTCTTCAGGATATGCATCGTCGTAAAGATGTTCAGTCACAGTGATCACGTAAAGATCATCTTTGCATTCGTGTCACACTATCATTTCCTTTCTACTGTTCAAGCAGTTTTCGGGTTAAGTCAACTTCAATGGAAAACCACAATTTTTTGTGTACCTTCTTCAAGCCCAGGATTCAACTGGGTTTCTCACAAAGTCACAATAAAGCGTTCGAAAAGCACCAGAAACGAGAAAAACAGCAATTCAGGCTTGTGTGCAAAGCAGTCCTCTCAAAGTTTCGTGATTCGAAATTGGGGTGACAAGTCAACGACACGGAGCCTGCGTCTTCGGCGCGTCAACAGCAAAGATTTGTGTGGACCTCAGTTCTGATTTGGATTCTGGTTCAAATGTTGGAAGAATGGAAGAATAACTGGTTGCGTGAGATTTGAGTTGAAATAAACTACGCTGATCAAGAAATACTTTCTGCTGTTGCAGATGCGGTTGTTGCAATTGCTGGCGCTGTTTTGGCTGAGAGGAGTATCAGAGTGAGGAGCCAGCGAAGGGCACTTGACAGTCTTGTTGGGAGATCTCCCTCTCTATCGGGTTTTCTTTTTTTTTCACGCAAAGTGGATCCAGTTCTTTTTTCTGAAACGCTGGATTATTGACTTCACTTTTCTTGGCACCACAACGAAAACAAAAGCCAAGCTCAGTGTGCTTCCTGATGATTCTTCTTTTGCGTCGGACTGCGACATCCTGTGAGTCGGACTGGGGTCTGATGAAACTTGCACAATAACTCGCGATGGATCACTGCATGCGGTTGTCCGTTCATTTGCAACTTATTTCAAGCAAAAGGTATCCAATTGCTGAAAAGTTGCCGGCCTTTTCTCATGTTGTCATTTTGACATCAGCTGCATTCAAATGCGTCGATGTTTTCGTGCAAGCACAAATTTACTGCGACAAGATTGGTCAATTACATTGTAAAAGAACAATTTTGTGATTTTAGTCAAGAAAGGGGCTGGAACTCATTGTGCGATGTCCGTTTGGGGCAGAGCATCTGATGGCAGTGACCTATATAGTGTTGGTGCGATGCACGGAATCCCGGCCAAATGGCCCGCCCCCCCCCCCACCCAAGACAGGACAAGAACACGAGCTACCCTGCGCCCCGTTGCTGGGACCTCGCACCCGCAGTTGCATCGAGCACTGCTTCTGTTTCACAGTACATCACTGTTCGAGACTTCATGTTCCTTTCCTCTCCTGACCTGACAAAAGTGCGACGAATCAATTCCAACCCATTGTCGCAACTCCATCGCAGCAAAGAATTGAACCACTGACGAAAATACTTGTGGCCTGTTGTTTGTCAAGTGACATAAATCACGAATACAAAAAAGCAACTGCAGAAGTCGACGATTTCCTTGGTGCTGACAAAAGTTACTGAGAAGAGAGATTAAACGAGTCGTAAAGCGGCAAGTACTATCGACGAAATCCTCGGAACAATGCGCTCCAGAATTGTGCTATCGATCTTTGACTAGTCAGGCAGCTTCGCCAACCTGTTTACAACATCACACTGCAATTCCCTGTTACCCAGTTACCTAACGGTATGCACAGATCAAAGCCATTCTAAAGTCGATAGTGAACATATGAAAACAGCAACTTTCCTTTCCCCATTGCCAGCTGATATGCACAGCCTTGACAGGGGTTCTTTGAACATTGATAGTCTACAGGTGTGTTTTTCAGTGCACGCAACGCAATGTAGGTAGACTCCGGTGATAGAAGTTTTTCAATCGAATTCTCTGATGACCTGCCAAAGCTGTTCCCTCGAACAGGATCTGACGGTGGGAAGATGGACTGTTTTTCCAACGCAGTTTGAAACTGTGACATGTTTGGTCAGTGCGGCGAATCCAGCGGAGCAGAGGCCCGCACGCCTGGGCCCCCAAATCTCGAAAACACATTTCACCTGAAGCCCTGTATTTGCACAAGAAGCTCACGTCTCATTGTGCCGTGCAGCTGGAAAATTGCTTCACCTCGCAAAACAAGCATCCTTCCTTCACCTGAATTTGAGTCAAGACCTGTCTTCAAACTGTCAGGCCACGACCTTTTACCTTGAAAGTTCACACATCACTGACCACTGACGTGAGGTGAGGGTATGTTTTCCTTTAGTTCGTCCTCTACCATTACAAATTAGTCCACAGGCTCAAAACAAGACTGCTCACTGTCCAAACAAGTCAAACCATTTTTCCCCTCCCCCTCAGTTTGTCTGCCTCAAGAAATGTAAAAGTTGTCCCGGGCAGGTGCAATGGAGTTTGAAGTCAACTTCAGCAGTGGTGTTCACCGTCGACACCCTTTCCCCAAATTTCACGTTTCAAGACCAAACTACCAGAAAAACACAACGCAAAATGACAGAAACTTCAGGATCTTTCCTGTGTGTGGATGTCCAAGGCCAGAGAAGCCGAGAAAGTTTCGAAAAAAGTTTTGGGACCTCTCACCTTGCAGCATTTCCTCGAGTTTTCTGCGGTCCACCCGGAATCGGTCCTCCACATAGTTGGGATCTCGAGGCACTTCTCCAGCCGCATCTTCGTCCAATTCCACCAGCAAATCTGTGTCTGTACTTCCTGACAAATGCCTCATATTCTCCAATGGTGCTGCTGTTTCCGCCATGGCATTCTGCTTGTTTGTGTTGTGGAATCGTGGAGTACTTGTAGTACTATTGGACAGAGGGCAGCACTCTTCAGTCTCCGCCATGAGGACGTCTACATCTGCATCCGGAGAAACGTTTCGATGTTCCTCTGACTCCGTCCACTCCTGAAATGAATCAAAAACATAAAAATCTCAACAAATCTCGTTCCAAATCACGTGGTATGTCAACTCATGTCACGTGACAGCTGTGTGGCTTGGTTACTGATTGTTGCTCAACATGGTTTTCATATGCATAATTTGAATATGAATGGTTTCTCTTGTTCATCTTCACACACACCCTTGTTTCAACAAACCCTTGTGTTTTTCAGGTGATTTTGAAACATGACAAATATTTGGCTGATATAAATCACCTCTAGAATTTGTATAATCAGCAGTTCAAATGTTCTAGTTGTTTCATTTTGATGCCTGGGGGTGGCAGAAATTTATGGTGACTCGGATTCTCGCAGCAATTGTGTTTCTCCCTCCGGGCGCACGCCAATGCCTGCTCAATTTTCTCCATCCGGCTGATTGAACTCGTGATAACAATCAATGTTGATTGATGTCTAGGGCTTTGTGATCCAATCACGGCTCGTGATTTGCCTGACAAAAGAGAAACAAGCAGACTACGGTTGAAGAAAACTCTCTCTCTATTGATTCCCTGAAGTTGAACATGTCTCTCCAGGAAAAATCAATAATTCTCGCGTCCCTGATCATGACGTCACGTAAATCAATAATCGTGACATTTCTTCTCGGTGACAGACATCACAACTCGCGAAAAGTGGGAAGCAGCAACAAGAACTCAATTAGTCGATGAACCGATGAACGATGAAGAGATTCGGACAATGTAAGGCGACTCGGGATAACAAGGAAGTCATATCGAACACGCCCTTGGGCATCGTTCGATGATGCG
>JAAUXT010031900.1_pt1 | contig 43136 bp, 46 predicted proteins | sample 7278171 | NCBI WGS metagenome assembly JAAUXT01 (sample SAMN14350112, study PRJNA611818) | marine sediment metagenome | isolation source: surface marine sediment (1.8m) | place: French Polynesia: Moorea | collected 2018-08
AGAGAGAGAGAGAGAGAGAGAGAGAGAGAGAGAGAGGGCGAAGGGAATGAGAGAAAGAGAGGTGCGCATCACACAGATACTCAGAGCCTTTGACTTTTGCAGAAACGAACTCACGACGCATTGGGCGTGAACCGTTGTCCAGGTCGCCCTTGTTTTGCCTCCTCTTCTCGTCTCTCGCCCAATCAATGTCCTGGACCTCAGCCATCTGCAACTCAGGCTCTATTCACAGGAAAGGCGGTTCGCGTTGCGTCCCTGCACAAATAAGCGGTCGCTGCGTCCCTTGTGCACACACGAAGCCTCCAATCGGGTATTGCTGGGTGTTTGCGTGCGACGCAGCACCGACAGACCAGTTCAGGGACCCACGCGCGACGCATCAGGTGTAATCCCCGCTCAGCAGCAGAATCCGGGGGAAGCCACAGAGGGATCTGGATGCTCAGTCTGTGTACGTGCGGACAACGACAACGACTTGCGACTTGGCTTTATCTCTTCCCATCTCTGTGTATCTGTCTTTCTTTCTTTGCCTGCTTGTCTGCTGCTCAATCTATTTCTGTCTCTTCGTCTCCATCTCTGCATTCTCTGTCGTCCGCCCTCCACCATACTTGCTGCCCTTGCTCTCGCCGCGTCCTTGTCTCTCTGCCCCCAAACACCCCCCTTCCTTCATCTGGATCACTTTTGGTCTCTCTCTTTCTGTTTTCTCCCCCACTTTTCCTTCTTTCATTGCTTCATTGCTTGATTGCTTTTCTTGTTTGTTTGTTTCTTTCTTAATTTCTGATCACCCTCTCTTTCTCTCATTCCTCTCTCACCTCTCTCCATCTCTATCCCTGTCTCTGTCTCTCTCTGTCTCTCTTGGTCTTCCCTCCATCTCTCACTCCTTCTGGCTCTCGCTTCATCCTCCTCTGTTTCCTTTCCCTCCCTCTGTCCCTCTGTCCCCCTCTCTCTGTCTCTCTCTCCCTCTCTCTCTCTCCCTCTTTCTCTCCCTCTCTCTCTCCCTCTCTCTCTCTCTAGCTCTCTCTCTCTCTCTCTCTCTCTCTTTCCCCTGACCCTCTTCTCCTGAGTACTACGTCATTCCCGGTCCGTGTCTCGTGCAACGCATCAAGCCTCATCACAGGAGCATCAGGAGGAATCCGTCTCCAGGGTCAATGACGGTCACGCGCATCCGCCTCGTCTCTTTATTGAGTCTCAATGGAGTACCTCATTCACCAGGGACTCCGTAAACAACTGAGTGAAGCTTTGTGAAATATGGAGCTGCAGATCCGTTTTTGTTCGTGCACGCGATGTTTCAAGCGTGTGTTCACTTGGTGCGTTGGGTAGTGATGGTTCGGTCCCCACTCGTTTCGTCGCTGAATCAAAAGACGCGTGCGCCCAAAGACGGGAGCAGAGACACGTTGAATGACGCACCTCATGTGAAGCACCCTTCAGTCGTGCAGACAAAGCCAAGACAAACTGGACTGCAAATGGCCACACTACAGAAAGTGACGAAGTTAGCAGCGTCTTTGCTTTTGTGTACTCGTATTTGATTCAAATCTCTGCAGATATATTGAAACCCAGGTTTATCACAAGAGCGGAAATATGCAAAGAAGAGGGCTGGTCAGGGTGTGGGTCGCGGTAAAAGGGGACAGGGCGGGGACAGTTGCAGACACCGTCCCACGGGGTGCTTTGTCCCATCGCACAGTTGAAAACAAGGCTCTTTGAAAAGCTGTTTCCGGTATATAGAATTGTTGCAGGAATGCACAGAGAAGCCTGACTCCCTCCCTGTGGTGAATTCGCGTGGTGGGGTCACGCTTCCGGGGGCCGAGTTCTAACCTCGACCTGATCCACATAAACCCCGCCTATCAGCCGTGCTTTACCGCTCATTTTGCGCCTTTTCAATGAATTTACCCCTTGTGTGTCTGGTGGAGGCACGCAGAATGACGGGCGTTCGTGCGGAAGACATCGGGTTCGCGTTGACAGTTGTTGAGACGAAGTTCCCAGAGACGCTGGTTCCAGCTGGAGCGGTTGGAGAGTTTGTGCAACGTATTCCTGTGGTTCGTGTGCGTGGCTCGTGCGACGGGACTGACTGACACAACCTCGCGTCAACAGAGGCATGACGTGACCTGGATCCACGGACCATGGCACGAGACGCTAAAACTCGCTACCAGAGTGTGCGAGACGAATGGCTCCTGCAGTGTTGAGAGAATGCGATGAGTCGAAATGATGAATAGTTTGCAGACAAACCCTTGACTGAATAACAAGGGATCTACACAACATCCTGTCTCCATGGCGAAGCCCAGTTTGGTCCTGAGCACGAAATTCGTGATGAAAGGCACTTTTTACTCATTTCCTGGGGCTGTTGATGGAGCTCCGATGTCCCTCGGTCCCGCCCGTCAAACAAACAGCGAGAGAACAAGGCTGCTGGGACGGGGCGGGGTCAGAGGACGGCGGGACGGAGAGGCCCGATTCACGCCGGGTGCGTCGCTGAGGAGGAATCATGCGTTGCTCCATATTCGCGTGGTTGGTGCGTCCCAGAGTCGACGCATGGGACATTGGTTTGTGCAGGAACGCAATGCTGGGCGCGTTAGATCTATGTGCGACGTATCGCCCAGGCAGATGCGCACAATGTAGGAGTAACCAGTGCGACGCAGCGCCCACGGTAACTGGTAAAGAGACGCCCTAGTCAGCGCCCATCCAGAGATGCAATGCATGTATTTCACACCTGACGTGAAATAGGCTTCAGCTGCTCCCTCCGCACTGACTCGCGCGGAGCAGGAGCCTCTGGAGCCTTTATGCTGCCGGAGAAGGGAAGATGTGACGTTCATACTGATTCAGAAGAAGAGGAAGAGGGCAAAGGGACCGGAGTGCCGGGAACAAGCAGAGGCGTAGCAGAGTGAGGGGAATGCCACGGCCGGGTCCCTTCTTTGAACACCTGTGCTTTTGAGTGCCATCCATTTGTGAGTGCAACTACGTATTGCCAACACACAAGAATTTTGCATCTTCACTTGAGAATGCCACAAAAACTGGCACGACAGATCCAGATCTGCAAACTATTGGACAACTTTCACGTGAATCCAGAATCAGGCACGGCAGTGATTCCTGACCAGGGTTGGGAGCAGGATTCCACACGTTCATTGTTTGCGTGTTTTTCAACGGACACAGAAAATGTGAAGACGTCATGGATCCGCTTCAGCATTGTGTGCTTTGTACCAAAGCTGGCCAAACTTGTTGTCACAGCTCAATATCAACAAATCTGTTTGTAAATCTGTGAGATTTGCTGTTTGTCCTCAAGCGGATCCAGGAGGACTGAGGGCAGGGAGGCCCAAAGCTGGGGCGGAGGCAAACTCCAGCCTGCGGGCACAAAAGAATACAGGTCGATTTCGGATGATTCGACTTGTCCTTTGTTGCCGATGAAAACGTCGAATGATGCAAAAGTCGAATTATGTGTGTGTCGAATTATCCCTAAAAGACCTGTCGGGGAGGGTAACATGTATTGGGACCAAGGGGACTGGGCTCCAAGCCTCTTGGGTCCGCCCCAGTGGTTCTGCTGTGTGTGTGGAGTTGGTTTGCAATGCGTGCGCAGCTGGAGCACAGGCGCAGAGATGGCAGATTAGCTCCGAATCTGATTGATTAAACAAGAATGGAGCCTCAAACATGATTTTTATCTGTTGAAGAACTGCTGCACATGTTGAGTTTTTTCATGAGCAGGTTTTTGGGCAGGTGTTTTCCTCTGGACGAGCTACGGACGGAGCGCTGACGTCGCGGCCGCTGGCGTCTGTTCTGGGAGCACACGCACCAAGACGCCTGCTCTCTCAGTCTCTCTGTCTCTCTCACCCTCTCACGCACTCTGTCTTTCTGTAAGTGTGTTTGCGTCTGTCTTTCGCTGGGATTATGACAGGACCGCATATTTGTGTCCCCTGATCAGGTTCAAGCAGTTGCAGTCAGGCCGACGTGTGTCTGAACACCGACCAGGATCGGGTCTGACTTTGCCATCCAGCGCAGCACCGTCCCGGCATTTGACATTGTGGCATTCTTCGCCAGTGAAAGGAACACGTTCATCGCAGCTGCTGACGACTGATGTCTCAGGGGCGGATCCAACATCTGATCAAGGGAGCTCAACCCCAAGGTGATTTCGACTTGAATATGTGTTCACCAATACAATTCAACACCAAATTTGGGGTTTTTTTCTTGAGGTCAACGGGGCAATTGGTCCCCCTGGATCAACCCCTGCAGTGCATTTTGAAGCACATCAAAGGAAACAGAAGCACATTGTCAACACATGAGAATCCTAATGGCAGGAGACATCACAATACCGCCGCCTCAGAGGCGTTCTCGTCTGTCTGACGGGACGGAGGAAATGCGGAGTGAAGGAGGCTGAGGTGGAACAGTGCACCGCAGTTATTGCACTCGGGATTCCGTCTGTGTGGGTCTCGTTCACACGGGGTGCGTCGTGCGCTGCGTCCCGGGTCCCTGTCGCCATGGAGACGCTGCATCGCGGAGTCGACGTGCAGCGTCCAAGGGCTTGTGTCGTGGAGCTTTCAGGTTGTCAGCAACTTCAACCCACACGGCGTCGCTGGGTCAGCGCACTTGTTGGCTGAGGGTGCAGACACACTGAAGGGCGACGCGCTGGCGCGTCATCCTGTTCCGTCGTGCTGTGGCGTCGCCCCATTGGGTTTGTATTATGCTGCATTTGCGTCACCCCAACCGCTGGGGCGACGCCCAGCACGACGGAACAGCACGACGCTGGTTGCTGCGTCGCTGGGAGGGTGTTCCCAGCCTCAAGCAAACAAGTCAGCAAATGACGCATCCGGTGTGAACCAGGTCCAGTCACAAAAGTCCTTGAAGTGAAGGACAAAACCCTCAGATTTTCTGTGTGCAGGATTGGAAAGGAAATCCTGTGATAATCCGTTGGTAATCAGCGTGGTTGGGGTGGAGTTCACGCCCGCCCCGTGCTCAGTCGATTCCGTCGTCTCTTTCTCTGCATGTGGCTCGCTACTTCGGAATCTGAGGTCCCTCCGGCTTCACCTGTCGATCCTGAAAACAATACAATCATTGTGTGAATTGGCATGAAACATCTGTGCATGACGAATGCAAATGATGCAGCACACCATTTGCCCACAGACATGATGGTGCATGGTGTTTACGTCTGCGGGTAATCGTCTGTGGGTGCGGGGTGGGGGGTGGGGGCTCATGTTGAAACTGGCGCTGTCAGCCTTCACACGGCACACGGCCCGCATCAGGTCCAGACTGGGTTGATAATGAGATTGAATGCGGAAGTTTTGTCGCGTCGGGTGGAAGAAACCGATGGGAAATCAGTGCGGTTCTGTCCAGGGGTGTTCCTGTCCGAAGTTGTTCTGTTTGAGGGGGCGGGGTGACGTACAGGGGCAGTCACATCTCTGGCTGCCCCAAAAACACAGTCAAACGCTTCCAACACAGCAGTTTGTGAAACACTCGATTCAAGTTGTCGGCGTCACTGCTCGAACCGCAGTGCATTGCATCAAGCACAGAACTCTGTGGCACAAATCACACTCAATCGTTGCCAGTATTTCAACTCAGTTCCCACTGACCATTGTTCACGCTTCGGCCTGAGTCCGGCCCTGACCGCGGTGTGTGTCCCGCAGCCCGTTGTTGCCGGACCCGGCCGCCTGTGCGTCTCACGGGAAGCAGTGATTGCAGGTCGGACGCGAGACGCCCACGTAATTACTCTCTCATTGCCGCGGCCATTCCGCCTTGAAAGTTTCCCAGGGACTCGGCGTCAACATGTCAAAGGTGTCGGAGCTGTCCCGTGCTGTCTGTTGTGTGCGGATGACAGTTGACATTCAGCAGGGTTTTCACTTCGTTTGGTCGGACGCCCACAGTGCTGTCTCTTAGCTTTACACACAGGTGCAGCAATTTGGTGACTATTGTGGTGCTTCTTGGGCTCAGGGATGACGTTGGCCGACTTCCTCTGACCCAGACCCAGATTGGGCTCCAGCTCGATCTTGGATCCGCCTCTCTGTCTGTGGTCTTTCTCTGTCTCTCGCCTTTCTCCATCCCTCCCTCTCTCTCCTCTTTAGCTCTCTGTCCTCTCCCTCCTCCTTGCCTGAACACATTGCCTGCGCTCTCTCTCGTGTTCGCTCTGCTCTCTCTCTCTCTCTCTCTCTCTCTCTCTCTCTCTCTCTCTCTGGAGCCTCCCTCTAAAGTGTGTGGCTCTGAATGGGAAGGAGAGGAAATTGCGGGAACTCTGGGGCGGGATTTCTGTGCAGACTTATCAGCGATTTATGCGGAGTAATATGCGGCTGTAATTCGGCGTGACCGTGTCGCACATTGGATGCTTACAACACGTAAATGAACAGCTCCTCATGTCGTAAATTGTCCATTTCCCGCGCTCTGAATAGGGGCGGCGGGCGGGGAATCAACCAGCAGCGGGAATCTTGGGGAAGAACCAGGGGCGGAGTCTGGATCCGACTGATGAAGGGCGGGGGCAGCCGGAAGAGGCACGTCCCTTGGATCCGTGAGGCAATGAACGGGACAGATCCATGCGGACCACCACGGGTGAGGCGCGCACAGTCAGCACATGTTTGACGTCAGTTCAAAATGAAAATTCACACGCAATTCCGTTTTCACGTCTGTGGTTGTGTGTGTGTGGTCGTGTGTGCGTGTGGAAATCTGTGCGTGTGTGTGTGAGCGTTTGTGTGTTGAAGTTGGTGTTTTCTGAGAGCAAACGTGTAGGGGAACCACAGCTGCGCAACATCACAGTCTGCCCCAGCAGACACACGTGAAGGCACGGAGAAAGGGAACCACAAAGACATGGCCTTCCTCTTCGAGGCTCCTGAATGGGAAGCGAGTCGACGTGTGCGCTGAGGTTGAATCCCGGGAGAAATAAACCTGATCAGCAGCGCCGGCTGTGGGAGCGGAGGCCGCTCCTGCGGTGGGGCAACGCGGGGCTCACGCTGGATGCGTCATGCATTTCGTCCAGGCCAATGGGCAACGCGTCACACATTTGGACAGGGACGCAGTGTGTGACGTATCAGACATTCAAATGAATATCGCAGACGCTGGATGTTGGGATGTTGTCTACAATGTCCACATCTGCTCATGATGCGTTGCACATGACGTCCCTGTCCAGTTGTTTCGCGCTGCGTTCCGTGTTGACGTGTCCTGTGTCTCCCCCTGCCGGGTGCACGCAGCACATCGCGTGCGGTGTAAACCTGGCCTGATGTACCCAGCACAGCTCCGATGCTGTGTAACGAGCTTGATCTGTTTGAGGGAGGATCAGCTGGCCTCGCCGCCACCCTGATGCGGGAAGAGTGAGGACACCCTCCACCTCAGGGGACACCTGCGCAAGTTGACAGAGAGTTTCAACAAGCTTGAAGGAAAACGCAAACGTAACTGAGTGCACGGAGACGCATCACAGTTTTTTCTGTGACAAGGCAATGACGCACAACGCATACAGCGTGGAGCGAGCCGGAATCCGTTGATTCTCCAAAACTTTTCACAGAACTGAAGTCGTCGAGGAGTTTTGGCAAATCTGCCCAGTTCCAGGTCAACGGCCAATATATGAAGAACAACCAGCCGACACCATTCTTGAAGTTTGGTCACAATGTCTGTGCCACCGATCTGGCATTGTGGGACCCACACCGATAAAGCAACAGTCGGAACTCCCTGTATCTTGACGACTTTATATGCGTTCCTCGGCAGCAAAACTACTCCCCACCTTCTCAGATCTGTGCGCGGGTCCGTCAATTTCCACCACCGCCCCATTTGAAAGTGTTCGCGCGCCCTGCTGACCTTCCCGAATGGAGCGCCCGTGTTGTGTGACGGACGCAGCGCTCGACGCGGCGCTCGGTGGAGATGTATGGGCGGTGGCTCTGCTTGGGACGGAGGTGATTATGCGCTCTGTTCACCCTGCACCGCTCCCGGGGCTGCAGGGGCGGATCCAGGCCTGTTCGGGCCGATCCATGGTGTGCTTCAGGGATTCAGGCCGGGGCCACAGCTGCAGGGATCCAGGCTTGGGTCGGGGCGCCGCAGAGTGTGGGGTGGACAATCACGGGTGAGAGGATTCCCAGGTCCCGGACCTGGATCCCCTGTCGAACAGACTTGGCACAGAAACAGACGCAAGAAGAGAAGCTCCCGCGATTCACGAGAAACAACTGAAAATAAAAATTCTCACTGGCAGGTGAATGTCCTTCAGGCTCCACTGACCTCAACCAAACTCCTACAAATCCAACTCAGAGTTCAAACGTTGGTCCTTGAGAGACAACAAGAACAGGAAGAGCTGAGTGCAGGAACAGGACTCACGGGCAGAATCAAAGAGTCATAGATCTTTTTTGGTGCACGGGGCGAGCAGGACTGGTGGGGACCGGACCCGCTCTCCCGACACAGAATCCGCTCCCCACCCTTTGCACTCCCTGACGCTTTATGTTTGCTCGTTGACATAAATTGTTTGGCCGCAGAATGGCATTACGATGGCGGGTTGGATATCCAGGAGCGGGAGGGATCAGGGCGCAGACCCCGATTTATCATCCCAATCCGCAGACCGCTTCACCAGCGGAGGCGGAAAGACCTCGGAGCTATGTTGAGACCACATGGAGGAGGATCCAAGAGAGCCATATGAGATGTGAAATATTTCCAAGTTGAAGTTGGTCTCCGTCCCTCCCCACTCGAAGAACGTCTGGGTTTGTCACGTGTTTGATCCCTACACAAGAAAACGAGCGCTGTCCTCAGCGGACCTCTTTCAGGGATGAGATGGGTCGGACTCATAGGCCCTGCCGTATCGGCTGAAGCTGCCGTGACGTTGTTCTCACGATGCCGCGTCCGTTGACTCGAACAGAGACGTCCCGCTGGAGACACACCCAGAAGCGGAGAGGAAACACATCAGCTCAATCTACGACAGCATCTGGAGCGGACACTCAACCGTATGATTTCAAAACCCTTCTCCATCGAGCAGCACAGATAAGCCTTTCGAGCAAAGGCCAGACAAATGGCGACTTTGTGGCTTTGGTCTTTTTTCCGAAAAGACGATACGAGGCGAACTCAAGTTTGATAATCCGTCGATTACAAAACGATTTGAACACCAATTTCACACAAATTTTGCGATTTTCCGATTTCAATGCAGCTCCTTTGGAAAAGCAATTTGTTTCAAGGAGTTCTTCAGAAATATTGCACAACGGCAAACCACAATCACCGCTTTCACCCTTCACGTTTTCAATTCGTTTTGAATTTCTCGGGAAGCCCTTCTTGTTTTCGGCCCCACGTAAAGAATCTGGAAGCAAAGCGAAACGTGCTCGTTCAACAGCACGGCGTGCAGTAAAAAAGCCTTGATCTGTAACCCAAGGTGTCAATTTCCAGGCACGACACGCTCAACTCCTGCTGGATACATCGTGGCAATGGACCGATGGGCCACCGTAGTTCTGGCCATGATTGGGCATCTGAGACTGGACATTCTGGGCTGAAGTAGCAATCAGAGCCCTGGACGAGAGAGATGCGGGGAGCCAATACGATGGTGAATCGGGAATCAACGGGCTCTTCTTGTGTCATGGCGGATCCGGACGGACAGCAGGGTGGGCAGGGCTCGGACTCACTGACCAGTGCACCTCAGATCCCGGACTGCGAAAAGAGTTGCTGGCAGAGCAAATGGGTCGGGTTTTGTGGGGTTTTGTCGGAAGTAAAGATCTGTCTGCACGACAAACAAAGACCTGACTTGGTCTCTTGATCTAATTGATCCTCTCTGGATTATGAAATGAAACTCCAGAGAAAGGAAGGGAGGTCATTGTATCTCCAGCGGTGGGTCAGGTCAGTGTCGAGATACAAAAGTCTGACCCAACCAAGCGAGATTGCAGATTTGGAGAGAATAAGGTTGAGTCGCCAAGGGGTTATCCGCGGTTGCGTTCATTTTGCACGTTGTTATGTCCAGCAAAATGTTGATTTGGATTGGAGTCATGTCCCCTGTCCTGGATCCTCCTGGATCCACCAGTGAGTCAGTTATAAATTGGGAATGAGGGAGTCTCGGTGGAGAGATGAGTAGACTGTCATTTTCAGCAATGGAACCCAACTGTGATGCTTCAGAACTCACACACGCAACCCAATGCGGTCGTGGTCGTACATCTCTGCTGTGTTCAGGTACAGTCCCGCAGAGGGTCTCGTAGAACCGTGCATGGTCAGTAAGGTTCAGGACAACAGAGGGCAACAATTCTGTTTGACTCAAGTGCATCACACCGATAACATCTCAGGTTCCAAACACCTGTCTGTTTTTCTTTCTTGGGGGAGGGGGCTAGATCTTCACTCAAACTTGTCGTGCAAAAGGATGAAAGGAATCATCAGTTGCAAGACCGTTTGGCTTCGGCAAGGGCCCGTTGTGCCACCTACAAACAGGCACAAAGAATTTTCGGAAAGCGCTGGAGCTCAGCAAAAGAAAAAACTCGTTTGGTTTTTGACCAAAGTGAGACTCATTCCACTGGTGTTTCAAAGAGAACAGCTCACACACTGGAAGCTGTTCTTTACCATTGTGTCAGACTGGGACCCATCACACACAATACAACTTTGGACAACCACGAAGGACTTTCTCATGTTCTTCATCCAAAAGCGGAGCGAAAAATCTGTGGCAATGGCACTCTGCAATTATTCCACTTGTCATTTTTTCTGATTTATGTCAGGATAATTGGAACAGTTTGTACGAATTTGAGTTGGTACACTTTAAAGTCACTGTGCTAGACTATGGTTGGGTGTTCTTGACGATTCTTTGGCCATCATTGTATTCCTGTTTCTGAACTTGTATATTTCTCTGCAGTGGTACGCAGTGTTACGTTGACAACATGGAGACCTGCACTGAAATTATGAAAATCTCCACCTTTGGAATTTTTGTGAACTGGGAAAGGGAAGGTTTACAACGGAACTGCTGAAGTCGCCGTGGTCCTGAGAACTGCGTTTTGGCCGTCTGCATTCTGATTGTCCTTCAAATGGTCTCCAAAAAGGGAGAGACATATGGGAATGGGCATGAATACTCCTTGGTCTGTGTCTCAAAAGAGCGACATTCTGCATCTTGTGTCTTGCTCTTTGTCAGAACACACTGGGCAGCGTCCCCCACCAGTTGCTGAGGCAGAGGCATTTGTTTGGCCCCCCTACTCGTGCACCAGAAACGCAAAATTCCAACCCCAACGAGAGAAACAGCTCAAAGTGAGCACAGGTCAAAGTCACATCCCATTGAAGCTGTTCTTTACCCTTGCGTCAGCCTGGCACCCGTCGCACACAGTACAACTTCGGACAACCAGATTTGTGGCTTCAGCGCTCTGCATTTGTTCCACTTGTAATTTGTTCCTCAATTATGATGATTATGTCAGGGAATTGGAATAAAACTTACATGAACACTATTGGACCCACCGATGTTGTGTGTCAGGCACCGACTCGTCAAGCTTCGGTCGTGCAAAAAGAGCGAATGTGCAGCAAGTTGGCTAAGTTTTACATTGCGAGTTGCTTGACATGATGAGCAGAAACATTTTGGGGATGCTCCCTATCTTTCTGCTTGGGGTAAGTTTTCCAGTGAATAGTAAAAAATACCTCTGGAGTTTTTTCTTGCAAATGCTTCATGCAAGCGTAAATCGGGTTCTCATACACAAATTTACGTCCAAGTTTCTTCTTCTTTCAGATATTCACAGTTTCCCAGGCTTGTGATATCGAGAATATGGTGGATTGCGGTGGTGATGCAACTTGCAGGTTTCAACAACATCAAGAACCCTTCAGTTTCCTGAATATTTGTTGTGTTTTTGACAATTTGACTTGTCTGTTTCATCGTGCTAACAAACCTGTCACTCTGCAGCATAATGCAATGCTGGGTGGACAAAGCTCAAGGGTGCAGCCAAGAAGAACTGGATACGAGGGCACCTTCAAAGGGTGAACCCTGGACCTTCTCTGACTATGAGGCATGTTTCTCCTGCAATGAGAATTGTTGGTTTCAGTAAGAAAATTACAGCAGGGAAGTAAAACTTTCCAGCTGATCTTCACTGTGAAATGCACTTGTTGCAGGTGGTCAGGGACACTGTTTGTGGGTACATACCTGGATGTCAATTCCCAGCAGCAAATGACTGTTTTTACAGGGCTCAGCAGGCTGAAGAACAATACTCTGAAACATACTGCAGGTTGGTGTATGTGGTGGGGTAAACTCTGCCAGTATTAGTTTTTTCTTCCTTTTCATTGTGATGTTGTTCTCATGAAGGACTGGAATTCCCCTTCCAAGTATTTTTTGTGCACCAACTCACAATATTTTAGGTTTTGCTAAGAATATTTGAGGTTCTTGCGTGTGCAATTTGTTGCTGAGTATGTTTGAGCAAAATTGAGAATTTTGGGTGATTTGTATCATTGTGAGTCACAAAAAAGTATTCTTGTCCACACTTGTTCTTTTTAGTACACATGTGTGTATGTGTTTGAGTTTGTTTGAGTGTGTACACCTCAAAGTTGTACTGGATGGTTGGGTGTTCTTGATGATTCTTTGGCCATCATTGTTTTCCTATTTCTGAACTTGCAAATTTCTTTTCAGTGGCATGCAGTGTTACATTGACAACATGGAGACCTGCACTGAAATGATGGCAATCTCAAGCATTGAAATTTTTGTGAACACAGAACGGGAAAATTTACAACAGAACTGCTGAAATCCCAGTTGTCCTGAGAACTGTGTTGTGGTCAACTGCATTCTGATTGTCCTTCAGCTCTTCTCCTGTTGTCAAGCAACAGACACTAGAGAACGGGTGTGAATACTCCTTGGTTTGTGTCCCAGTGTGACAATCTTAATTACATGTCTAACTCGTTGTCAGAACACACTTTTGGCAGCGTCCGCCACCAGCTGCTGAGGTAACAGCTTTTGTTTGGCCCCTACTCGTGCAGCAGAAACGCAAAAATTCCAACCCCAACAAGAGAAAAATACTCAAAGTTTTTGTCATAAAATTTACTCACTGAGCACAAGTCAAAATCACAAGCTATGGAACGTACACGAAGGAAAATTAAATTGATTGATTCTGCTGGTGCAGTTCGCAACCGAGACACAGAAAGTAGTTCGCACATCGACTTTTGTTTCACTGTCTGTGTCGCGCTGTCCTGGGCGTTGCGTTGCAAGCGACGAAGCAGCGTCGAGGAAAGTCAGGGCGGACCCCGGGGACCGGGTCCCGTGAGTCGTGAAAACAGTATATCCCTCCCACTTTTGTGGCGCAAAGCGTGCCATTTGTCACTGTTTTCAAACGTTGACTCAGACCCTGTTTCTCCGTCCAGGATCCGCCTTTGATGCACGATGCATTCAGTAGGAAACGAGAACGCAAAAGAAAGAACCTCCAGCAAAAAAAAGCACAAGATCAGTTCGAGTGAGTCCGTCCATGAGCCAGCACGTGCATGTGCAGTTTAGCTGGTCCTGCTGCTCTTGCTCTCGTCCGCCCTGCAGTCGGCGTGTCTGGCGATGCCGTCCGCACTCTGAGTCCGTATCTCGCGCCCGTCTCCTCGGATCTCATCCGGGAACATGGGCGTCTCGTACACGTGCTGCACCTCCTTGGGCCGCCCGTCCACGATCTCCACCAGCGTGTCGCTGTAGGGGCTCGTCATGCTCTCCTGGCGGCGGTAGTGCCCTGGCGCCCGGGGGTCGAAGCCCTGCGGCGGCGGGGGCAGCTTCCCCGCGGCGGCCGGCGGGTGCTGCCGCGCCTGCAGCGTGCTCGTGTAGTCGTGCTCGTGCAGGTACGCGCCGGGCTTCATGGACACGATCATGGCGTTCTTGAGGTTGTCGTCAGCCAGGGGGTGCTGCTGTTGTGCTGCGTTGTAGCGGGTCGCGACGCCGCCGCCGCGCTCGGCGTAGATCGCCTGTTCTCCCAGCAGAGTGTGCTGCGCGCGCACAGCCGGGCGGCCCCGTCTGAAATTCATAGTAAGAATGCGGGGGCTCACAGACACTGCACTGGCTCAAGGCTGACTGACGAAAATTGAAGACGGCCATTGATATGGACCAAGGTGCGAAGAAAACGATTCATAACCAGTTTCACTGCAATGAAGTGACGCTACAGCTGAACCACGCAGCTCGCTGACGCGCGATGAACTGAATGGAAGTGCCACGTGGCCTTTTCACACACACACGTTTGTTGCACGCATACCGCGCCTACACACACGCATAGTGCTCACCGTTTCAAGTAGAGGAGCGCGAGCGCGAGGAAAACTCCGCCGACCACGATGCCAATGGCCACGCCCAGTCCGATCACCACCAACATACCTGCCGAGAGAACCAACGCGTACACATCACTGTTGCACGCATACCTCGCACACACACGCACACTCCGATCACAGTGGTTGCCTGATTGTGATTGTATGATGGTTTGACTCACCGAAAGCGGAACCTCCGTCCCCACCGTCCATGGTTGTGATGGACCACGAGTCTGCAGAAAAGAGACACGTTTTATGTGGGTAAACGTTTTCATTGTTACACGTTCTCATAATGTGAACTTGAAGTGGTCAGGAAACTTTACTTTTTCAACTTGCATTGATGTACACACACAGTAGCACACAAACATGTCAATAGAGCAAAAATGCCAGGCAAACAGGCACATACACGTACACACACATACATACCAACACGCCTGTGCAAGCGGGTACGCATACACCTCCTCTCTCTCTCTCTCTCTCTCTCTCTCTCTCTCTCTCTGTATCTCTCTCTCTCTACTCTCCTCTCTCACACACACACACTCACACACACACGCACGCACGCCTCACTCACCGTACTCGCAGGGCCCGACCTCGCCCACCCACGACGTCCCGCTGCACTCGAGGGTCCACGTCTTGCCCGTCTGGTTGCAGTGCACCTTGAGCCGGTCCCCGCTCCTTTTCGCGTGGCTCCCCTTGGGCGGTTTGAACGACGGGCACCCGACCACTGCAGAAAGATGGAAACGCGGTCTTACGAGCGTCCTGAACACACAAAGGATAATCCCTATCCGCGTGGCTTGTTTCACACGAGAAGCGTCGTGCCTGGCGCTCAGGTGCGCGTTGTTAGGCGTCGGACAGATTTGCACAGCGACGCAATGCACAACGCATCCAGTGTGGAGTGGTTTCTGTCTGTGCCACTGAACACTCCAGGGATGATCTTGGCCTCAGAGGATCAGTGTGGTGAGGGGCTCTGGTTCAGGCGTCTATGTTGCGGAAACAAACAGACTCATCTCCTCGCAGAATAAGATTTTTGTTGCACCACAAGGGCAGCCTTTTCTTTTTTGCCAAGAAAAGTGTTTTGCTCGATCTGAGTTGGCTTCAACTAAGGCTCCGAGCCCTGTCTGTGCCCGACCCGTCGTGGGTTCACTGCGAAAGCCCGGTTTCAGAAGTCGAAGCGAATCAAGGGTCAAAGCCAGAGGAAAGAAGCCCTTCGGAATGGGGTCCAACTTCAATGAGAAAAAATAATTGAACCCGCCCCAAACTCTCCCACAGATCCACCCCATGAACCCACCCCTGGACTCACCCTGGACCTTCCGCAGGACCCACCCCTGGACCTTCCCACCTCACCTTGGTATCTGAGCGCGAAGTGGAACTGCTCCTCGGGGTCGTTGGTCGTGTACAGCACGATCGACACCTTCTCCGAGGCGGAGAGGAACACGTGACTCTCCGGCGCCGCCGCAGTGGCGCCCCCGCCCGGGCTCCGTCCCGCGCAGATCGTGATGTCCTTGCTGATGGAGTCGTCCTCCTTGATCGTCGCGTAGCGGTAGCAGATCTGGAGGGGGGAAATTTCGTGTGAGAACGAGTGCACGTAAAGAATTTGATGGAAGATTTGATCAAGGTGTTGTTCGACCAGCTTTCTCTACCCAATGCCACATTGACTCCATCCCTGCCGAGACATGAAGATTCAAGGCCTGCGTCCGCATGCTTCTAAACTGCTACGTGTGCGATTCATTCACAGAACTGTGTTTTCAATTTTGTGATTTTATGCTCATATACAGTTTGGCACACCTCTCACACTCGTTCATGCTTTTGTGTGTTTGAAACCATGACTCAGGCACCGCCGTGGAATCCCTGACCTCATGAACACACTGATGGTGATTGGCGCAGTTTACGCCGAGATTTATCGGCACTTTGAGGCTCGGCTCGCGATGCCTGTTCCTCCGCAAACGAGCAGCAACTCAGCGCGAGTCCGACCCGAACTCACAGCCAACTCTACCGCGAGGCTAATGAGCCTGATGAGTATTTACGGGCTCGATGAGTATTTGGGAGATGGATGCTGATTCAGGGGCAGAGTGGGATTAGCGCTCGGTCAGAGGCAGAGTCGTTTACCAGGGACCATCTGAAGCCTTGCAATGGGCCGACGCAAGGTGTGTCACGTTGGAACCAAAGGCCTCTGACGATCCAGGCCCATTGACATGAAAAGGTCTCGGGTGACTGTGTGAAACGTTGCCAGATCTGTCCTGAATTGGACCAAAGCACGCAGAGACATGCAATTTCTGTTTGAACAGCTTGGGCAGAATTCTGGATTGCAACAAAGCTCATCCCCTTGCCCGCTCACACACACACACACACACACACACACGTGCGGTTATCCCACCTCAACACAACACACGTCTGCTACACACACACACACACACACACACACACCGTACCTTTCCGGGGTCGAGGTTGCCCTGCGCGTCGAAGCTCTTGCCGCGGGAGAAGTCGAGGAGGGAGACGTTGACGCGCTGCCCGGGGCGCGCCTCGAGGACCCAGGGGCAGGAGGCGGAGCCGCAGCCGCTGCGCGACGTCACCCCCGAGGAGAGGTACCCCGCCCCGGAGCTCACCCGCAGGTAGTCCGACGTGCGACACATGGAACTCTCACAGGACACGACTGAAACGAGATTGTGATGCGTCAGGTTTGGGTCAGGGTTGATTGGTTTTCACGTGTGTGTGTGTGTGTGTGTGTGTGTGTGTGTGTGTGCGTGAGTGCGTGTGCGTGTGCCTGTGCGTGTGTGTGTAGTGTAGTGTGTGTGTACATGTGTTTGTGCAGCACAATGTGCACGACACCACTGCACGGAGGCGCGTGAAGTCACGTTGACTAAGTTAGCGTTTGCGTGGGTGGGTGGGTGGTATGCGTGTGGCACATGAATCTGTGACACGACGTGACTGTAACGAGACGCGGGGTGCGTGTGGACGGGGTCACGTTCAGTAGGATCACGGCTCGGTCCGTATCAACAGACACGTTTTTCTGCGTGTGTCAATGAACCCACGTGCCGTGTCAGTTTGCAGTCTCGCTTTCACGCAATGCGTCCCAGGTTTTATTGCACATCACAGCGCACGTCAAAAACAGAGTTCTCCATGGCTCAGCGAGTCAAGACTGACCACCCAAGAAAAGTTGAAATCAAACTGCTTGGTTCTCATGAAACACGTGTGACGAATGCGATAGAATTGTCTGACGAGAAGCCAGTGCGGATCAAACAGAACACAAACAGCAGTTTTGTAACACAAAAGGCAGTTTTATCGATCAACGAAACCCAACGACCGCAGGTGACTTTCATGTTTTCAGAAATAAATTGGAGTTGGAGGACAAAAGCTTCAAACCGCTCAGACCTTCGAGGTGCGCGCACAAAAAAGCAAAAAATGCGCATTGTTAACGTTGAGCCGCCTCAAGTGTTTCCTGCCTATTTCTCACTGGAAGCGTCGTGCCTCAGTGAGTGCTGCGTCACAGTGGATTCGCCATATCCTGAGTTTCGTGGGCAACGACTCAGCCTGTTGACTTCCACAGGGACGCAGGGCAATCGTGACGCAGCCAGTGGCGTCCCGCACTGCGTCCCGCGCTGCGTCCCTGTGGCAGCCCGCCGACGTAACGTCGTCGCTTGCGACAAACGCCCTGTGACGCAGCGCACCCGGTGTGAACCCGGCCTCACATTGATTTTGTCCGGCGAGGGAAGTTTCATATCCGTGGGGGGGATCCTAGGGAGACTTGCCCCCACAATGCCGTCCCCCTAATTGCCATGTGATCCTTTCTCTCTCGTGGCTCCTTTGATCTTAACCGCCGTGTGCATTTCGCAGCCCCCCTCCCCACCTCCCTCTCCTGCCCAGGCTGACTTTGACTCCCGCAGAGGGAGGAAGATTCAAGGCCCGAGTCTGCATTTCTCCAAACAGGTAATTGATTCCTGGGGTCTTTGACTCTGATCGTTTGAGACCGCGTTGCACAGGGCCGCGCGAAAAGCAGGTTAATCTTCTCCCTTTGAGCTTCCAGGAAAAAACGACTCCAACACGCGGCATAAAATGTCAAGCAAATAATTAAAATTCTTCAAAGTTGGAATCACAGATGAATAAAGATCGATTGTGCTCGTTTGCTGGAAAACTCCCCAAAGAAATTAAACAAAAAATGCGTGTGAAAAAGTCATGTCTAAATTGTCATCGTAAACTTTTCAAGTAATTCGACGCCGTGAAGGTCGACGACAGGAGTGGCCTGCACTAGCACTACTTTTTGACGCCAAAAATGTGGTGCCGATGTTGCCATGGTGTATTTTGGGCTTTGCACGAGAACTTGTGGATTTCCCCATTACCAGCGCTGGCCGTGGGCCTCTGCTTACCTTTGACGCACTCGTAGGTGGCCTCGAGGTAGGGCGAGAGGTCGTTGACGAGCGGGCAGGCGTCGGAGCCCTCGCCCTGCGTGCCGTGCAGCGACGTGACGGGGAAGGAGCAGCGCTGCCGCCCGGAGCACAGCGCGTGCAGCTGCCGTGCACAGGGAGAGAGAAAAACAAGGCGTTAATACAGCGGAAGACTGGATCTGCAACCCCATCAGAGAGTACAATGTTGATCGCGAACCAGACGCCAGGTACACAGCGCCGTTGCAGCGAAAGGGATGCAATCATTACAGGGATGGCGTTGCGTGCATGTTGCTACCAAGAGGAGAGAGATGGAGGCAGCGGAAGAGAGAGAAAGACAGAGACAGAGAGAGGGAGGGACAGACAGACAGACAGACAGACAGACAGACAGACAGACAGACAGACAGACAGACAGACAGACAGACAGACAGGGAAAACACCTAATACCAAGCAGATCATCACTTCTAAATTGAGGCTGCAACCCCACTGCACATTGCATGCCACAGGCCCCTCGACTCGATGTCAAATTTCCTGAATTTCTAATGAGCATGCGACAAAAAGGACGGAGTTCCAGCTGCTGGAGGACAATGCGCTAATTGTGACAAATGGGGTTTGGGGGACGAGCAGGGCTGAGGTGGATTCAGGATCCAATGGGCCCCGTTGTCCCTCAGAAATTCATTTCCTGCCTGGACTTTTTTGTGTGGAGATCTGGATACCTGGATCCCTCCCACGGCTCCCCCTGAATCTACCTCCCAGAACCCTCCCTTTGAAGCCTCCCCTGGATCTCTCCTCTGGCTCCGCTTCCGGAAGATCCATTTCTCATCAGCTGATGGCAGCGGTGGTTATGATCCACTCTGATGATGAAATGAGCATCCCCTTGTCTTATCAAACACGGAAGATGGATCGATCAATTATCCGCTGAGGCGTCCAATCCACGTCTGGATCCCGTGTTTCACCACGTCTTGAATTGAAGCGCGACCCGTGTTCAAGTTTGGATCTCAACAGTGGAGGATCCAGGGGACGGGACACTTTATTTTGTGTTGCAGACGACAATTAGTGAAGACACAAAGGGACCAGCTAATACAATTTTTCAGTTGGAAAATGGATCCCGAAGGGAGTCCAGCCCCATGTCCACCTCCTACACCCTGTACCCTCCCTGCGTCTGCACACTCCTCCCTACACCCCATACCCTCCAGTGTACGTCTGCACCCACCTGGTCGATGACGTCGGAGCCGCAGCCGATGTAGCCGAAGTCGTTCTTGACGCAGCGCCCGAGGTTCATGCGGCCGTAGAGTCCGGTCTTCATGAGCAGCATCTCCCCGTCGGGGCAGCTCGCCTCGAACGTCTCCCACTGACAGTGCTCCCGGGGTCCTGCAGAGACAGTCAGGGTGTAACGGATTATGGTACGTTCCGGGATGGAGAGACACCCCGTGATGCGGAGACACCCTTGATGGCACTTTTCTCCCCATCAGGGAAGCTCGTTTCCCATTGACAGTGCTCTCGTGGTCCTGGATGGAGAGAGTGTCACTTTCGTGATCCTTTTTGCAACAAAGTTGCCGAGGTCTTGCAGAGAGCGAAGGTGCAACGTTGACGGACCCCACCGAAACGCTTGTCATCATTCAACAACATGCCTTCCCCACCTGCAGCACTGGACGGACACAGGACCAACTGGATGGGGCACGCGTTCTGTGTCCATGCAAGTCCCTCCATGTGTATTGCATAACAGGTGGTCTGAGTGCGAACCTGGAGAGTTTGCTTGAAGATTGCAGAAAAAGCGTAAGCAGCACGCTGTATCAAAATGTGGAAGACGCACTAAAGATCCTTGGAAGGAAGGACTTCGAGTCTTTCGGACAGTTTCCCAATTGGTAGGAAGGAAATGCAGGCGATCAACCCCAAAAATTCGAATCAACCAGCATAAAGAGTCCGCAAATGACAACTGACTGACTGCACGGAATGTGAACACATTCAGTTTGCCAATCATATGAAAATTTGCTCGGCATTGTATGAATAAATAACTGTCAGCGTGACCATAATAAGAAACTCATTTGCGAGTAAATAGCGGAGCAGGACAATCGCTGCTTCCGTAAGACGACGTCGCCGGGTCCCGTGTGCGGAGACCACGCAGCAGTGGATCCAGGGTCCACGGTCCGGTCAGAGGGGGGGGGGCGCGCCCTCCAAACGGGCAGGGCGACCTCAAGTAAAACTGAAAACACAACGCTTGTGGACCATGCATGCAGAAGTGAAGGTAAACTTTTGTTGGGGAGGGGTCAGTGTGGGGGGGGGGGGGCTCCTCGCCCCTGGACACGCCCTTGTGAACCACGCAACAGACTTCCCCGCGTGCGGCCAACCCCGCTGCCCCGTGCCGCCCCTGTGTCCGCCCCCGGAGACCACCCTACGACGGCGGGGGACGCAGTGCCCCGCACCGCCCTGCGCCGCCGCGCCGCGGGGAGGCTTTGTCCAATAAAGATGAATGTGAAGATTCCCCGATGACTCGGAACGATGATAAATACGACAATGGCGGAGGAATCTGAGTCCGCGGACCGACGGGCGTGATCACCCATCTTGAAATCATATTAGGGTTCCTTTTTATGTCCGAGAGATGAAATACATCAAGAAAAAACTCTGCCCGCCTGATGCATTCATCACGGGCCGGGGTTTTGGCTTGTCATACAATGGGCATTGTTGACTGTGAGGGAAATATGCGGCAGCGAGGGAGCCAGGCGATGGGATGCTGATTCAGGCGAGCAGGGTTCATTCACACTGGATACGATAGGCATTGCGTTCCTGCGCAAGTCAACGGGTACTCGGAGCCACGCGGCGTCCATTGCGTGACTTGCTGGTTCATTCCAACTGAATGCGCTGTGCACTGCGTTCTGGTGCAAATAGATCTTGGATGGTTCGACGCAGCGCCCATTGAATAACTTGCTGCAGGGACCACGAACCCCGTGATGCGTGCATGCAGTGCGAAAGGGAATTGTCATGCAGTGTTGAGTTGGGGAGTGGCAGAGAAGAGGAAGCCCGCAGCACAACGCGTCAAACGTGACCTGCAGGGGTTGGGCTTCCACAGGGGAAGAGGAAAGTGGAAATTGACAGTTGTGTTGGGGACAGGTTCACCTGGGGTCGGGCGCCTGCATTACGTCCCCCCCCCCGGCGCGCGGAAGAATCCATAGAAATCCCCGCAAAAACGAGTTACTCAACGCAATTTCCTCCTGGGAAGAAGATCTGAATTTCTAGCACAGAGAGGGAAATCAGTTTCGAGGCCTCCCTGTCACAATGTCATAACATTTGAATTTCCCGAGCCTCAGTGCGCAGTGATGGGTTTATACCGGGATTTCCTCCGGCGCAGATCCAGTTAGCGAGGCGGGTTTGGTGCAGAGCCGGGATGCAGGGGTCTATGCTCGGATTGATGCGGTCTCCGCCCAGGACCGCCAGGAAATCCAGATTTTTTCTGAGTGAGGAGGTGGGAGGGACGGGCTGCGTTTGTACAGTATTCCTGTTCCAACAAACGTTTCTGCTGCAACGAGTCAAGGTTTCACCAAGCACTGAACTCCTGCAAGATCAATTGCGTGTGTGTGTGTGTGTGTGTGTGTGTGTGTGTGTGTGTTTGCGCGCGTGTGCGTCTCACGTGCAGATTGTTCTGCCATTTCTGTCTTCAAAATCTTTCTGAACCCAACACCAAAAAACCTGACAATCTTCTTCCTCTGCATTCACTCTCTGCCTTTTGTGGTTTTCAGAAAGTGAGTGTAATTGCTCACGAGTGTGATTATTGCTTCTCAAGCGGCGGGGGCAGGAGGCGCGGGATACTCGAGAGAAGAAAGTCTTCTCCCATTACCCGCCTCACCTGGGTCTCTCTAATTGATTTATTGTGCAGCGTTAATTGCCTCATTGTTCCCCAGGGGCCGGGTTCACGCCGGGCGCGTCTCGCGTTACGTGTGACGTGACGTGAACAGGCGGTGCATTGCAAGCGACGATGCAGCACCCACAACATGACTTGTACAGGGGCGCAGCGCCCATTGACTTGCGCAACCACACAGTGCCCATACAGGAATGTTGTGCCAAAATTTGGACATGTACGAGGGACGCAGCGCAACCATTTAATTTGTGCAGAGATCCAGTGCCCATTGACTTGTGCACGGATGCAGTGATTGTTGGACGCACGAGGCATCCAGTGTGAACGCGGCCCGCGGCTCGTAATTACATTCATGACACGTTTCCCCCGCTCGCTTAATGAGATAATTATTGTTCAACCAAATTGTCGTGCTTCCCATGAGGAGGGTCTCCGGTTACTCGCGATAAATCTACCTCCACAAACAATTGTGTTTTGCGTGTGAGATTAAAACAGGCCTTTCCCCCCAACAATTCTTGACTTTGCTTTTCTTTGTCCCTTCTTCTTCACAATCATAAAAATCTGTGCTTGGCATGGTGCATTTGTGAAGCAGTTTTCATCAAATATTCCCTTGTCCAAATCAGGAGTTCTTATTGCGGTGACCCTCCCCCATAAGGAGAGTTTTGATGTGCGGAGCAGTGCCGGGAGCGCTGCGTTTATCAAAGGACGCGAAAGTGGAAATTGACAGTTGTGTTGGGGACAGGTTCACCTGGGGTCGGGCGCCTGCATTACGAGGGCTCCCTACTGCAGGGAGGGTTCACAGCAGACGTGTCATGCGTTTCCAGAGTCGACGTGGTCCGTCAACTCAACGCGTTGTGGCTGCGTCGCAAGCGGCCACACCGCTCAAAGCTTGACTTGAAAGGAACGCACACGACGCTTCCTGTTTGACTGGGCCTCAGTGGGCGCTGCGTTGCTGAGTAGACGCAGCGTCTTTCAAAGCAAGTCAAATGTGAACTGGGCTTTTCTCGTACAGTCCCACCACACAGAGGGACGGAGAGACGGAGGGACAGGGGCAGCTCCGGCTCAGCCTGACTTCGCTTCCCCGAGGGAACCTCATCTGTCACGGCGAGACTCCCTCCGAATGGCGGGGCTGCAGAACTGGGAGGGGGGCGGTGGGGAGAAGGAGGGGAGGGGGCGAGGCAGAAACCGGATTAAGTTGTCATCTTCTTGGACCATTGTTGGATTCTTTCCCTGGGTCTTCAGCCACGTTTTTGTCCTCAGCGGTTTCTGAGCTCTTTTTGACGTCCGGGTCCAGGGTCACACACAGAGGATGCGTCGTGCATCCAAAGTAAGGCCCAGGCCTGTTTCACACTGGATGCGCGACACGCTCTGTCTCTGGACGTGCAAGTCAATGGACATTGTGCAGCAAGCGTTGATGCAACACAACTCAGGGACACGGACTGGCGCAGTGTAGACGAACCCATGGTGAAGCAGGCCTGCGCCCCTTTTGTCTTGAAGGACATGAAGATCTAGAACGCAGCTTGGTGCCACCAGTGTAATGAACCCAGCATGGCGCCACCAGTCTGAACCCGCCTGACGCCACCAGTTTCAAAACCCAGCCTGACGCTACCAGTGTGAACACGTCATGACACCACCAATGTGAACCAGTCTGACAGATCAAGTGTGAACCCGGCCTGACGCCACCAGTGTGAACCAGTCTGACAGATCAAGTGTGAACCCGGCCTGACGCCACCAGTGTGAACCAGCCTGACGCCACCAGTGTGAACCCAGCCTGACGCCACCAGTGTGAACCCGGCCTGACGCCACCAGTGTGAACCCAGCCTGACGCCACCAGTATAACTAAACCCAGCATGACGCCACCAGTGTGAACCCGGCCCGCAGCCCAATGACTAAATACCACGGTCCGTAATGGCCACTATCAGCCACATTCATAACGCTATTTGTTCACGGCGGGCGTAATTGATTTAGAGCTGCAGCGGCTCGGGCGCCGCGCGTCCGCAGCGGCAGAGATTGCGACGGGGACGCGGGATGGATGGGTCCGGGGTGACGGGTGAGTGGCGCGCCGCTTACCGTCCTCATCACCCGCGAATCGGCTCAGCCGCGCAGGAATGAAAACGCGTGTTGTGAAAAAAATTGTGGGGAACCTGCTTCTGCATGGCGAGGTATCAGCTGGTTTCTCATGCAGCGGGTCAAAGGACCTTCACGAATATGGATGCAAATGGCCAAGAAAGTCACCTGCAGAGTCTTTGAAATTGGATGTCATTCAGAATCAGAGGTTTGGACTTTGATTTCGGTGATTCCACAGGAGCCTTCAGGGCCGGACCTTCTGTGACCCAGGGATGCAAAATTTAGCTGTCTTCCTGATTTCGCACTTCAGGTGCAGAGTCACTTGCGGAAAAAGTGCCAAATTTGTCAGTTGAAATTGGGCCCATTGGGGGAGGGGTGGGGTCACACATTGTGACCCATCCTGAATCTTCTGCTGGTGTCTTTGAACACTGCCAATACTGTTCTCTGCATGTGGAGCTTCAGCAATCTGAAACCAACATGAGCTCATTGTTGGGTCTTCTTGTCCGCTGTGCAAGATGTTCATATTTTCACAGACATTTCTGAGAGAATCTCATCACAGCCCCACAATGTCCCCAATGACATGTACGAGTGATACACAGTATCAACAGACATTCTCCGCTACATCACAGAATCTCATAAAGCTTTCAAGTATTAATATCCTCTCCCATTACCGGCGTGTGAGAGAATAACTGATGAGGCTGGGGACAGGTGGGGCGGAGGTCAGTCTCGGCCGGGACGAGCCGCGCGCTGCGCACACACGATAACAACCCGCGCTCGGATCCAGGGGACCCGGGGCGACCCCCGCCATTGTTTTGCGCGAAGAACTTGTCAATGTATGTAGAGCCTGGTGAGTCGGGACTGTACCAGGGTCAGCCTGCCCCAACCTGCATCGAAGGACTGGATCATCCACACCATGCAAATTGTAATCTGCAGTGCGGTCCGTTTTTTGGATGATTGGCAAAATGTTCCTGTCCCGACCTTTGCTTGAGAGGCCAGGAAGAGGAGTTTTCCAATTTGCAGCAAAGAGAAATATGGTTCAAAAGTGAAGGGGCCACAACTGATACAAGATTCAATGGCCTCCTTTTCTCGCACCAAGGTCCCACCGAAACAATGGTGAACTTATTCCAATGCTGTGTCACAAACATGAACTCCTTCTATTGATGCTCAGTTGTTGGGTACAAACGTCCGTTCTGTGCAGGGGTGAGTGCGGTACATGTATGTAAAATACCAAAGCCACACGCGTATCAAGCGGAGCCGATGGAAACACTAAATTTGGACTTTTTGACCATCAATTGTTCCCCAACGATCATCTAATCAGAGCAAATATCTCCATTGCGAGTTGCTGTCCCTGGAAATGTTTTCACTTCCTGTCTCCGTCTGGCCCATTGTGCAACATAAAGCCACAAAATAGTGTCATTACTCACAACAATCACTGCCACAAAAAAAGTCACCGCTGAGAGTAAGGCGCGCGCACAGTGGGTGCGTCATGCGTCATGGACCGTTGCTTGCGTGCACTGCAGACGTACGTGGGCGTCGCGTCACCTACGCTGGTCAACACGCGCGGTGGGCCGTTCCTCGTGTGTATGGGTCCTGAGTCTCGCCTGTGAGCGCCAATGGACGCCATGACATTGCTTGTCCCAGGGAGGCGTCGACAGTCGTCCTTCTGTGCACGGCAGCGAGCACCACGCCGTCAGGTTGTTAAGAACAGACGCCTGACGCATCCAGTGTGAAGCCGCCCGGATCTTCATGAGTGACTTCACAATGGGTTTGTCAATTGAACGGATCCATCCCGGAATGATGCTTGGCACTTGTCAGTGTGGCGGCAACCAAAGATCCCTCGGATAGCTGTCCTGTTGCTTTCATGCACAAAAGTTCGAAAGTTGGATTGTGGCTGGATCTACACCTCCCCCCAACATTCAGACTCCAGCGAGGACCAGGTCGTCCTTCCAAGTTAACTTTGGATCTGCTCAATGGGTCTTGTCTTGGGTTTTTCTTGATTTCCTGCGGTCGCAACTGTCAACGTTCGTGAAGACAGGGTTCTCACACTGCACAAAAATGGTTCCTGTGAAATCACACAATAGCTTTTCGAGACCTTTGGTCAAGAAAGAAGTTGTGTGATTGAACAGGAACCTTTTTGTGGGGTGAGAACCCATTTCTACTACAATGCGAGCTCGTACGGCATGTTTAGAGATCGCAGAGTTGTAGAAGTTTTCACGCCATGCTGCCTTTACCCTCGAGCCACCACTTGCGCAACGAGTTCTCCCACTGAGTGACAGCGGTGTGGAGGGAGGTGTGTTCATAGTCAGGCTGCCTGCAGCCACTGTGACCTGTGGTTCTGTACAGAGTCGGGGCACGCACAGACTGACAGCGACATTGGTCTGTTCGCGAAAGGTTCATTGTGCAGGGGAGAGGGGCCTGAGGCCACTGGGTGCAGCGCCGTCCCTGCAGAGACTGCGCGCGCAGCGACATCACTGCAGTGAGCTGCAGATCTCGACCTCAAGACTCCACAGGGTCGGGCTGGGAGATCACTGGGTCACCACTGGGACATCACTGGGACATCACTGGGACATCACTGGGTCATCACTGGGACATCACTGGGACCGCCAGCACCAACTTCAGAACCCCGTTCAGCCAATGTAGGTGGCCACAGCTTGAAGCAGCACACCTTAGGTTGCCTTGCCCTGGCTCCACACTGTGGAGAGACGGTTTCTCTCTCTCTCTCTCTCTCTCTCTCTCTCTTTCTCTCTCCTCTCCTCTCCAACTCTCTCTTTCTCCCTCACTCTCCCCAACTCTCTCTCTCTCACACACACACTCGCGCGCGCATACACACACACTCGCGCGCACGCACCACACGCTATGTGGACGGCTCGGCAGCCTCAGCCCCACTCCACACGGACGGCGCTGGGGCCGCAGCGCGCTCAGGTCTTGAGTGGCAGGTTTTTCATAACCTCTCAGCGGATGTAATCAGAGCGCCGTGCTCCAGGTCGACTCCCAGGCTGACCCCGGGGTTCTCTCCCGCGCAAACTTCATCATCGCCCAAGCGAATTGAACCTGCCGTAATCAATGCTTCAAAACTGCGCTCACATAATGAAGCTGCGTTCACAATGGAGGTGCCGTGCGTTGCGTCCCCCAGGCTCTCTTTCCATGGTGTTGAGGTGTGGCGCACACACTGGAAGGTGTGGCGCACACACTGGATGCGCCGCAAGTGAGATTGGTCCGCTAAAATCCACGTAAAGTTCCACGAACCGTACCATCTCGTGTGTAAGACACACTCATGTATGAGACACACCCCAAGATTTGGTCCTATTTTCTGGCACCATGGTACATTGAAAACACAGCAAATTCATCCTCATGTATAAAACGCACCCCTTCTTTTGATGTTCAATTTTGGGGCAAAAAAGTGCATCTGATACACGAGACATTACGGTAGCTGAGAGATACGGAAAAGCAATGTGAAATTTGCTCTGGTTTTGCATTGAACTTCATCAAGTCCACATGAAAACGCCCATGGACTTTCCAACAGCGCCATTCTTCGCTTACAGGTCGAGAGAGACGCAACGCACGGCGAATCCAGTGTGAACCAGACACTTGGACAAGAGAAGGATTTTATGTTCTCTGGACATTAGCGACTCACGTAAGAGAATCTGATCTCGAAATGAGCAGCGCCTCTCGGATGACGCCGGCGCATTAAACTTGAATGCGTTTTCAAATGCTTTGCGTCTTCGCTTTCCTGGGGTCAGGTCGCGACATTTGTTTCTCAAGATCTCCTTTCAATTGTAGATCTGTGCAATCCAACAAAATCACGAAGCCAGCAGTGGTGGACCAATCATGTTCCCGCTGACCCAGAAAAACTTTTCCCTGGACGTTTTGCAAAGTTTTCTCTTTTTGTCATGCTAAAAATGTTCAAAGTTACAGGCCGCCCATGGTTGCTTCGGTTGGTTGAGTATCCCACGTCCCTGGACCCGCAACTGGACATAATATTTGAGGCAACATGAAATCAATGGACATGGAACATGGGAAAGTCCCCATGCAAAGTCCACTGCAAGTATTTTTGATTCTGGTACCGTGACTCCAAATTGACAGAAAGGATAAGAATTAATTCGGCGGAGGGGGACGATAGAGCGATGGATGGCGCGGGGGCGGGAGGTTAGTGAGCCGCCCGGCCCAGCTCATCTCCCATAAATGGCGTCCGATGGGCAAAAATGACAAGTTGGACAGCCTCCATTGGGGATTTATTTCCGTTAAACCAAGGGAGATGTGGAGATTTAGATGCAACATTTCGCTGCGTAAACAGTGTGTTTGCGAGGCCAAGTCACAAGTTTGCGTTTGAGAGACACAGCAGGGCGAGACGAACAACGCGTGGCGTGGGCCTCGTACAAAAGGAAGGCGTGCAGTCGTGATGCCGTGCCTTGTCGCGTAGCGTGAACCAGAGGAAGCTGTCTACGCATCTGTCAATGTTGACGTTGAACAGTTTGTCAAGCGTTTGAACGAAGAAAACATCAAAAGAAACATGAATGAGTTCAGACTCAGTTCAAAAGCCGCGGTTTGAAGCAAAAACCTCTTGACACAGTTCAACTTGACTCAATTTTGATATTTTCCCTGCAAACGTTAGAGAAAAAGAAACACACGCGAGGTGCAGATCCACTGAAGATCTGTCTCCATCCACTTTGATGTACAAATCATAAAAACTCAAATCCTCAATGAGAACAAAGAGCCTTGCTGCTGAGAGCACACTCGTGTGAATGGAAGAACAACCGTGTTGACCTTTTCTGTGCACCTATCCTTTTGCAAGAGGATATTGTTAATTCGGGTGTGTCTTTGATTCTTCACACCAGATCAAAGGGACTGTGGAGCTGAATTGAAGCTGGTGGAATCTGAGTTGAAACCTGCAGAGGCGGAGACAATAGGAACGCGATCTCTGGGTGCACATCTCTGCGGGTGCTCCAGCACCCCCGGCTCCGTGTGTGTGTGTGTGTGTGTGTGTGTGTGTGTGTGTGTGTGTGTGTGTGTGCGTGTGTGTGTGCGTGTGCGTGTGGGACCTCGTGGGTAAAACGTATTGTCAACAGACGCTGCTACATCCTCGTCAGTCACGCAGGGCCGGGACACGTGTAACCAATACGGAGGTCAAGCAAATTTTGTACGTCCAACCCTTTGTTGACGTTCCCTTGTTGCCAGATCGGTGACACGGATACTATTTGGTCACTTGTCATTGGCTCTCGGAACAAATTTGGAGCGAACTTGGATCTGTGGCACAATCTGGCAATTTGGGGTATGGCACGTGCGAAGCCTCACCAATCTAAATCAAGCCTGCAGAATTTTCCATGAATTCAACCATCATCGACAAAATGCTCAGAGTTAGCCACTCACTGCACAAAGAAAACGATTGGGAAAACAGTCTTCTTCTTTCTGCAGTCGTTTTGAAAAGGGGATTATGAGTCCTGTCTGTGTAAGGAGGAGAAAAGAAGATTGGGGGAGCACTCTGGCCCGCCAGGCCCCTCGGGCTTAACACGGGAGGTTAAAACAGGGTTCAGGCGCAGAGCCGCGCGCAGGACGCCGTGTCACCGGTTGGTTAGCAACGCGACCCCGCCGCAGCTCCTGCAGAGGCCCGAGCGCCCGCCTCCTGCAGGCCGGGGTCACGTCAGACGCGTCACGTCACGGATGCATTTCCACGCAATGCAAAATCCGTCTCCCAATGCTGCGCACTGGCCGACAAAGGGATTTCTCCTTGACGACTCAATATTCCGTGGTCATGAGGAAGATGAATGCATTTGAAGCCCATCATGTCAAAAAGCACGTGAACAACACACCATCAGTGTGTGGCAGGTTCAAACAGAGAAACATCCTTCACGTTTGCTGTGTCATGAGTTGACGTGGCACAACCAGCACAGGGAAACGACGCATCTCGACAACCTTCGAGCCACGACGAGCGCCCACCCACCCACCCACCCTCAGAAAAGAGTTCTCCTTTGAAATGGTCATGCTTCTTATGGAGGCTTCATTCACCACTGCTGAAGCTATGCAGATGGAAATGATCAGCTCACGAGGAGCAAATATTGAAATGAGAAGAAATGAATGGCAACGACGATGAGAAGTCTTTCCACGCCGGATGCTGTGAAAGGAAACGATCCTGTGTGACACAGACCCCCTCGAGTCACTGAATCCAAAGTGAATTTCATGAACCTCCCACTTGTTTAGTGGGAACATCGAGAAAAAATACAAAAATTAAAACTTGATGCAACAGGCAGTGTGTATTTTTCACACAGAGGGCTGAAAACTGAGTTTTTCCTACATTGGGATCTGAGCCCCCGATCGTTGAAATGAACTTCATTTTGCGCTGCAGGCACACAAATGTTTTCACCTTTGGTAGCAAAAAGGCAAGGCTGGAGGACCCCCGCCCCCGACTTGGCCGTCCAATGACCTGCAACCGCTGCATGTCCAGCAAGTGTTGAAAACGTGGAGTGAGACTCACCGAACTCGGCCCCGCTGACGGAGCCCGGTCCCGTCCACACTCCGCTCAGAAGCGCCAGCGGCAACAGCAGCGTCGTCGTCATCGTCGTCAGCATCGTGAGGCGTCGAGTCGTCGTGCCCTGGTGTGGAGTCTTATCCCTGTGGTTTCGCTCACAACGGCGACAGTTTTTCAACACTGGAGTCAATGCACGTGCTGGGATGAGTGTGCGGTGTCTATTCCTGAAAAGCTGTGTGTGTTGTGTGTGTGCGGCACGCGACGGATCTCAACTGTCCGGAGCGGACCCCGTGAAGCTGCCTTTCAAACTCTGTCTCAGCCGCTTCACTGTCGGCGCCTGTGGTGCAGCGCCGTCCTCAAGCCCAACATCATCATACGGAGTCTGCCGTGCATTGCGTCCCTGTGTAACTCAGTGGGCGCTGTGTCCATGCGCAAGGCCACTGTTTCTGAAGCAACAACGCCCCACTCGGACACAACGCGAGACGCTTCCAGTGTACGACGCAACTTCACGCCTGGTTTCGTTGCAATGGGACTGTGGAACCAATTTGCATCTCAGACTGCACGCACGAAGGCAAGGCCTGCTGCAACCGTTTTATCACACCAAAGGCGACAGACATGTACTGTACAATCCCAAGGGCGTTGGGTGAAAATCTGGATGCAGAGGATCAGCAGACGGAACGCGCGACGTGGTCAAAACTGGAGTTGCGACGACACATGACGTTTCGGGTCTCCGCACGTCCTGCTCTGCGAGGACGTCGCTGCGAGGCCGGCGCACGATGGGAGCGTGATGAGGGGGACGCAACAATGACACTCTGCTCGCATGCAGCTTCACAAAGTTCACACAACTCGAATCACTGCACGAATAACTGTCATTCCTACCCTCAAGGCCGTGTTCATACTGGGTGCAATAAGCACAGCGTCAGTGAGAGATGCAGTCACATTCACTTCCACAGAGACACAACGCCTGACGCTTGCAATGCAACGCAGCACCTGTTGATTTGCGCAGAGACGCCATGCGCAACGCATGCAGTGTTCACTGTCTCGCCTGTGGCAATAAAACAAATGCACAACCCTCATTTGCGGAAAACACATGCGGCAGATCTTGTCGTGGTTTCCACAACACGTGACAGACACATTTACCTTTGTAAAAATTTCCAATCTGCGTTTCATTTGCCTTTCAGATGGGCGAATCTGGTGTTGGGATCGGTGTGTAATTGTGCTAATGCATCTGTACAGTGTTCGCATCAGCGCCGCCTCGCAATGCGGTTTGATCCCCGAACTGATAGGCCAACAAAGAACAATGAGTCAATTTTCCATTTTTCTATGGTTTGTTCACAATTGCATTTGTGCCATTTCAATTGCCATGTTTTACACTCAGAGTCATGGCAGATCAGTGCAGTACACAGAACATTACAACAGAGTTTGAGGCGTCTGGCCCCACACAGCGAGCCCACCGATACAAAAGTTATGTGGACACAATAATTGACAGCGTCGTTCTCCCATAACTCGCGCGCTTCCAAGAACGTCAGTCATAATTGCTGTAAGTCCATCAATTACCCGAGGGAAGCGGGGTCTGAGGCGACCTCCCCGCCGCCCGCGACAAGGAAGCGTGCGCCCGCCGCGCAGATGCAAGGAGAGGCCGGGGGAAGCGGGGGTCACGGCGCGGGGTGACGCCGCACCGCTGCCGCGGGAAGCGAGGGGGCAGCGGCGGGGGCAGCCGGGAGCGGGCGGGAGGGCGGCCCGACCCCGCGGACCCCGGCCCTCCTCAGCCCGGCTGCTGCTGCTGCGGCGGCGGCCGCGTCCACAGGGCCCAATTACCCCCGGATCGCTCTCCACAAGCCCTCCATGCAAATACAAGATGATTTGCCTGAACGGCAAATCTTTCATGATTTGGCAGGCAGCACAAAGAAAGAAAACGTTTGATCAAAACCCCAATAAATAAATCCTCGTCTCCCCTTCGTTTTGACCAAAACGGGACAGCTGCAGTTACCCGCATAAAAATTTTGTGTTTGTAAAAACGAGTTGCAAGAACAGATGGATGGATGGTGAATTTGGGCTCAATTTGCCTCAGTTTGCCCACGGATGACACCAATAATCAAATCAGCTTTGATTTTGCGTCTGGTGCAAAGTGCACAGATGTGAAAACCTGTTTGTTCCCAGGCGCCTTGGTGCAGAAGGAAAATTTTAAAGGCAAATAGGCAGCAGAACGGAGCCCCGCGACCGCAGATCAGAACCCGAGCCGGGCAGACTTTGAGACGGGAGGGAGAGACGCACGGGGTGACAGGTCTCATAACCGCAAACAGGCGCCGAGGCTGCAGCGCCGTCCTCGCAGCAAACCTGCACTGGGGTTGCAGCGCCGTCCCAACAGGAAACACGCGCCGACCCGCATCCTTGCAGCGTGCGGCCAAGTTGAACATGGACTGGGACAGGATTTGCAGCCACAAAGGAACGGCTTGCCTCGACATTGATGTCGCTGCCTTGCGTGCTCATTCCCCCAGTATGGCTGGCACACAACGACGCATGCTGTCAGGATGGCGCAACGGTCTTGACATGACAAGAAGAAAAATCAACAACAAAAGGCAGTGGTGGGTGCGCGGGCACGTGGACACTCGAGAAGATGAAAGGCACGACAGCCGGCCGGGGAGGGAGGAGGGGAAGGGGCCGGGGTCGCCCCGCTTCCCCCGGAGTCGCCCGCAGTTCCCCGGGAAGCGGGTGTCAGCGCCCGCCGCAGCAACCTGACCCCGGCTGCCGAGAGGTCTCCAGCCGAGATGAAGGCCTAATAGTCCGCAGGCAGCACCCAGAAATTGCTTGCATGTCACTGACAATGCCTCGTGTGGGTTTTCTTTTATTCATGCACGGTTTGCCTTTTTATGTTCCCAGGTGGTGTATTGTGTGAGAAGGGAATTGTACGCAGAGGCCTGCAGAGGTTGAGTTCGTATCTCTGAAACACGCATTTCTCTGAGCTGAGAGCGAGCAGCTTTGCTTCAGTTCTGTGACTGTGATATGCGCAAGCACGTTTGAAGTTATTTAATTGAAATATTTTATGCAAATGTAAGCGACATATGTTTCGTTCATGAACGCACGTGGCGAGGCAATAGATCTGATGTCAGACGTCCAGACAGAACTGTTGTGGTTTTCTCTTTTGGAAAGGACAGAATGGGCACCTTTTTTGTCCTGATCTCCGTGCAGCTTTGTGTTCCAACAAAATGAAATCAGAGTGGCAAAATTTCGTAAATTTCTTTTCAGGGTGGGTTCACATCAGCTGGATGCATCACTCGTTGGGTCTCAGCCGACGTCCACGCCCGTGCCTTGGTCCGCACCGCCACGCAAGCGCATGACGCACGCAACCGATGTGAACCAATGACGCGCAGTACCCCGGTGTGAGACAGGCCTGCCTTGCACAGGACACAACGCGTGACGCATTCGTCGTGAACCAGACCCGAGGACAAAAGGCGAGGCGACGCGAGGCGAGGCGAAGCCCGTGGATTACACGAGGTGGAGAAGGAAAGTCACACGCCGCCGCGCAGCGTCCCCGTCCAAATGGGGAGTGATGGGTCTGCGGCGGACGGGTTCACTTCCCGCTCACCTCCGCAGCGGATGAAGCCGACACAGCCGGGGGCGGACCCAGGGTCCGGTCGAGGGGAGCGGGCTCCTTGGAGTGCGCAACTTCAAAATTGTAAAATGAAAGTGGGTCAGGGGGCGTGGGTGTCGGGCCTCCTCCCCTGGGTCCGCCCCTGAAAGCATCACAATGACAGTGGAGAGCCGCGGGGATGAGGGACAGGGTTCAGCGGCTCAAGCTCTCCAGCTTGCTGGTGTCACTGGGTGGCTCGCAACTCCATAGCAACGCCCTAGCAACGCAATCTCCACGTGTCAAAGACGCCCCGTTCCCAGGGATGAACTTTAGTCCCCATCACCCAGAGTCCAGAATAATCATTTCTGCAGAGCTGGGTACACGTCTGTGTGACGCGGTGACTCATCATCACCACTGGGTGAGAAGGAGAAGGCAAATACACGTTTTCCATCAATGTGTTTTTCTGGGGGTGATAAGAGAAATTGATGATGTTGATGTGAAAGGCTCCGCTCGCCTCGTCTCTGGGCCGGACGCCTGCCTGGCAGCGCCGATAGAGCCGACCTTGGGAAACCATCGCAGACACTTAGCAGTCGCTTTCATGTGCGTGTGGTTTTGATTGCTCACACTTCCTACACTTCCACCTGAACATGCTGCGAGCGTCGCCAGCCTCGCACCCAGCCAAGGCCACGACTTCCTCCAGCAGATCCAGGAGGGACCCAGTTGCCTGTACCCTTGTGACGCCAAAAATACACCTTCATCCTTTCCTCACACACCAACGTTCGCCACGGAGGCACGTTTTTGTTTTCACGTGTTAATTGCTGCTCTCGCTTCAAAGTTTGACACCCCCCTGACCTCAATCATGAATCCGGCATTCTTGATACTCAACACCAAACTTGGATCCTAGGTGAAAAGGGGCTAAGAAATGCTCCCGTTCTCAACCTGATGAGAGTGAAACACTTAGATCAGCACTGCAGCGGGATGGGATGTGCACCGGGGGCGGGGTCGCAGTCGGGTTCGCACGGGATGTGTCGTGCGCGTCTCTCTGGGATCCATCTCATCCTTCTCCGTGCCCACTGCGCACTGCGTGCCGTGCGCTGAATGTGGCCTTTTCCGCACTGAAGCTTCAGTGCGCTGCGTCCCTGCGTTTGTCAACAGGCGTTGCATCAACTCCGTCACGCCACAGCTGCTGACGGGCACAACACATGCAACGTACGACGTGTCCAGTGTAGAACAAGCACCATCGTTCCTCTCGAGCTGAGTCCACGCGTTGACTCTTCGCACACCTCAAGCAGTATCTGTGTGTCTCAGCGACGGAGCACCCATGTCATGCGCGGACGCACTGGAGACGCACGCGTCCACGCAGTGCGAACCCGACGCCGACTGGGTTCGCGTGACTCGACGACGCCGACGCTGGAGGAGTTGGAGTGAGATCAAAGCGACTCACCGCGCCGTAGAAACCGCTGCCAAATTAGTGGAATTTACCAGCTGCACCAAGCTGTCTCCCCGTGGGGCTGGAGTCACGGCGCACGCGTCACACGTCGCGTCTCTGCATCGCGCCGCTGACGCACGCCAACAGAAACGCAACGTGCAGACCACAAAACTTGTGCGTGTTGAAACAGGCTTTAGAGGACTAATTAATTAGAGTGAAGGCAAAGGGGCTCGAGCTCAATGAGTCTGAAGCAGCAATCACCAGTGTCTGAACATTTGTGTTGACGCCAAAAGTCAAGATAGAGACCACATCGGGGAACGTTGCTCCTTGCGTTGTTCATTCTTTGTGCCTGTGATGGTGGTGCATTTTTCTGATTGCGACAGTGTGGAAATGTCACTTTGCACACGTGCCCACCAAGAGGCCAAGTGTCTCATTCTTTCATTTCCAGATTGTGCAGCTTGGCATGTCGGGGTCTGGATCGGATGCACGCGGGGTCTGTCCGTCCGTCCGCGGCGGCGGCCCCTGGATCGGGGTCGCCTCGCGGTGCAGGGGCAGCGGCGGCGGGGGCGGCCCGGGCGGCCAGGCCCGCGCCCCGGCGGGCGGGCAGAGGTCAAGCCTCGGAGCCAGCCAGGCAGCCAGCCGCGCCCTCACACAGGGCTGCAGCGCGCACTGAATCTCGCAGGCTGCAGGGTGAACTCGGGTGAGGTGTGTGCGTCCGCCAGCACATCTGCGCGACCCCCTGGATTCGAGTGTCACCAGGCAGGCCCAGCTGAGTCCAGTCAGTCAGAAATTGACACGATTGCTTTCTGGAGACACAAGTACCTCGCAGGATGCGTGTGTGTGCGGTGGGCAGACCAAAGTTCTTGACTGAAACAAGCCACTGGCTCATGACATGCAAGACACAACTTGCAAAAGAGAAAAAAATCGTTTTCATTTGCGAGAGAGTGTGGGCACCAAGGTCCATCAAATGAGTTGCGGATTGTGCGTCCTGTGTTTTGCTCCGTCTGTTCATGACAGATACGTTAGAGCCCAGAACTCCATCAAACACCTTCTTCCTGCAGATGCGCTCCCGTTTCAGTGCAAGAACCCTGAATGGGATACGTCTGACAGTAATATCAACTGCATGAGCGACTGTTTGCACGAATCCCGTATGTTACAATGATATCACTGTTTCAATACACTTTGCGGCAATAAATGAACATGGCGTGCGTTTGCATACGCCGTGCGTCTCTGTTATGGTGTTTGCTCTGAACTCCCGTCATGTTTGCTTCGCTCGGGGCTCATGTCTCTATTATGGCCGAGCGGGGGAAACCTTTTTTTCCAGGTCAAACATGCAGAAACAGATGGGTCTGCAATTATGATCTTTGTCCCCGCATCAGAAACTGGAGACGCGAACGTTCAACCCCCCCCCCCCCAACCACACACACACACTTTTGTCCACATGCGCGCGTCAGGGGTGGGTCGGATTTTGGGTCTCAGCAGCCCAAGTCGCTCCCTGCCCCACACCGCATAACTCAAGTTGAATTTATTTTTGTACAACAATTCTAGTGCAGGTTTTGATGTGTTCTGGACCCACCTTAGTGTTCTGTCCCTTGTTGTATGAATCTGGATACTAAAATATGTGTACAAGTCTGTGCTGACTTCAGCAAACTTATCGCACTATCAGTCCAGTTGTCACACATCTATGACAGTATCTGAGTACAGTGCAGCAGTCCAATAACCAACACAGGATGTTTTATGCTGAGCTGTTAGTTCAACCAGAGGAGATTATACTCTGTGCTATGAGTACTCACTCTGACCCGCAGCTGCTTCCTTACATCCAGGCTCTTTGACTCTTAGCAATCAGCTTCTCATTATGAGCAGCTAATACATATGCATGCATACACCTCTGATGCTTTTATGGTCTTGTTCTGTCAATAATATGGATTGACAATATAACTTCCAAGTACAGATTGATAATGCAACTTCCAAGTACAGGTTGATCTTGCAAGGTGATCCCTGAAATAGCAAGAACTGACCATGCATCCTTCTATCACAGTGCCTGCTACCACAGTTCTTGCATTAGTTGTGCAAAAATGACACCGTGAAGCAGGCGGTCCTGGGCATCTGCCTCTCGACCCTCAAAAACCGACCTGATCTTGCCCAACCAGACCCTGGATCCCAATTTACCAGCCATGATGCCGACCTCAGACACACCCAGCAGGACCGCGTGAAGGAGAAAGTTCACAGAGTCTGAGGGAGGGAGTTCACAGGGGATGGGAGAGGCCTTTGTTCCTGAAGTGGAGGGAGAGAGAAGAGGCAGAGCGTGCCGGAGTGAGGGAAGAGCGCGGGCTTCACACCCTTTCATGCTGGTGCTGCACCTGTTACAGACACGAACACGACGGTTTGCGTCACTGATGCTGCAAACAGTTGCACAACTGGGAATGTTCAGGTGAGCGACTGCGCTGAGGTGAGACGCAATTGCGCAGGGTGCAGGGTGGAGGTTCTGACTGCAGCGGCGAAAATTTCAGGGTCCCGACGAGGGAGCAGATACTTAGGTATTTACTTGTACCTGGAAGCCCATGGTCTCTCTGTGATTGTTCTTATCTTACTGCCTGGAAAAGTGCAGAAATGTGGCTCAGTCACACGGCACGTACCCCATACGCAGAAAGAATTTCGATTGCAGAGCCATCCATTTCCACCATGCCCGCAGCGTCTTCGTTTGGTGTTACGCAAAGCTGATACACTTCACCCACTGAACGACCACACCCGCCCCCCTGCAATACCCTCCCCCTCCCATGACGCCACCCTGCACCCGCCCTCGCTGTCCACCCTATCCTGCCATCCCTTCACGCCCATCTCTGCTGCCGCCCCCTGCACACCCGCCCCCTGCCTCCCCATCCCCGACGGCATTGATTTCTAATTGATACACTTCCCCAGCTCAACCCTGGGGCGAACAATGGCTATTTCACGCTCGGTGCCCCTCGTCGCGTGATGACAGCAAAGTGGTCCTCTCACTCCCCCAATTGGGTTCGGCCTCGCCGCAGTTTGCCATTGATTGCATTGCGGGTTCGACTCGGGCCTCCGCGGTTACAGCGAGGTCGTCAGTCGCTGCCGTTTTGCTAGTTGGGTGCGCGGAGTCAATGCGTCTGTCCGAGCGGATCAGCGCCGCCATGCGTGACACGTGTTGTCGCTGCTGCTGCACTCGATGCTTGTTTTGGAGGCGAGGTGCAAAGCAGCAAAACGTTTTCTGCATGCACGCATGCGCGAGGCAACTGGCGACGGCACACGTCATCAACGCAGCGCCTGTTGTTTGCACAGACGCAGTTCGCCCACGACAAAAACACGGACCTGGTTTGAAACAAGACTTGAGGACGCAGAGGCGCGTTTCGCGACTCTCTCTGCCCCCTTGCCTCAATGGAAAAGAAACGCACTGAAGATAAACAGGTGGCACCCAACATCGAAGTGGGGTTGGGGGCGGGATCGTGAAAGCGACGTGCGTGTGCGGTGGACACGGCGTGCATTCCCCCCTGAATGTTGGTTTTCAGCCCCAATGGAATCTTCAGCAATGCAGATCGTATCCAGCTGCGACATGGGACGATGGGTGGGGGAGGACCACACAAAGCGACCCCGTAATATCCGGTAACCGAGGCTCTATTCGCGTCCATAATGCAGTCAGAGCCTCCTGAAACTGCAATCTCCTTCAAAGAGACCTCGGGGCTGGGTTACTGTGGATGCGTCTTCGCGTGAGACCCAAAACAGCGAACATGTCTGCGACGCAGGACGAACTAAGATGCACAGTTTTCAACGCTTGAGAACATTCTTGCAAGAGTGGGCACGAGTGATTTTTGATCCAACGCAAAAAAAACTTATGATACAAATTCAGCCAGTAATGTTGACAACTACCCAGATCTATGCCATGAGCATTTTCTTGTTCCTCTGAGCGCATTCTTCTGCAGTGAACGAAAAACTGAAGGATTGAGCCATATATTTGGCGAATCTAGGACTGGAATGTGTGTGTGTGTTTGTGTATGTGTGTATGTGTGTGAGCCAATTTGTACTCGTGCAAAAATAATTTGGTCAACGTGCTTGAGGTGCAAAAAATTGAGATGGTGATTGAATATCTTCACACCAACCCTCCCGTTCCTCAACATGCACACGAAAACATTTGGGAATGTTGGCCTTTTTCTTACTCTGCCCCATCTACCATGTCAAGTGGCAAACGACGGCGGCTTGGAGCGGAGATATGAATGGAGCCCGGCGGGGTCGGTAATGGATTCTGATCACGGGAGCATTCACGTGTGAATCATATCGATGTGAGACGCGCACACCTTCTGCTTCACACCGGGAGGGGGGCGGGCGGCAGACATGCGTCTCCACTCACACGACGGAAAGGCCCTCGCCAGGTTCGGTGTGTGTGTGTGTGTGTGTGTGTGCGTGTACGTGTGTGCGAGGTACGCGTGCAAGGCGTGTGTGTTTCTGGATCTGTGGGCCAATTGGTTTTCTGGGAGAAGATGCACCCGTGAACGACCGTGGGGCCCTTTTCTCCCGTCCTATCATCCACATGCAGGTCAACTGGCTGCATCTCTGTTGGTCAATTTCAAGCTGCGTTGAAAAATACAGCAACTCAACGTCAGTGTGAAAATATCTTCACAGAAACGCGGTTCCCACTGACGACTTTGCATGACGCATGTACCCAGTGCAAATCAGGTCCGGTGCACACTGGATGTGTGCGTCTGTTAGCGTTGCAACGCAAGCGACGTGTTGACATAGACAGGGACGCGACGCAGTGTGAAACAGCCCTTTGGGTTCAGTTCACTCCACACACCTCCAGAGCTTTGCATGCCGTATGAGCTTCTGATTCTCATGAAGGTCTGGTGCAAGTCTTGAGATCATGGAGCATGATGCTTCAGCTGCAGCTTCAGAACAAAGCAGCCCCGCGGCCCCGCATCACGGGTCACACAAACACGGACCCGCAGAACAAATAAAAGGAACGGGAGAATTATGAAATATGATGGCAGGGATCAGAGCTGTCGTACATCAAGGGGATTGAGGCTCTGAAGGCAGGCAGATAGCACGGCCGGGGTCGCGCGGCCCCGCGCGGAGGGTCCCCGGCCAGAGATGGACGAGCTCCCGGGGAGGGAAGGGCCTGGTCCCGGGGAGGGGAGGGCCTGGTCCCGGGGAGGGAGGGCCGGGGTCCCGGGGTCAGAAAGCTTTGCTGTGATTGCGCATTGCCTCCTGCGGCCCCATTTGGCTGAGGCGCACCCACCGCCATGGCGCATGTTCAGGTGGGATCCAGATTCTGACGCACTGATGAAGTGTGTGTGTGTGTGTGTGTGTGTGAGTGAGTGAGTGAGTGAGAGAGAGAGAGATACAGAGTCAGTTTTGTGTGTGTGGATGTCTCTCAACAGAAACATGCAACAAATCCACCATTCGTAACCGGATACCATCGCAATTTTCCACACAAGGCTTAGATCCTGAACTTCAAGGGAGACGCGCAACGGAGAAGTTTTCGAGCGGAGAATCTATCCTAATATCAATTCGCGACAGACAGGGTACACAGACCACAGAGGCGGGTTTACTGCATGGACGGCATCGCGCAGATCGAAATTCGTTTCCCCAACATGCACCGCTTTGTTCTGTTTTCAGCGAGCAACGCACATTGATGGTGTGCGTGTGTGCGTGTGTGCGTGTGTGCGTATGTGCAGACAAGTGCGTGTGCGTGGTGTCATACCGGGGCCCACCGTCCATGATACCAAACAGATCCTGCCCCACAGCATGAGAATCAATCCGTCCTGTCAGATTCTGACGTCAAAATTTCCTGCTCAACATGCAGCGCAGAAGAGCCTCGCATAAATTCATATTTCAGAACGCGTAATAAGGAGGGCGGCTTCGCCTCGGATGCTCACATCAATATTTCAGCGCGACACCGAGGTTAGACGCCGCGACGCGTGTCTCGGGCGCCTAGCAACGGCTCCCGGGGTGTCAATCAAGACGGGTTCACACGGAATGCGTCACGCGTTGCGTCAGGCCGGGTTCACACCGGAGGCGCTGTGAATGCGTCCAGAGTTGAGGCCCTGCGCAGGACCATTGGCGTCAGGTTGTCTCAAAGGTGCAGCGCCCACAGACCTGCAGTCTGGAGTGCCGGTTCCTCCCAAAGCATCGCAGAGCTGACGCAACACCAATGCAGGCATAATATTGTGCAATGCACGACGCGAAACTCATCCTGTGTGAAACAGCATTTTTTGCTGTCCTGGAAGACAATAACTGAGCGCGTTCATGAAGCAGCAGCGTCTTGGGTTAATCAGTGTCCACAGCACGGGGGGCGGAGATGGGGTAGCACAGGAGGGGTTATCGTGATCGAGGATGTGTCACTCCCCATAGGCTTCGGATTACACCGGGTTGTGAGGGATGCGAGAAGCGCTGAGGTGCACCGACCATTGAGAAACATCTCCTGGATCTGCCTCCGGGCCACACGCACTGCGGACGAGGGAGTCTACACGAGAACGGGCGGCGTGGATTGGGGCGGGGGCCCCCTTGTCGGGCCCTCCCTCCCTCCCTCCCTCCCCCCACCGCGCGGATCTGCGGCGCCAGCGCCACCCCACTGCAGCTGCAAGTTCCTGCAGAAGGAGGATTGACACTGGCACCTTTCTCTCGCCAAACACAATGCGCTGCGTCTCCTTCGCCTCGGGTGCCCTTTTCTCCCGGGTCCCCGTTTTCCCGGGTGCCCGTTCTCTCGGGAGAGAATGCAGCTGCCCTGATTCACGCATTGAGAAGGAAATTTTTGTGCAAATAACTGAAAATGTATGCACCAGGGTGACAGACAAACTTGGGGGTGAAAGTTGTCACGCAACACTGGGGAGAATAGGATCTTTTGTTTCCAAAAGGAAAAGACTGTTTGGAAAAATGAAACCCTTTTTATTCAAATTATTTGGTGGATAATAGGCAATGGAACGTGCATCGTTCACGTTTTATTGTCATAAAAATGTTCCTTTTACTCAGGTCATCACAGAATCAGCTACAGCGTGTTGTTCATTGGATACAAATGGCACGATAATCTGGCATTGCACCTGTATTCTCACTATTCAAGCAAACAAAAATTGTTCACACCAGATGCGTCCTGCACGCGTCAACGGGTAGAATTTCAGGAGTCAACGCAGTGTTATTGACGTGTGCAGGGACGCATTAGGCAGGTTCGGCAACAAACGCGCAAACGTAGACGTGAACGTGGTGCATTTTGCTGCACAATTCAACTTCATTTGTTTGGTGAAGTGATTTCAATGTGATTGAAC
>JAAUXT010051134.1_pt1 | contig 43125 bp, 40 predicted proteins | sample 7278171 | NCBI WGS metagenome assembly JAAUXT01 (sample SAMN14350112, study PRJNA611818) | marine sediment metagenome | isolation source: surface marine sediment (1.8m) | place: French Polynesia: Moorea | collected 2018-08
CTAACTTTTCCTAGGAAAATTCCTGGTTAGGAACTTTCTTAGGAAAATTTTATTTTCCCAATTTAGGAATTTCCTACTTCAGGAAAATATTCGAAAAATAGACCCCTGTTGATCTTTCTGCACTGAGAGTCTGCTTCACAGATAAAAATGCGTAGAATGTTGTTCGCGCGCGAGATTGTCCAAAAAACTCACCTGCTGACTCTCGAACAAATCTTCTTCCAAATAAGCGTATCAAAACTCCCAGCAAAACGAATCTGCCAAATTATTTTGAACACAATTATCGTGTGCGAAAACCTGCAACCTATCTGGTTGCTGGTCGGCGTAACCACGGTCCCGTCGTCAAGGAACTGTGACGTCATGGTCTCGCTTTCGCTTTCGTTCCAACAGAAAATGTTTTCAATCACAAATTTCTGAAAAGGGAAAAAATAAAAAGATTCAAAGAAGGACTCACACCTGTTTGCCGTCGTCTTTTGATTCAATTGGGTGATTTGAGGAGGTTGCACTATTGAAGGGCGTTTTTGGAAAAAGCGACCGAAATGGTAGCAACCGAAATCAAATCACCTACAGGCAGTCTCCATCAAAAGTAGATCTAGAGTCTATGTGTAGACTACAGATCTAAAGCTCGACCGCGCAGTCTTGGTATGATGAATTTTTGCTGTTATTTCTTTGAAATTTGGAATTTCAAACAATAAACAGACTCTTTCTCTTCTTTATAACTTAACCTAACTTCTTACCACTCCAAACAAATTAAGTTTATTCCATCAAAGTAGAAATCTTGCAAAATAAATTTCAAGCAGGAAAATTCTTCAAAGATTTGGCTAAACTGGGTCAAATTGGACTGGAATTGTGACATCATCAGATATCTCCAGAGTAACTGACCTGCTGTGCTTGCTCAGAAGGCATAAGCAAGTGTCATGGCTGCCAAAACAAAAGATAATTCTCAGTTTGTTTTCAAAAAAATCAATTTTTCACTTTAACAGAATAAAGTCTCAAAAATTGAGGAAAGAATCAGTTAGGTCAAGACTTAATCTTGACTATCTGTGAAAATTTAAGCTGAGTGTCTTGATTTGGGGGAGAAAATGTAAAAATTGATTGTGCCAAGGAAGCACGGTTGAGCTATACACCTGTGTCATGGTCAAAATGAGGATTGATTTGGGATCTTTTGGGCTCTTTTGGTTCAATTTGGGTTGGGGATAATGTGCAAGGAAGGATTTTGGGAAGTTTACATTTTTGGGTTCTTCAGGTCAAAAAGTTAAAATTGGGAAGTATGGAAAATATGGGGTATGGATGTAGTAATGGCTCTGTATCTCAGAAAGTACAAATATTTGGTGAAAGAAGTATATTGATGAAATGTGGTATGTTGTATGGGGGTTTGAGAGGTAGCATTCAATTTTTGATTTCCAAAAATTTTTACATGGTTTTTAGGTGGGGTCAAAGGTCAGGTTGAAATATCAGATTTTATCAAAGTGTTCAAAATTGTTATTTTGGTAAGAGTTGGATTCAATTGTGTGTAATTATGTATGAAATTATTAAAATTTTGTTTTTGTGAATTTCAGTATATATTTAGGTACTTTTCAAATAAAAAGTAAGGTGTGCAAATTTGAGGCTTTTGAAACTGTTCAAAATAGATATGTGGAATAGAGTTGCATTCATTTGTTCATAATTAGGTGTAAGAATATCAGACTTTTCATTTTTGTAACTTTCCATTCTTTTGGGTCTGTTAAAATGGAGTGTAATAGAGGCTCTTGAGAGCTTTAGTTTCAAATCACACAAGCCCAAACATGTTGACATCATCAGGAAAGCTCTTCCTTTGAAAATCACTGCAACACCATCTTGGTGTATTTTTTTCAGGTGATTTGAGGAAGTTGCACTGTTTCAGGGAGCTCAATTTTTGAGTGACTTGAACTGGGCAACCTAAACAAATCACCTACAGGCAGCATCCACCAAAAGTATGTGTACACCTGTTTTATGGTCAAGATTAGGATCAATCTGGGATCTTTTGAGCAATTTTTGGTTCAATTTGGCTTGAGGATAATGTGCAAGGAAGGAACATGTGAAGTTCAAATTTTTGGGTTCTTCAGGTCAAAAAGTTCAAATTTGGAGGGACAGAAAATTTGGGAAAAGAAGTATGTTGATGAAATATTGTATGGGTATTTGAATGGTAATGTTTGATTTTTGATTTTTAAAAATTTTTCCATGGTTTTTGGGTGGAGCCAAAGTTTGGGAACAAATATGGGATTTTAGGAAAGTGTTCAAAATGGACATTTGGCAAAGATTTTGGCAAGCTTTAAGTATGATTTGGTGACAAGTTTCAATGTATGATAATTTGAGTGCATTCTAAGTGATATAAAATAACACACATATTTATTGAAATTAATAATTTGTACATCTGCTTGTTTGTGTTTTGGCCACTGTATTTAGGTCACTATGTTTAGGTTGCTGTGTGTAGGTCACTGTGTTTAGGTCATTGTGTTTTGGTCACTGTGTTAGGTCGCTTGCATGGTTTCTCAAATCACCGCCAGCTCCATGGAGCCCTTTTTTATTTGTTGTTTTTCGCTTTCAGCTGAAATTTCCAAAGGCATCTCTGCCCCACCACTCAATTTCTAAAACATACGCGCGGTCTGCTGTTGACTTGTTTGTTGTTGACGGAAACAGTGCATGATTGTGCGATGTCCCTTCAGGGAAGAGCACTTGGTGGCTCGCTGAAAAACTTTTTGGTTTTTATGCCACCTTGGCGAAGATGTCCCGCCAGGTCGTTCTTCTGGTCAACCGGTGCTGGCCCGTTTTGGACCGACACTTAGCATTGAAAACGCTGAATTGAGGAGGACGACGAGACGGAACACAGAATCCAAGATTACATCATGTAAATGAAGGTCATTTGTCATCTGAGCAACGTCCCAACGAGACTATTTTCCGCCTCGATGATCTGACAAAGTCGGTGATGAATTGTCTGATAGCCGAGGCGTTGGCATATTTTTCTGAGATTCACAGCATGTGAGCAACATTAATCACGTCCGATTTGGATGCAAGAAAAAGGTCCGACTTGTTTCGTCTTCTCGCGAAGTTGTGAAGTCCACCACTGTCTCCCTTTAAAAATTTGGCCTTGTTGGTCGTGAGTGCACGCAGTCTTGCATTGGAGAAAAGGCGACTTTCACTCATTCGCAATGCGTGCGCACGCTGGCCACAGGATCAGCGTGGTGTCTCTGAGCCTGCATAAATCGGGATTACGCGTAACAAAGCAACAGGCAGTAAAGTTGTGATTGCTTGGAATCGCATTTATCTTCATGCACCCAACTGTTCTGTGGAGACTGGCTCTCGGTGAAGCAGGCAGATGAAGACCCCCCTGAAAGAGATGAGTTGACTGTGATCCTTCGCTCTTCCCAGCTTGATGCCACAGCCAGATCATTTTGAACAGAGAATGTCATCGTGGCGATGAGGGTTTCTGTTAATTCACAATTGCTGGTCTCATTATGAGAACAGCAAGGTAATTGCAATGGGCGGGCAATGACCAGCAGCTTTTCCCAGACCGTGCCAGAGGAACCAAGCTGTAGCCTTATAACAGCTTGAAGATATGGCCGCTGGAAATGGTGATTGAAAGGCAGAATTATTGTGTTAAAAGGTCATATTGTGAAGCAGAGTTTTGACATGATTTATTTTTATGATCCCCTTGTTGGAATATCATCTCTGCCACGCTCACCACATTGTGTCCAGTGAAGGACGTTTCAAGAAGGAGATCTGTCTGTGGTGTACATCCCAGGATTGTATTATTCAGCCCAAGATAAATCGGACAGGTTCTTCCGCAGAGAGGCTGCATTTCCTAACCCCCCAAAGCAGCAGGCTATTTGTGAAGCTCACTCCACATTGACACACATCTATTTTGGCCCCTTTAATGAGCTTATGCTGGTCTGCTGGTCACTGAGGAGAGAGAAGACATGTCCAGCATCCTTGAGCATTGGAAGTCTTTCTCTCGCGATTCGTGCTGACTGTACAGTGCGTCTGTAGAAATGCCACTGTGACGGGTTCGTCTCTGTCGGTGTGCAAAAAGAGGCCCGTGCAAGAAGTTCGCGGAATTGTTCTGGGTGCCTTTTTGCAAACAAAGGACAAAACTGTCTGAAGGTTTTCGTTCGTAAAACTTCATTACACGCACGAGTCTTGACAACAGGAACCAGATGACCTCCGTTGGAGTCATTCTCCAATGTTCAGACCCTCTTTTGAAGTCGTCCACATTTTTCTTCAAGGGTTGTCTTGGGAGAAGTAAAAGTTTCTTTGCACTGTGCAGTTTGAGTGTGTCGGCGTGTGCCATGTGAGCACTTTCCACGCGTGCACGAGCGGAGCCATGGAAGGCGGAACATGCTCGGAATCCAGTTCCTGTTCACAGTGACATAATGAAAGACTTAATGTGATGGATTGCTCGCTTGACTCTCACACTGTTATCAGATACATGGAAAAGGTGTGAATGGCGCGCACAAAAAGCAACAGCTTCCAAATAAGCTCAGCTGCAGCACAGCCTCACGCGAGCTTCGCTTCTGAAAGAATCTTGTGCGGACGGAATGCACAAGCAGAACCGTTGGCTATATGCTTGTTGGTTGTCTGGAAAATCTCTTTCTGCCAAGCACGCAGCTTCTTTCCGACTCCAATAAGTTTGATACAGCAGCAATCTGTCCTGTGCCTGCCCCGAACTGTGCACAGACAATTTTGAATTTTTCATGACACACAGACATCAAGACAGAGATTCTTTCCTCAGAGTGCGCATTTAGATTTTCAAACCCGAAGCATCTTCTCAGGCACATTGATCACTTGTACGACTTTGTCCTTTGTGTCATATATCTGATGCCTGCATGGGACACATGCTTGGAATAGTGCTTTGAACATTTGTGTGTTTGTCCTGCTGCATCATAAACAGGCAAGAAAGAAACACGGAAAAGTTGCTAGATATTATGGCCCAGACTCAAACATGTCCATTCACACTGGATGGCTGGTGAAATTGTCCATTTGGGTGTATTTTCTGACACTTTCCTTTTCAGGAAGGAAAGGTCGATGCAACCTATCTGGTTCATTCAACACGGCACAGTCCAGCTGGTGAAATTTTGGGTTTGATCTTCCAAAGAGAGCTCTGCTGCGTAAAATCACGTGTTTTTGAGGGAAAATTTCATGTTTCCCCCTGTCATTCAGATTCAAAGCTTTCAGAAATGAACTTCACGGTTTGTGACTTTTTTGCCCTCACGAAGGATACTGATTCAATTCAACACAGAAGACACCAACATTTCCTGACAAAGGATACAAGCATCATTAATGGCCAGCAGATTAGGGAGGAGAGTTGTAACTTTCATGCATCTTTCACTCTTCCAACTTTTTCAACCATGGAAGAAGTGCAAAAATTTGAAGTGCAGTTTTTCAATTTTGTTCTGTGCCAAACAATATTTTGCATTGCTTGTCGGGAGAGAATTGTCAGACATTTTTAAAAAACCCGCACCAACATTTTGCTCAACTTTACCTGCTCATGCATGAAGAGCAAGTAATTTTTGAAAGATTGATTTCGACGTTCGAATGGAGATAAGGAGTATCCTTGGGATAAGCGCTTGAGATATCGCTGCCTGTCGGTTGCAGGACATTTCTGTTGTCAGGCCTTGAGAAAGCTGGCCTTCGAGACAAACAAGCCAAAGGATCAACCGTCGGGCTGAGCCAACTCAAAGTTTGTCCCTTCGGCACACCTCACGCTCGGTGAAAACAGCTTTACTTCAGAGGGCAGCATCAATGGGAAGGAAAGCCTGAACTGAATCCTTTTCTGCCGCACAGTTGTGAAAGATTAATCCAACTCTGTGTCCCCTCAAGCATTTTGTCTGATCATTTCTTGTATCTGCCAGATTTAGGATCGAGATGGTGGAAGGGACGGACCAGGTCCTGCACGCGTTTCGGTGACGGGGCGAAACGTGTTGTGTACGCGTATTGCGGCAAAACTTAAGAGAGAACGAACCTTTGCTTTGGGAGGGGCGTGGCACGGTGTCCCAGACCCCTGTACGTTGTGGATCCACGAGAGCTGACGAGCACAAAGCACAAGTCAAGTTGAAATGTAGTGTCGTCGATACCCGTAGAATGTGCAAACCAGACTTGTTGCTGGTTTCGTATTGTTTGTGTGCACGACAGGAGGAAAAAAACATCTTCTGAGGCCGATCGAGCAACCGTGGTCTGTTTTGTGAAAAAGTTGGTCCCTTTCAGTCGAGCATGTTGTTGGCTCGGAGACATTGGTTCCTGCCAGAGATCAATCACTGGCATAAAGTCCTTTCAGGCTGCACTGATGTTCATTTCTTCAAAGTTGTCTCCTTTTGGAAGGCTTCGAGAGTTTTGCTTTCAGATAGTTTACCAAATCAATGTCCCTTGGGACGTAGCCTTCGGGTGTGGCAAGTTTCAAAATCATAACTTGTGCGCCTGTGATCTTTTCGTTGTTGCCCAAGAGGACAGTCCTGCGAGAGACCAGGAAAAGTGTGTGTTTCTCGGAATGGATTGTTGGAGCTGGTGTCCTGTGCAGCTCCAAACTTTGAGCTCCCTTGAAGGATCGGCTGCCCTTCAATGACTGGAAATTCGGATCGAATATGGGTTCGTCGTTCCTTTACGAACTTGGAACTCCAAATTCCAGGCGCAAAAGCGTTTGAGTTATCGCGTTGTGATTTTCTTTGTATTTGAGTGCTGACTGACATTCAGGTGTCGTTTTGCTTCAGTCTTTTCAACTCTTCTGACGTGTGTCTTTTGTTGCCTATCACGCAGAAAATACTTTAATTTTGACAGAATCCATGATGTCAAGCGAGACTTCGTCGTTGTTTTCAGCGAGTTGGAGTGCAGCTGAACGACGCGTGGTTCTCGTTGCCGAGTTGTGCTTCCTTTCTTCAAATGCGGCGAAGTCGCTTGGGAAGGCAGCGTCTTTGAAGTTTCAATGAGCTCCTCAGTTGTCCGGATGTCGAAAGTCTAATTCCATCCTGATCACATCCTGATCACTTTCTGAAGAAGTCTGAGTGATGCAGACTCCACACTGACACATCTCTCCCGCCGCAGAGTTGCCTCGTCCACTCACCTGTGTGACAAGCGGCTTGAGCAAATTCTGCATGCGCGACACAAGTCAGTCGTTGGTTTCTGATCTCTGTTCAGTCAAATGAATCGTGATCAATTTTCAAGCGCGTCAACCGCAACAAGTTGAACATTTTCATTTCAACATGTGTTGTTGCACTGCTTCGAATGTTCTCCGATACCGACGGTCTGCACATGTCGCGGTGATTCCTTTCGTGGTGAGGAAACTAGATTTTGAGGCCTTGTTTGCTTTCCTGGCTGGCTTGGAGGTGTTCTTAACAGCTTTGATCTTGAATTGTTCACCACATTCGATTGATTTCAAGCACCAGTTGACATGTTACACTTGTCTGCGAGCCTGCCAACCTTCTGATAAATTGTCTTGAAGCTTCTTTTCCCGACCACTTTGCGACTGGCAGTCTCTTGACTGTCATGGATATGAACAGGGAAACGTTCGCACGAACTCTGCAATTTTTCAGGTAAATTTGACTTTATCTTCAAACATCAGTACTGACTTCGTGTCCGGTGTCAGTTCAATGACAAAATTTGGTTTGATCTGTTTCGGTATCCAATTCATTCAGAGCTGTTCTGCTCGAAAAACTAAGAGTGCAAACCAAGCATCACTTCTGTCAGGGTTTGATTCTGGAGAAGGAACGAATTGGACCAATGGTTGAGTCGTTGGACCTATTGATTCTGAGAACGAGACACTCTGTGTTAGAGTGATGCGCCGTGCGTGACAATCGTTCAATCGTGAGATGCTTTCAAGGCCCTTGGAAGGCCCGTGGAAGACACCATGTACTCGTACACGGACACACCTGGAACGTTTGCACCACACCTGTGTGCCGTTTGGTGTGGAAAGGCTCTGTGATGTGCAAGACAACCAGAAGGAAAGAGAATTTGAAGTTCTTGCCAAGGGTCCAAAATCTGTGACAGGTTTTGTACGAGCAGAGAACTGAGAACAGCTTATCGCCTGGTTGTCTTTGTGCACGACGAAGCGATCCGCTTTGGGAGTGGGAGTCCATTGTCCTTCCTCTCTGACTGCAAGGTTGCATTCCCTTCTTTGATACATCAGACGAAGGAAGTGTGAGCTTCTTACAACACGCCCCATGATATTTTTTTCAGGTGTGCGCGAAGAGGTGCATTTGTTGAAGTGAGCGTCCAGCAAGCAAAATATGGATCACCCACTTCCAGGATGTTTCGCCTTTGAAGTCTTTTTGCAAGCAGAGAAAGAAACAGATCAAGAACGGAAGCTAAAATTGCCCCAAAACATTTGCGAGAAAAGACGCACCCGTGGGAAGCACCCCAACATTCACTTGAAGAAGTAGTTCTGGGGTCCTGTTGAAACAATGTGTACCTCGCGATCCAGTGTGTGTGCGAATGAGACTCTCCCGTGGTGTGCCCTTCGGGAGGTGGTTGAGCTGCTGCGCGCGCACGAAGCTGTACGCGCGCGGCTCGGCTGGCGTATCCGAGTGTGATTTCTGTCAGCGTGCATGTGCGCGTGGGGACCTGCACCTGTGGGCGCTGATGAGCAGATCGTGTGCTTGTGTACTTGCAGGTCGGATACGCAGTCCGCTGGGCGAGCGAGTAATGAAGACGACACAGGTGAGTCACCACGCTTTTCATTTGCTTTCGTTGCCTCCACCCGACACCGCTCAAACGCTGCTTGATCACAGATTTTCAGTTTCTTCATTTTCAATACGGAAGGTGTTTTGGTCAGTTGAGGGTCACCACGTCTTCCTTTCGGCGATGACGAACAAAACAACAACGCCATGTTTGATATGGCCATGATGTGGCAAATTTGGCATTTGCGATTGGACAATTCTTTCTTACTTCATCGGTGTTCCTCCAAATTTGGTGTTTTGCTCTGAGTTCCTGCTGGAGATCAGTGTGACTGATGCAAAGTTCAGCCAACTGAACAGCAACAGGACAGAAAAAATCGGACTGATTGGTTCCGACCTGGGTTGGAAGAGTGTAGTGCAGTTTCCCGTGCTCCGAGTGTAAAAGATGAGGAGAGGAGTTTCCTGCAGATGTTCTGTTTGCTTCACACGAAATGAAGATGTGACATTTCATCTTGGAGATCTGCACAGCTTTGAGATTTTCAGTGTCACTGCGAAAAGAAGGGAGTCAAGGAGACGGATTGAAACTTGTAGCCCGAGCGACGCGTGCTGAGCCTGCAGAATGAAGGCTTTACCGCAGCCAGTGACATCGCTTCTCCAGCACTGCGCCAAATGTTTTTACCTTTTACAGAAATTAAACACAAACTGTGAGGGAAGTTTGGTGAAAATGTCAAACAGGCACCATTCTGCAAACGTTGCGCCTGAGAACAAACCACTGTCCAACAACGGCAGATGCGTGATTGGAATTTGGAAAGTGCCACAAACTTTTTTTGGATGACCCCAGTCCTCAATCTTCGAGTTCATCTCCAGAAGTAAATTTTGAACAAACCCCCAGCCCACTGCAGAAAATTGTTCAGACATCACGAAAAAACAACAACAGTGAACTGTCTGTGCGGGGGTACAGCATGCTGGTTTGGAAGACTCTGTCTTGAATTTTCGTGAACCCGAACTTGTGCAAGCGGACATTTCAAACCCCAGTTTGTTCGAACCAAGCACCTGTGGGTGCAGATGCAGACGTGGATGTTGCTGAACATATTTTCCCAGGGCAAGTACAATGGGGACTGTTTGTAAAGCCGCGCGTATCTTTGATGAGAATTTGGCGTGACACACAATATCCACCTCTGAGGCATTGAATCAAGCCCAGCGCGCCCACTGCAGATGCAGTGTACGTGTTTTGGGAAAATGTAGATTGGGCATCCAACCTGGTGGTTCACAAAGCAAGACCTGTGCTTGTGGAGCTTGTGACTCTGGCGTCCGGTTGGCTCTGCCCGAAGAATATTTCAACGCACACAACGTGTTGGGCCAAAACAAGGAATAACTTTGGACACATGTGTTCGTGAATTTCACGCACAAAAGTTTTTGTGAATTGAAAGGGGCTGAACGTCATTTTGTTTCAAGAAGTGCCAGATTCCGTGGTTCCTTGCAGTGAATCTCCCGCGAAAGGCATTGAGCTGGACATATGGCCCACCTGGGGACCCTTGGAGTGAGGTGGGTCTTCCTCAACCATCTCAACGAAATCAGTCCCTTGATGTTGATCCTGGGTTGTCACTTCTCGACGCGTCCACTTGCATGCTCGTGTTCTGCATGTTCTGGTCAGCCACAAAACGTTGCGACATACAGACCAACATGGGTGCTTGAGAATGAGGCTGAAGACACAAGGCTTGCGCATATTGGTCTTGCGCCCATTGTTTGCCAGTCCTAATGGAAAGACATTGCTGTTTTTGCAGCCTTTTGCGGAAACCGCGGAATTTCCATCACCACTCGCGTCATTCATCGCACGTTCCAGCGCAGTGAAACGTCTTATTGCTCAAAACCATGTTTGCCGCGCAGTTGGGCCAAATTGAAAAGCAATATAGAATCATCAGGACGTCTTTTCCTCATGTACGTGCTGCGCTGATAGGTCTGATTCTGTGAACGCACAATGCCTGCGGATTCTGCAGGAACGATGCTGGACGCATGATGGGGGCTTTGAAGTCCCGCCTCTGCCACGACAACCAGCAGAATTGTCGCCATTGGAGCCTACGCGACCAAACGAGAACAGAAAGCACGGAAATGTGCTTGGAAGAAAAGACGTCCAGATTCAATCACGATGTACGGCGCTGTGGAAGCAGTCTGAGCGTGGGCTCTGGGCCATTACTCGTACCTGAGGTTTTGGTTTGGTGTTCCTGGTCAACACAACTGTTGTGCAGACAACAGTTACGCAAAGAAGAGTGAAGATCAAAAGAAATGTTTCTGGGGATTCAAACGACTGTTTCGTCGATTTCGAACAAAAATGTGTGACGAGGTGTGCTTGTTTGAATGCACAGCGGACGTCAGCTGCTCGAGTGTCTTTCGCCGGCAACATTACGCCAGAATGAATGGAGTGTGTGACCTTGTAAATATCCGGGAGGCTCGAGAGTCACAACAATCACCCAATGTAAGCAGACGCTTCCGTGCCTCAGGTGCCCTTGTGGAAATAAACGAATGAGCCGAATCAGCTGCTTGGAAGAAATGGCCTCCAGGTCCGCGGCGAGCCCGACCGCCTCCCTCAGCCTGCACGGCTCAACGCTGAAAGGCTGAATGCTCGGCCTGAATTGCCGGTTCGTGTGGTTTCACGAAATCTTCTCTGGATTTTAATTCCACAGTTCAGTTATACTGCTCGTGTGGGGTCGCGCCGTTAAATTCAGCAAAACCAAGGAAAAGAAGCAAGGCGTTTCGGTTGTTCAGGAAAAGAAACCTTGCGAGGACGATGAATGCAGAAGAGCTGTTGTTTTGACACCCTTCTGAGAGGAGAGCTTTCAACGTCGTGACCTTGCAGCACGCACAAGAAATTGTTAGAACCTGACAGAACCAGTGGAACAAGGCTGCGTTCCAGAGGTTGAAAGACTTTGATTCAGTGCGACTTCTGCTCTTGCACTTCCCTTTTGCGCATCGCGCACAGTTACAAACCGGTTGACACCCAAGTTCTTCACCTTCGCGATTGATAAGGAGCCGTTTTTGTTCATGTCGATCAATATCCTCATCACCTGAATGTTGTCTTCTGTTTACACCTCCCTCCCTGATCCTCGACAACCAAGGCTTCTCACAACTCCTTACAAGAACCACTGTGAGTGTGAGTGAAAGTTGCACGCAGTCAAAAACACGCCCGATTGTGGCAGATTGGCCAGGTGTCCAGGAGGACCACAGAACACTCAATCTGCTTTTGTTCGGCTTGGTTGTTTTCTGGCTCCTGGAAAACTGGTGGGAGAAGCTGGTGGATCAAGGGCCAGATATGACAACCAGTACTTCCCCTTGGTTTTGGAGAAGACGGCACTCCATCCACTGACATTAACAAAGACAAAAACCAAAGGAAAGGACCATCCATTGGTTTTTGACATCTGACAAGCCATTACAGTTTTGCTGACAGCGGATGGGTTTCTGAGATCTTCTTTCACAATTGTGTGGGTGAACCCGTCCATGTTTTTCTCTCCAAGTCAAAATGCTTCGATTCCAAGCTGGGTGCCAGCTTGAAAAGTTTGGATTTCTGTGCCCATGTTTCGTTTTCACTCGTACCCTCATATCCTCACTTGATTACTTTTTCCACGCAGGATGTCCTTTGAACACAATCCAGAATCGCCTGTGTGCAGCCTGTTTGCTGGTGTTTATTGATTCACATCCTGCAGAAAGAAGCTTCCATTTGCCGTAATTACCCAATATCAATGGCGCGACGATTAACCAGGTGACAATTTCACCCTCACAATGCATCACGTGCGACACAGCTAATCCATATGCGGGGCCGAATCAATCGAACCGATGCAGCGCAAAGGGCGTCTGCTGTTGTGCTTCGGTTTCCTTCCAAAGAATTGACGCTTTGTTGCAACACAATTGCTTGCCTGAACCTTGGAACCAAGCCCAAGCAAAACCTTTTCGAGAGGCTGTTCCGTGTACTGTATTTGTTGTTTGTGCGTTGGGAAAAGCCAGAGACAGTGTTCGACTGGAAGGTCAACATTGCGAGTGGTCGTCTCCCAGCTCACCTTCTGCATGGATCCCTCCCAGATTCCTCTCTGTCGCCCAGAACAAGAGTCAAGCCTTTTGGCTTTTCTGAACTTTCCGCAGATACCTGTGCAATCGCCTGAACGGAAAGGAAAACAATCGAACGCCAGGCTCGTTTTGTGAGATGCCAGACGAGGCGCGTTACGCTGCCCTCGATTTGCCTCCACCATCGTAATCTCGACAACAAAATGTCAGGTGCCTGTGGATGTGGGTTCTTTCTTCTCAGAATATCAGGAATATTGACGTGAAATCGGAAAGAGTATTTGCGCTCCACGGAATGCATTGAGTAATTGTGAAAACATGGTCTCAGCTCTCGGCACAATCGATGTTTATTTGCAGGAGTCTTTTGTTGCCACTGTGTCTTGAGGTGCAATCTGCATTTGCTTCACTTGTGTTGAATTTCAACTCAGAAAGGTTTCGTAAATCATTTTTGAAATCTTCCTGCAAAATCCATCTTCAGCGAGTACTGCGTGTGAGTGTGATTCTCCTGCCAACGTTGATTTTGTTCCTGATCGTGAGAGTACACATCCGCACACACGTCTGCTTACATGGTTTTCGTCGAGCATTTGCGACACAGAAACTTCGTCCCTATTTTTTTCACAGAAAAAAGACAACATTTCAAAACATACCACGTCGAACGCATCTGTCCTTTCACAACTTCTGGTGTTCGCTGCTTTGTAGAAATGCAGGGGTTGTCAAATGCACTTCAAGTGAATGCCGTTCAACTTCTTTGCTCATCCAGCAACTCTTGCTGCAGGGAAAAACTGTTTGAAGTTTTTGAAGAGACCTCCTCAGAGTGATCCCAGCCCCTGCATTTTGCTTCTCTCTTTTTTTCCGACACCAGAAAGAACCGTGGTCACAAATTTAGATGCTCATCATCGACGTTTGTTGCCTGCAGAATGTCAAATGGCTTTTTTCAGCAGCCCATTGAAAGTACATGAACCCCATCAGAGGAAGTTACACAGTTTACACGATGATAACGAATGCCAGAATGAATGGTCCGGGGCATGGTAGCTTCGACAAAAAAGCAGGAGGTTCGTAGCAGCTGAAGGTGGCTTTTTGTACCTGAGCTTCCCTGGCTCTACCTTTCTCACGTCTTAATGATTGGCAGAAGTTTGGCAGATTATAAGCAGCTTATGATTCTGGAGGACAGATGCAGCCAGGATCAAAGTCGTGTATGTTATGCAGGACGCAGAGTGTTGCAGAAAGAACACACAATCTTTGCAGTTGCGAGACCGCCTGTGTGAATGTTCGTGTGTTCACATCACACATTTGTGCTCGAACGAGAATCGTTTGAAATTGTCTGGATTGTCAAGATTCATATGCACTGCAGATGCGGAGTGGAAGCTGATCCACGATTGCATGTGCTGCTCTGTCATCATGATGGACTGAGGAAGCTCAACGAACTGTGATGCCAGGGCATTGAATGTGATCGTCAACAATTCCTGAAGAGAAAACATGCGGCCGTGCAAAAAACATTCTGCTTTGTCTAGCACCTCATGATTTAACGTGTGAAACATTATCAGCAAAGCAGGTTGATTTACGAGCTCTGAGAAATACTTGCTTCACCCGCAAAAAGAGTCAGACTGGAGACAAAGACTATCACGAAACGCACATAAACACCCGGATAAAATCCTCTCGGATGCACGTGATTCTTGCCGGAACATCAGTCGACGTTGAACTTTTGCGCTTGCTGCTTCCATTTTCACAATGGATTTCGCGATGCTGAAGAACCTGACGGTCGGATACAATCTGCTTGCAGAGGGAGGAGACGACGACAGGAAAAGAAGCGCCGGATTGTCCGGGTTCCTCAAAAACGTCACGACTAGAAAACCTGGCAAGAAGTACACCTACAAAATACACGATGGTGAGTACAGCGTTTGTTTTTTCTGCAGGCGAGCGAAAAAGGGTACTTACTGTGTCTGACAAACCCTTGCAGTTCAGAAAACATCACGACTGAGAGAGTAAGAAACCACTTGGGGTCAGTCATGGTCCTGGGGTCAAAATTCTTGGGGTGCTTTCTTTCCAAAATCAAGATTGTGGGGTCATGTTCGGGGGTGGGGTGAACGCGGAGAATTTTTTCACTCAGAAGACAAGGACCAGCTTGTTGATGCGTTTGCGGCACATTCGCTGGCAACGTTTCAGTTTGAGACCAGCTTGGGACTTGCATTGTTCGCTGCATGCTTCCTGTTCGGGTTGTCTATACTTCGATTGAATTCAGAATTAGCACAGAGCCTCTCGCGTGCATGCGAAAAAGAAAAAAAAATTGCATTGCATGCGAACGACTTGACTCCACTTTTTAAATCGAACGCGGGAAACTTGTCGAACTTTTCTGCAGTGGAAATCCAGTGCGTCTGTGTTCACAAAAAGGGTTCTCCTGCAAGTTTTATTGACAGATCTTGTGCCGGGGGAACATGCAGTTGGTGGGAAATTTGCTGCAGATGTCACTCCTGTTGATTTCACAATGTTGTTGCACTTGTTCTGGGCGGCAGCTATTGGGCTCGGTGAGGAGCAGATGATCTGCTGAAAAGCTCAACTGGAATCAAGTGATCAGAAGTTCTGGGAAAATATCGACTGATCATAGCCTTTCAACTCAGAAAAGCCAGAGGTTGATTGTTTAAAATTCAGAGCAAAGCCAAGCATGCAATCTCTGCTGTGTGTGTGAAGTGGTGAAGCTGTTGCAAGAGCGCGCGTCGAAACGGAAGCCAAAAACGGGAAGCACAAATCTCTTGAACACTCCCTGATCTGCACAGCGTTTGTTATCAATCAAAGGTGGACGGATGTCCTTTCGTCTCGTGTTCGTGGGAGACACACCGCCGAAGCTCGAACTGTCCCTGTCGAGCCGCGTCGCGCAGATCAGCTTCTGCTCATCTCAACAATGAACCCATCAATACGTCAATCCTGAAAATAAATGACATTGTCCGAGTAATCGATACACAATTGCTGTATCTGTGACACACGACGGGCAGAAAATGCGCTTCCATCCCGTCCAAGTCGATTGACCCGAGGCACGAAGCGACCGCGGTGCCATTGGCGCGAGTGTGATTTCGGTGCGTCGCACACAAGATCCGGAACTTCAGATACCAAAAGCGTCGTAATCTATGGCATCCTTGGAATTGGGAGTGTGCGTTTCAGGTGAGAACTGTTTTGTTCTTTCCATTTGGGATCCAACGTGGCGCCACGCGACCGCGACACGACACGGAGTACGTATGCAGACCGGGTCGTGAAACTGAAAGGGATGAACGAAGTGATGTTTTCACGACAAAGTGTTGTTGGAATAGTTTCTGCAAGTTTTCAATGACATTGGCTTCATCCAGATTTGCACAAAGAAACGGATCTGGGCTTTCAGCGCGGAAATCTAAAGTGATGTGTCAGGCAAGTGCATCCCAATTAGTGCTCGGGATGGAAGCGGATTGTTGCTTTGTGAGTCTCGTTGAGTGCGCTGTGGGTTTCCACTCTGAAATCGTCAATATATGCTGAGATATCTTCATCCGCTCCATAAATAAAATATTCCTTGAGAAGACAATACAATCCCAAAGTGGAAAGAAATTTATCGACGGCATATTGTTGATGCTTTCATATTTTTGCTGAGTTCTCCTTCCTCTCGCAAGAGTGGTGTTGGGATGCAAAGCGCACACAGTTCAGAGTTGCAGTTTTGGACGCATTGATGACCTGCAGCACTTTGTCAAGCGACGTAAACGTGTTGCGTCAAGCCGCTCTCCAGTGATGGACTCAGATCCCCTTCCTGTACGTAGAGGACAGATGAGGGAGCTTCACGCCCTCACGATTTCGTACACTCTGACTCAGAGTGTGGTGGTCCTCTTCTATCCAACCTGGGCTCTGTGTGTGATACTACTCGATTCCAGCTCGCGCAGGGTCAATTTCTGGTCGACATGCGGTCAGCCTTGCAGTGATGAGCAACACAACCATGCCGCAGCCTGACACTTATTGGATACAAATTTCAATTCCAGTGAGATAACTTATTTTTCCCAAAATTTTCGGCTTCAATGGTCTCAGGAACAGGAAGTCAAACACTTTGCAGAGTATGCTTTGCTCCTTTTCTGGATCCAGATGTTGGTGTCAAATTCAGATTTTTAAAACCGAGGCCTGTATATTTGCTTTTAAATTGGTTGTCCACACATGTTTTTGCGCCGAGTGAAGGTGTTGCAGAACACTATTTCCGGGCGTTTTCTTTGAGAGCCCTCGCTCGTGCCTTGAAGACGACTATTGATCTTCTCTCCTTCTGTGTCCGTGACAAACAAGCACCATAGATCATAATTGCTGACGATGTATGGCCAATTATGGCAAGATTTTCATCGAGTGCTTCGACGCTCTAGCAGAGGATTCTTGGCTTACAGTGTGTTTAGGGAGCTTCGCTGGACACACATTATCTCAGGAATCGTGCAGAAGAGAGCGTATGCAAAAACGCTTTGGAAATCCATCCAACACAACTGTCGCTGCAGTTTGACGGCGCGTATGAGTACGTTTTTACTCTTGTGTCAATGTATAAACTTTGCAAAGATATTTTTCGTGTCATGAGTGTCCGGGTGGACTTGTTGCAGGCGATCTGAGCGCGAGTGAGATAACGATGAGCGACGAGGACCGGATCGAGCTGATGATCCTGGTGAAGGAGGGCAGCATCACCATGGAGGAGGCCGTCGAGCGGGTGAGTACGAGATGACCCTCAAATTTTGCTCTGGACCGTGTCACCCCACCATTCCGCATCTTGGACGTGGTTTCTCTGCAGTGACAAAGTTCTTTGGTTGGAAAGTGAAGCAAACGAACTTTGTTGGCAGCCGTTCCTGTTGAGGATATTTGAGCAACTTTTCTGCATCTGTTGTTGTTCTCAATGTGAGAATCGAGTGAACACTGTCGGGATAAATGTCCGAAAGGTCTCAGTTACCCGAGGCCTTCATGTGAGTTTGATTGGCAAGTTGCGTGGCTGTAGAGGGGAAAAACGTCAGTCTGGAGTTTTTCTCAAGACCTACGACGGAAAAAAGTCAGATTCAATCAGTGGAGTTGCTGACAAAAGCTAACAACCTCTGGTTGGAGCTATTTCCTGGGCTGTGTGCGCCCTCTGAATAACATCAGGCCCCATTTCATTTAAATGATGGTCCAGTGGTGTCAGGCGGCATACAGAAATCTTCTCAGATTGATTTTCTGTCTGTAAAGGCATCTAATTCTTCAGAACCGCCTGATATCTCGGTGAAAGCACCAATCTAAAGCCTGTTTGGGGGGTTCTCCATCGGAACGTGTGTGGTGAATTTGGGCTGAAACTTCGAGAATGTCCCTGGAAGGTGCCATCGCTGGACCAAATGCCGCACACACTGTGATGTTCACGCGGCTTTTATCTGAGCACTCACTGAAAAGACTCAAACAAAAAAAGAAGTGAGAGGCGCTGCAGTGTCCGACCGCTGAGAAGTGCTGTTTTCAACACGAATCAAAGACGCCCAGACATTTTTCAACCAGACCCGTCTTTGTCGACGCCCATCAGTTTTACGGCAGCTCCAACACTTGGGAAGGATCAAGTGGAATTAGCGCCTCTGTGACCCAATTCCTGCCCACCATTCATCAGATGGAGGCTGCAAACGTTACGGGCGCCACAAATCACGCCCTCTGACTCACCCTGCAGTGTGCAGGACAGTGTGTTCCACGTCCACGAGCTATACATGCTGCCACGTCCTCGGAATGATGTTTGTGTTGTGTGCGTGTGTGTGTGTGCGTGGTGTGTGTTCTCAATTTGCCACATTCCAAAAATGAACGCGACTCTTTTGGCTGCGGAAAGGAAGATCTGTCTGCTTCCACTTTCTCCACATGCAGGGCATCACCTTTTTTGCGACTGGCGTTCCAATGAAGCAGACTCTGTCGTGTTTGGGCTCCACGGCATCGTAAAAAGGAAATTGAATCAGGGCCCACAATTTCTTTGCTGAATACCGTGGCTTGAAAGTCGGAGCGAAATCCCAATTCGTTTCCTCGTAGTTGTCGTGATGGATTGCCGTGTGAGTTTCCCGGTCGCGCTGTTGTTGCCCCGTCTCACGCCCACTTGCTCGCGCTGTTTGAAAAGGCAAGCCAAGTTTTCTGCAGTCTGAGCTGGAGTCTGTCCGCACCTAAAAGTTTCAGACCCACAAACTATTGATACAAAGGGTTGGCGACGGTACAAACACAGCTTTCAGTGAACAGGTGCGTGCACGTTCTCCAACGACCGACACATTATTTTCCAAGTTCACACCAAGAACACAAAAGGGAAATCTTTGGGCAGAATTCTTGGTGCAGCCTGTTGATACGTGTAGATTTATCCTCGTTCCCTCTGGGTTATAAACGGCCAATTGCCAGGAATGATTGAGCTTTTGCCGCATTGCCGGGATCTGAGGTCACACATAGAAAACACGGACGCTCCCTGAGCCACAGACAGTGCTCCGGGGCAGGGATTCCATTGAACAAATAAGAGTGAAGCATTTATCATTGAAAATGGCACCCACTGACACGTTGCTCATTTCGGCTCGTTTGGGAGGGGGCTTCTGGGAGCGAGCGTGCACGTTCAGTTGCGCACAAATCCAGCTCCACGTTGATGAGAATCACTGTCAACTGGCGCATTGCCGTGCAGGAAGTGGCGCTGCACAGATTTCGTGTTGTTGGTGATGTTGGTGACACCGGGGACTTTGAGTAAGAATCTCTCAATCTGGATATTCTGGGACGAAGAGGGACAAACGCGCTGAAGGTCAGTGTCTACGAGCGTTCGGACTCATTGGTGCACAGCTTCAGTTTGTATTCGATTTGTTGTTCTTTTCATTTGGTCAAGTGAATCGTCCAACCACCGTCGGTTGATTGTGTTTGCTTCCTCGAGTGTCTGAAGCCGCAAGGCTCAAGAAAACCAGCATCCAGAACTCGGGTCGATTTCTTCACACTCGTTTATTTGCCAAAAACCACAAGTGAGAGACCAATTGGGAATGCACTCCCATTCAAATTGCATTCTCTTTCTGGAGCCTTTCAGTGCATTAGTGTGATGGAACAGGCTCGAAAAGTAGTGAAACCGGGACTGGCAACTGTGGCTGAATCCGTGCCTCATGGAAACGAAAACATCCACTTCACAGGATAATTCACATTGAGAACTTTTGCAAATTTGGGTCCTTTGAGAACAATTCATCGGTATTCAGGTCGTTTATGCTTCATCAAGTTCTCTCTTGTGGACAATTACAACATAAATTTCGTGAAAACTTGCCAAGGCTTATCTCTCAAGAGTCTGTTAAACTAATATAAACATTCGCACCAACCTACGCCTCCTGCACCAAAATCCATGACTCTCAGAATGAATCCATGAGAATGAATCAATACCTGCAGCGAGGTCTGAAACATTTCACAAAACAAGGCTTTGTAGAACCAGGACTGTTGTTGTTTTTTTTTGAAAACTGACCAACAAGATTCCAATTCTGGACACATTGTTTGTAAGAACTTATTCCTGAAGACCTTGATCCTGTCATTCAAGCATCGTGTCCAATCATCACCAAAGTCTTTCTTGGTTTTGCTTGACCACCATTTACTGGTTCACAGATGACTGAAAAGACAACTGCTTTGCTGAAGTGTCCGCCGTGTGATCGATCGTGCAAATGATCCAACAAACTGAGAAAAGGATCGTGTTCTTTGGTTGTTGATTTCCTTCGTTTTTACCAAAAACGAGCGAGGCAGGGAGGACAAGAAAGGCAAACTCTGCAGAACATTCATCACCGAAATGTGACCGGCTCTGATTTAACATTTCTTGCACATTTTCCATTAGTCCCAAAGGAGGCAAAGTTTATTGCCTTCTATGTAAATTGGCTATGCACAGCATTACCGGGCATTAAGGGACATTAGGCAGAAGTGTTGATCCACACGCCCGGTTCAATATCAAACAGGTTGTGCTGGGCGAGGCTGCGGCCTGGACGATGCAAAGGAACCGTCCCCGCGGATTACCGACCCCGCGGCTCCGCTTTCATCGCACCCAAAACAGACCTGCCACGCCTTCTTTGATTTTCTCGTCAAATAAATGAGGTTAAATCTCAAAACCTTCAACAAACTGGAGCAAGTCTCTTCAGTTTCTGAGGAATTGTCAACTCATATCTTTCAATTTGAACGCAGAACGCTCACACGACAGTGTCTTCTACCCAAGCAGCAGAGGAAGCAGCTTCCAAAACTCCTTGAAATGCTAATCTGTGCGTGAACTTTGTTTCATCCTGCTGCAGTCTTTTAAAGGAGTGAACCTGTGACACAGACGGCCATCTGATCAAAGGACAGACGGAGCTTAATGAAACCGGGAGAGCACTGGCGAATCCCAACAGGCCCATCAATTCGACCAGATTGACTTGCCAAATGAGGTTCTGGTGAACTGCGTGGCCTTCGTCTGAATGACCTAAAGTCCTCGGCTCCAAATCTGACTTTGAACATCAGTGCGGAAAAACACTGCTGGCTTTGGCAGTAAAAACACGGGAATGGGGTCTGTCTTTCACGTGAAGTAACGGAATGGCTCAGTGTAAGTTTTGTGTCGTCTTTTCTGATGATACTGGATGTGTAAGCAAAGAAATGACAGGTACATCAAATGCTGCCCATCTTTGTTCTTGCTGTGATCGTTCTCAGTGCTGCTGTTCTGCTTTCAGGTGAAGAACTACGAGAAGTTCAGAAGAAAAGAAAAGGATAAAATCAAGCAGTCCTTGGTGAGTTTTGCCGTGTTTATTTTTTCAAACTTGTTCATTCCGTTTGGACGTTCTTTCACACAACTGACTTTGCTGTCTTCACCCTCGCAGCTTCCTCAGCCGGAGCGGCTCCGCCGGGGCAGCAGTTCGTCCGACTCGTCGCGCTCCTCCCCGCGCCCGGCGTCCCGCTCCCCGCGCCGCTGCGCCAACGCCGTCTCCGACGCCGCCACCGCGTCCACCGAGCACGATCACTTCAGTAACGCCGCCAACACGGACAACGTTGGCAAACCCGATAACTTGCAGGCGAAACAGTGCACGTCTCCCATCAAACTTCTCAACAAGAACACAAACATCACTTCTCCAAAGTGGAAGAACAGGAATCTGACCTCGACCGATTCCGACTCTTCCACACCCAGATCGGCAGATGAGAAAAAGGGAGGTGGTAGCAAAGTCACCGCAGTGGAGCAAAAGCGAAGTTTTCTCAAGTCACCATTCAGTCGGAGAAAAAAGACAGAAGCTGTTTTATCAACACCAGAAACACCATCGTTGGACAAAAACAAAGAGAAGACTGACAAAACTTCGTCGAATCGAACCATCAACAACAACCGTGGTCTGACCAAAACTCCAAACCCTGGATACAGGCCCATAGAACTTCAGAGGAACCCGATCGGGAAATCGAGGAAGGGCTCGAGCAGCAGCTCCAGTTCGAGCGCGTGCGGGTTGCAGTTCACGCCGCGCGACGCAACCAGGACGGGCGGGATTCAGAGGCGGCCGGACGCGCCTCTCATGTACACGGGCCACAGGTCTGGTTCCCCAGCGACCGGCTCACCCAACACTCCAACGTCCAACAGGACGAAGCGCGACGGAAACAAGCCCGGGTCCCGCATTCCGGCCTTCAGCTCAGCGAGAGGCCGCAAGACGAGCTCCGGGTCGGAGTCGGAGCCCGGCCTCGCCGTCGAGGTGTCCGACTCCGACGAAAAACTCAGCGAATACCGCGCCAAAGCGATCAGGGGCGGCGGGGGCAAGATCCCTCTCAGCCGCGCACAACAGCAGGGTTTCATGTCGCACAACTTCAACCTGATGTCCACCAGTGCGACGACACTACCTACCTCAATCGCGAGCAGGGAAATCATTGCAGACCTAACAAAGGATAAATCCAACTCGTTGCCAAATGCTCAATCTCTGCACTTGAAACATCACGAAAACATTGCCATTGCGCGGAAACAAAACGGAGGCCTCAGCAAAGCTCCGAGTCCCATCAACACGAGGCTCCCCGTACGCTCTGCCGAACCAGCGCCCAAGTCCCCGGACACCATCTCCGTCAAGTCTTCGTCCTCCCAGAGATCGCACAAATCCACCACTTCCGGTTCGCAGAGGTCGAGCACGGGGTCCATTCAGTCCGTCATCAACGTGGACCGATCCCGAGCCGACTCACCGCAAAGATCGCCGGGAGCATCGCAGCGCCGAGCGCACATGACCAGCTCCGTGGACGGCTCATTCTCACCCAGACATTCGAATCACGCCAACCCGACCCCTGATGCAAAGAGTGCGAACCGAATATCAATGGTCGAGTACGAAAACCCCCCGGTTACTCTGGAATACAAAACGGTGGTCAGGAGCGGCGGTGGTCTGAGTTGCAACAGCAAGAGCAGCAATCGCGCTGCTGCAGCAGTACCGTCTGCAGCCGCTGCGGGCGTTGTGGTTGCAGCTGCAAGTTGCCAGACAGATGAGAATGTGACGGGACTGGGACTGCGAGGAGAGGATTTGGCGGAAATAAACACCGACACTCAACAACCTCTGAGCTCAGCGACGGAGGTAAGTCAATTTTCGTCATTGCTTTGGGTGAATGAGACCTCATCAGATCACCACCGCTTGGGGATTTGAACGGACTTTTTCACGTGTTTGCCTCTGATGAAGGGCGAATGCAGCCTGAACAAAAGACCAGACTGTGGTCAAGCTTCAAATGAAGTTGCTTTCGCTTCTGGTTTGGCAAACGAATGAAGCTATCAGGTCAAGAAATGTCTTCAACAGGCTCGGTGCACGCAGTGTTTCCAGTCATCGTCCGCCGATCGCACTGATATTTTGCGTGCATACATGTGTCCTGTATTTGAGACAACTGAATGATTTCAACTGCGGTGAGAGTCGAAAATGACGGGACATCATACGGAGCCCGCTGGAAGCGATTCAACTTCAGTGTGTCGTTGTTCCCTCCAACACGAAGCACGTCACGTCAACGCAAAAATCCTCACGCCGGTGTTGTTATGATTTAAGTTTGTTCCGCCTTTTTTGCCATTGTGTCTCAACAGGCAGGGAACTGGTTCATTCTTTTTCCGCCCTCAGTCATTGTTCTCATACAGTATTCACATGTTCGTCGTGCTGAATTTCATTTCCATGTGACAGGGCTTTTCCGCTTGTCACGCTGATGTTCATGATTTTGACTGAAATTTGTTTCACTTGGTCCTCGTTGTGTCATTCACAATTAGGGGGAGGCCAGGAGGCCAGACAACTTCGTGTATGCAGTTGCAAATGACGCAAAGACACGGGGTTATTTTGAACGAACATCGTAATTTGGCACAAAACTGCAAACGCCAATGCGCAAACTGAGACAAGTCAGTGCATGCAAACGAGAAATAAGTTTTGACAGTACCTCGGATAGTGTTTTGCTTCAGGTTCAGCAGGCTGAGTCGAATGATCGTAATAACTTTGGTCGCTTCCATTGTCAAGTTCAGTTGCGAATTGCGAAGGGGAAAGTCACAGTTGCGCACAGCCACCGCGGGTGCCGGATTGGAGGTTCTGGATAAATGAACAGCGCCTCAAGAACAATGGTGCCGCGACAGTCACGCAGCACGAAGCAGATGGTTCTGGACGGATTTTGGCACAAGTTCCTGTGAGTCGGCTCATACCTGGCCAAAGGTCACCTTTGGTGAATACGACACGGATGAAGAAGGCGTGGACTCTGCACCGTACAGGTGTCCCTGGCGTACGATAGAAAGCTTCTTTATGGAACCTGATATGCCTTTTTGCAAGGCAAACGAAACACGGCGCATTCCTGAGTCAATGGAGACACGCACAATTGGCTTAGCAATGCCGAACCTGCCAAAACGTACACTTTGAAACTATTGGTTCGCATTCGGGCAAGAATTTATCTCTCACAGCTGAGTCCACGGGCGGCACGAGCTCTGAATGAGGCGGGGTGAACTCAGTGTACACATTTGGCCGCGCACATCACTCGCACATGCTCGTTCACAGAAGCACCTGGGAACCAATTGCCAGTTTTTCCCATGACAAAATAATATCTGAACAAACAAAGTTTTGAGTTTGTTTGCGCAATCTAAATTGACCGATTTGTGCAAGGATCTGAGTGTTCACACACATTGGAAGTTGAATTGCAAAAGGATAATCAGCACAAGTTCCGGCTGTACTCGTGGTCAAAAGTGAAAAAAAAAACCACAAAATGACAAGCCTGACAAGAAGAAATACTCTGCCCCGAATGGCTAAAAAGGTAAGATGTTCTTGTTTGTGGTCCACACAAATGCACTGTCTTCATCCGACTCGAAGAACCAAAGTGAAAATTTGGCCTGTCGAGGCTACACGAACTGGCTGACCAGATATCTGTTGCATCCCTGCACTTCACTGATATCAACACGAAGAGGTGTGGCCAATGTGGGATCTGTTCACATCATAACACAATTTTGTTAATCTCTGATCTCAAGGTCAAAACCACCTGGAACACGGCTTGAGCGCGTCTGGAAAAGCGTTTGAACTGAACATTGCAAGTCCAGTGCAAAGCCTCGTCGACCGTGAAGTTCTGTCCTGGCCGCTTTCTTCCAGTTCACCAAATTTCGGAAGAACTTTGCCAAACAAAAGTTTGCCAAATACAAAAGCAAATCTGTACAGTGAAGTGATCAGACCTGCCATTGCTGAGATATACGTGTTGTTGATATTGTGTCGTTGCCCTTTCATCTGTGCCCTTTATGAGCGCACCAACAGAGGCGTGGCGAGCTCCAGGTGGACGTCGATTGGGTGCGAAGTGTGCATTTTTACAATTGATCGGTTGAGTACCACCTATTGAGCAGGCGATAGCACAAAGGCCTGCTGGCAACAGTTCCTGTAGTCGCGTCTGTGTTTTCTGATCCTTCACAGATTCGGTGAAGTTGGTGCATAATTGCAGTGCCACTCGGAAACAAGGAGCTGGGTTGTGTGCGCGAAAACAAAAGCATTCTTGTGTTTCTCATGCGTTTATTTTCGCACATATTTTCCCAGGAAGTGCGAACAAAGAGAAGATACCTGCTGCGTGCGGATGGCAAAGAGTCAGTTATTGCTGAACTTGAATGAGTGCATCTCATCCGTGGTGCTACAGACGTACTTGGTGCGGGAGTGGACCAAAACAAAGTCGTAGATAAAACCGTTCTGGACAACTCCAGGACGAGCCAAGATTTCGATCACGAAGGCTTGAAAACTTCGTTGGTGCTTCTGTTACAAGTCAGTCCAAAGCGTTCGTTTCGATGTCCCTGATGGCTGCCAACTTTGCTGTTCGCGCGCACTGTGCGCTCAACTCTCTTCGAAACGTTGATTGAAACGTCGACACATGTGTTTTGTGCGAGTACCTTGAGATTGGGCGTGTGCAGTTCTGCACTTTGTTGTCAATTGCCACTGACAGGCAAATATTGCACCACCACGAACTGGGAACAGACCTCTCCGCGCCGGATTAGATTGCTAATGGAAAAGAAATGTAAGAATATAAAGTTGACAAACACCTCGAGCTAAGACACCTCTCCGGAGATCAAATCTTTTCTCACATGGTTCCCATTCATGCACTGGTGAATCGCACTTTATTCTCCACAAAAAAAACAGTTAAAAAAGGGCTATTCATGAAGCCACAAAGCAAGGGAACACTCAAGGCAAGGGCGATTGTTTCAAAGCAAAGCTGTAGCCTGCACCAGCCGATTTGCCGCAGCTTCAATTAAATTTGAGAAGCTTCGGAACCAACTTGAGATTCACTCCACTTGTACAACTGACGCGCATCACGAGGAAGGAGCGAGTAATTGTTTGCACTGCACATGCTTGCAGGAGAAACTTGCAGGAGGAGGCGGCAAGATGAAGGGATCTCTTTCTGCTGCGGAAACTCCGCTGCTGTCAGAAGCCGCGGCCGCAGAATCAACACCCGAGGTGAGTGCGCCTCTTCACCACGCAGTTTCAGTTTGTGGTCGGAACGTAGATCTGCATGGTCCTTTATACTTCTGTCTCCGATGAATAAGAGAGCTACGTATACAATAACTTGAACATTGCTGAAAGTTTAGGAACTGTGTTTTCCTCGGGCTGAAAGAAGTGGTTGTGGAAAAAACAACCTTTTCTGATGGTGTATTGTGGTGCAGTCAGTTTTCTTTCATTCGTCTGTGCAGACACCTGCGGGAGTTTCCAACTTTGCATGCCTCTGCCAAGAGATCAAAAAACTTAGTGATTAAAAATTACGCGCGTGGATGCTTCTTTGGATTTGCACAAGCCTCTTCAGGTCACACAACTGAAGCAACGTTTGTGAGACCTGTGCACACACCAACAGTCCTCGTGATTTCTGTAATTGGGTGACCAACATTCCCCGGTGATGTGTTTGGTCCAAAGAGACGAAAACGCCCCTGGCTAAACTTGGCAAGTATCGGTGCAAGATTCGGAGCACTGTATGGGGGAAACTTGTGCTTGAAATGCTTTACACGAATGCATTTACAGGATTACCCCTGTCAAATAACTTCAGATAAGTGTGTGTGCTTGTTTGAGAAGATAAGTCCTTTCTTGGGGAAGGGAAACAGTTAGCTTTTGTGAGCGCTCAACAAGCCTAATCCGTGGTTGTCATTTTTGACCTCGCAGAATATGAATGAGTCAGAGACCTTATTTCAAGAAGGAATCAACAAGACAACTTCTTTGAAGGTTTTGCTCCACACGAAACTGTGGAGACTTGGACTGGAATGTTCCCGCTGAGTCTCCTGTTTTCTGTTGGTCTGATTGCAGCAACTTGGCGCTTGCTTTTGGCGGAATGTGACCACAGTTGCATTTCACCTGGCTCCTTCCACCAAGTTAAATCATATCATGCTCGATTCGAATTGAAACCAAGGAGAATCAGGTGTGACCAAAACGTCACAAACACTTTCCTTCTGAGTTCAACCACAGCAAACGCTCGTGTTGCAGATCCAAAATTGGCCAGAGGTCTGACAGTGCAAAAGTGGGCATCAGGGGGACCTGGGACCCAGACTCCTGGATCTGCTGGAGGATAAACGACGTTCGCCTTGCTGCACGCGGTGCGTTGCGTGAGGTCCTGGCAATTTATCTGCTTTGCATTCGTCGGTGCTTTGGCCACTCAAACTGAACTGATATACAATTGACACGAGTGCATTGTATCACAAAACAAGATACACTTGGTGCAGACTGAAGCAATAAGGGAATGTGTTCAGGTAATAGAAACATAGTCTCTGCAGGATCACTTGACCTTTAGAAGCACAGCGTAACCTGCGCTGTATCACATCGCTGAGCAGGTAGCTAACTGGCGATAATTGTCGGAGAAATGCACTTCCTGATCTATTACAGGGTGAATTTAGCTCGTGAAAATACGAAACTGTCCATGGTGGTTATACGTGCAATTAGTTTGATCTCTGAAAATATCGCTGGGCTGAGAAATGTGTTCACTGTCCAACATTTGCATCTGAGTGGATTTCCAGCTCGCCCGTCCAGGTTGCGGTTGTCTTGCTTCACGTGCTCGCAACACACCTCAGCAAATTTGCAACTGCATGTGAAGCACCGTTGATGAGAGTTGTAAAGCAACAGGCACAGCGTGTGGTCAAACGAAGTTTACATTTGTGTGTAAATTTCAGGTCGTTAGTGAGGAAATTACAGATGCGCGCGTTGGTTCTTTTCGTATCAGCTTGAGTGGGCGGCTCACTTTGTCAAATGTTTCTTTCATCAATTTGCACACTGGACTGGTGGCACAACCAGAGTGCCGTGGACACATTCATCCAACATCTGCTGCTGTTGCGCTGATTCCACCACACGAAGAGAGAGGAGACAATTCTGCAAAACAGTTATCTTTTCATTGCTCTCGTTGATCGAACACCGACTGAACTGGGACCAAACAGTTGGTTTGCTTTCCAATGTGATGCAACCCCGAGGCGAGAAAACAGTTTCTGTCCTTTGTGCGGCGGAACCTTTCGCACTTGACGCAACGTGTCGACCTGATGCACCTGCAAAACTACATCAAAACTGTGTTGAAATGTCAGTCAGGCTCCGGCAAAATTTCATGAGGTCAGAATTCTACAGTGAGTGATTGTCAGTCGAAATTGAAGCAGGTTTTGCGAGGCCTGAAGGGCGAAGCAGGTGATTTGACTGATGCGCTCCTTGAGAACAACACTGAACCAGATGGAGAAGCTGAAACTCCTCAGCTGTAAAAACTTCCCGCATCGAGAGGCGATGATACTGCAATCAAGGTGAAACAAATCTTCAATTGACACACATTTCTTGAGCTGCCAAGTTTTGGGGAATTTTGTAGGAAGAGGGAGCATTTCGTGTGAGGGAAGAATCATCTTTTCGCATCCACACCGCTGTGATGCGTGAAATATGGACCTCGTGCAAAACCTGCCGTTTGGTGTGTTCTTTGAATGTCACCGCCGCGCGTTTGGTTGTGAACGAAGTCCGTGCTTGGTTGCACAAGAATCCCAAAGATCAGGATTGTGCACTCGAACACCGTTCTGTGATTCTTTCACGCAACGCGTTTCAAAACAAGATTCCGCTCAGAAAATTTGTGTCTTGACTCCAAACCTTTTCTTGGACATTTCTGATGGGATCTTGACATGAACGAAAGTAGTGGTTGGGAAACAGACTGTGTGGGAGCATTCTTCAAATTCCCTGGTTTAACGATTTGACAAAACTTGAAAAGGTGTTCCCAAACCTGTCGCATGAAATTCACCTGACTGACTGCAATGATGTGTTTGTGTCGGGATTTTTTTTTGTCCTCCACAGCTATGCACAAGAAAGAAAAACCGCTCGCAAGACGGTGACTTGCATGTTGTTGCACGCTGTAGAACACGCGTTGTCCAGGTGGATCCACAAACAACCGGAGGCGCGTCTGAGCTGCATGCCAAATGAGCCTCAACGTGCGCAGTCATATTTGAGCAGGAAGCATAAAGCTTTCATCGTAGTCGCGCACGTTTGACAGATCATTCGCGCCTGTGAGGTGCATACGGAGAAATTCTGGTGTTGGATGCACGGTCAACGACGACCACACGTGAATTCTCCACAAACGTATTTTGTGACCCGGATCGCAGGACTTCACCCAGCAGAGTGTTCAGTTACAAATTTACTGTCACACGTGGCTTGAATGAGCGTTTTGTGGGATAATTTGAGCTTCCTGCTCAGACAAATGACTTTATAATGTGAACAGGTAAGATAACACTGAGATGAGGTGGTCATTGCTTCGGTGACCCGCACTTCATCATTCATGTCGAGCGCATTCACTTGCGCAGCGCGGTCCTGCGCGCCCCCCGCGGCCTCCGCTGAATTCGGTCGAGTTGGAGGAGACGCGCACAATGCTCAAATCCCCGTCCAAACAACGCCAAGGCAAGGATTGTATAAAGCTTTGATAAACCCAAAACTGGTGTTTTCTATCAGAGTCGCGTCTGTTGGGCTCTTGTGATTGTCACTAGATGCATGATGAGAGGATGGGATGACTGCATGATGCGCGTGCAACACAAGGAAATTCCATTCGCACACGAGAGAGCAGCCCGCACAATTGTCAGTCATGCACACAATGTGAACACACTTGGAGTAGTTAGTTGGTGAAGTGCTCGAGCATTAGACAAACTTGGCATAAGGAGGATCTTGCTTCACTGATGGCTGACAAGGTAGGGAAGGTAATCTTCACATTCCTCTTGCTTTTTTGACTGTGATAAAGTTGAATTTGAAAGGGGACCATGCATTGCCTCGCAACTGCAGTTCAGGGACGGAGTTCAACAGTGCCCTGGCAAAGTCTCATCTTAGTGGGAGAATGTCATGTTTGCCCAAAATATAGTGAGGAGTGGTCTTTTGCCAACTGATCACAAAACAGAATAATGCAGACATAGACAGCGTCATAAACAGCATTGGCGCAAAACTGCACAGCACAAGCGTCTTTTGTGCATGAGTGCGAGTATTTTTATGGTGCATCATTGCGAAGTCAGAATCCGTATTTGGCTTGTCTGAGAAGTCTGCGGTGAGAAACCTCTCGCGAAAATTTTCTTTCTGCTGTCAAGAGATCTGCAACTTTGAGTGCGAGCAAACAGGCTGATTCTATTTTGTAATTTAATGCACACAATATTCGCACTTTTTGCAAAACCACAGCTACAGAAAGACGTTCACATGCAAAACGGTAAAGAAGTCTGCTGCACATTGTGCTCTGATTCTCACTTCATGTACTGACGACCACAGCTAAGCTCTCGTGTGTGGTTTTTGAGGCTTCAATTTCCGCACAGCAAATTGTGCATTTGGAACCCAAAGCTTCAAATTGCATCAAGAGCACGTCAGTTGGGACTATTTTGGCAGTCGTCAGTCTGACAAAAGGCAGCATGGACATGTTTAGCTCACACATGTGAATGAATGAATGGATGGGTGGACGAAACCATGAATGAAACACGAATGAATGAAAATTCGTTCGAATGTTTGACCTGCAGGCCATGTCCCCCCCAATGTCCCAAATCCTTCATGAGATTTTAATTTTGATATCATGCCGACGGGAATAGTGGCTTCAAAAAGTAATCCGGAAATTTACTTCGTGTGTGTTGTATATACTCGTACTCAACCAGATTGCTGTAAATTTGATAGTCGTACAATGCGTCATGATGTAAGGTTTCGTAAACACAGATTGTTCTTGGCAAGATTGTTCGTTGCCCATGACTTATACAATCTAATGCGTGGAAGATAACTTCTTCTTGTTAGTATGAATATTGACTGTTATTCTGATGTCATACTCATGATTTTCTTGCCAAAGTTTTGTGTTACAATTGCTGGAATTTCCGGAGGAAACATAAACACACTGTGCGGATTATTTTTGTGGTTTATCTTTGGAGATGCGTGTACGAGTTACTACCTGCGTGAAGAGTGTCTCTGTTTTGACTACGTTCACGCCCATCCAGCAGTTGGTGGAATGGTCTTTCCTGGGAAATGCAGACACTTTGGGAATTTATTTTGCTTCTGAAACAAAACACGCAGACGTTGATAGCTGCAAAAACTTAGTCGGTTCATCGCCTTGAGTATTCTTGCCTTCAGCACTGGTTGATGTCTCGTGTTCTGCGTGCATGAGAAGCTGAGATGAAGCAGTGAAATTGGACAAACGAGCTTCAAGCGAGCGAAATTTGCCGGAAGACACAAACGTGTGCGTCGCTGTGTTTCAGAAGCCCGCTGCAGCCGGAGAGATGTTCGTGAGGAACAGCGCGGGGCGCGGCTCGCTCAGCGAGCGCATGAAGGGGCTGGGACGAGACGTCAGGAAGAAGATCGCGGCCAGGCTCAAGTCCAGGGGCAGCAAGGATGCAGAGGAGGTTCGTCTTACCTGTTGTCCTGCTCGTGTGTTCAGGCTCTCCTTCATTTTCTCACGCAACTCTCCACGCGCGCTCACAGATTTGCAACGGAAACACGGGAGGTCAATCGTGAAAAATAACTGCATCTTTTGAATGACGTGGGGCCTGCAAGTTTCCTGGCGTACATGTGTTTTAATTTCGAAACAAAGAGAGAAAAGCTTCCAGTTGTGCATTTCAATTTGCTCGTCCATTTTGTGCTTTCTAATCTGGCTTCGCGGCGTGCGGAAAGAAACTTTTTTCTCACTTTTTGCGGCTCGGAGCGATCAGCGTACCTGGATGAAAGAAACTTCAATTTGCGAAACAAACTGGCGGTTGATTAGCTCAGCGAGCTGCTCCTCGCAATCACTTCACAGCTGTTGCGCGCAGGTGTTTTCTCGTGCACGCGCGGAAAATTTGTAGCTCGATCCTGCCCACCAATGAATCACTCCTGGACCGCCACTGTGTTGACTCGGAAAACGCTTTTGCTGTCGGTTGTTTCAAACCTTCCTTTTTGGTAGCTTTGTTGTCAAAATCCACATCACCTTCAGTATTCAAAGTCAGAGCATTGGTTTCAACATCAGGTCCCACATTGTTGCTTCTTCCTTACAGCTGGTATACGTGACGGAGGAAGGCGACAAGGCGGCGGCAGCGGCGGCGCTGTCCACGTCCCGCAGCAACACGTCCGTGACGGCGTTCGAAGAGCCGGCGACGCCCGTGCAGCCAGGTACGTCGGGCGCAGAGATCGGGGGAGGGGGGACAGCAGCCTGTATCATTTCACTGCTTTGCTGCTCACTCGCTGGCGAGAACAAGTCTCAGACTGGAACATTTGACTGCAGATGTGACGGAATCGGAGGACTTGAGCGCACCAGCAGTGGAGCCTCCGTCTCCAGTGAAGGTCGTGCACCAGGACCTCGTGTACAAAGGACCGTTCGTTGGGAGAGCGAGAGTCTGCAAGGATTACACGCCCAGTCCGTATGACAAGGAGTCCCTCACTTTGAAGGTAAAACACTTGTCAGCAGCACGGGCATGATTGCGACGACACATGTTTGTCTGTTGTTGCAATCTTCTGAATGTTTGCACATTTCCTGCTTTGCAGAAGGGTCAGATCATCCAGATCATCAGCAAGAATGACACGGGCATGTGGCGCGGGGTCTGCAACAACCGCATCGGCACCTTCAAGTTCATCAACGTCGACGTGTTGGGCGATGAGTCTCCGCGCGTCACGCCGACGCGACAGCGGCGGCAGCGCATCGGGCGCCGCCAGCGAGCGAGGAACGTGCAGGAGCTGCTCGAGAAACTCGATCTCAAGGTGCTCACACTTTGCATTCCCAACTGCATGCTTCAGAGAATCAAGCTGCTTCGGAGGAGAGACATTTGCGAAGGAGAATTCGATTGCGCAAGGGGATGATGAGCCATTGAGGTCGGAATCACACAACCCACATCAGACTGAATTTTCTGTTTCTCAGCACCTGACGTCAGTGTTCTTGCTGCACGGCTTCGACACGCTCGAGCTGTTCAGTGACCTCAACAAGACGGACCTGGACGAGCTGGAGATCCGCTGCGCCGAGGAGCGCGCCAAACTGCTCACCGCCGCGCAGATGCTCTGGGACTACGAAGGTGAGACATTCTGATTTGTGCACATGGTAAGCGGTGCCCGTCAATTCTGTGCAGTTGTACGAAAAACTTTTGTGCACAGGATGAGGACCCATGCAAATCAAAGCCCATTTTCTTGATGTTTTGTGCTTCTTTTCCAGACTTGCCAGAAGTAAGCTCAAGCCCAGAACATTTTCGTGATTACAACGGAACCAACACACCTGACAGCAACTCACTCAGTCAGTCGCCGAACCTGACGCAGAGTTTTCTGGCCCCGGGGCCGCCGCGCACGTCGCCACTGCGCGTCTTGTCGCACGATCGGCTTCACGCAGCGGCGGCGGCGGCGCAGGACGCAGCGCGTGACTCGGGCTGCTACGCGAGCACGGAGACGCTGCAACAACAGCAGCAACACGCGAACCACGACGATGTCAAGCGCGCCGTCCGCTCCTACAGCTTCGACCAGGCGCAGATCGCAGCGCAGTTCATGGCCTTCCGAGCCTCCAGCATCTCGTATCACGAAGGACAACTCGTACAGAGCGTGCAGGAGTTGACGAGCCAACAAGAAGGCTCACTTTTGCAGGGGAGGGACACGTTCGTGAATGGAGGAAACAGCAACTCTACAGGGCATTTGCCCTTCAGCATACCCCGTTCTAGTGAAGCCTCAGTGCACAGTTCTATGCAGAACGCAAAAAGATCTTCCAGTGAACACCAGGTGCATGCAGAAAAATTTGCCAGCGAACAAGTGCCTCACGCGGCTTCCAGTAGTTTATGCAGCATTTCTCCCCGAATGTCGCCCCTGGCGAGTCCACAGCGCTGCCGATCCTCGCCACTGAGAAACTCAGTTCACGGATTCGCGTACGGGGCTCCGCCAGGATACAGTGCAACGGACATGGATGGTGCTATTTACGCGTCAACATCGGACATGCCACTCTCACCTTCCCTCAAACTTAGGCAGCAGCACTTGATGCGTTCTTCGCCCATTGCGATACCAAACACGAACGGCTCGTCCTCCATGGGGTCTCCGCACAGACACTCGCCACTTGGGTCCCCACTGCGAGTGCACTCACCGTCGGGTTCTCCGATCCGCGGACACTCTCCGCTGAGTTCTCCGCTGTTGCTGCGGAACCGCTCTCCGCGCAACTCGCCGCCGCGCATCATGTCCCCGCTGAGTTCTCCGCAGCGCCGGCTGCAGCAGCAGCAGGCCGCGTCCTCCTACCCGCAGGACCAGCCGCCGCCGCTCCCATCCAGACTGAAGCCGAATGTGCCGGAGCGCACGTCGTCCCTGCCCAGGACGGCTGTGCTGGGTTCGGGTCTTCTGCGCCACTCCGGACTGCGGGGCACGGCGCGCTACGTCAACATCGAGGACGCCGAGAAACAGGTTCCGTCCACCAACCTCGCGCTGCCCAACGGCGACGTAGTCGGGTCCAAGTCGACAGGATCACAGACGCCTCCCTCCTCCCCCTCCCTGAGACCAAAGTCACCCATGTCAAACTATGCTGTGAACAACAACAACAATGAGCTGACGCAAAACGGATCACCAACTCTGCAGCCCAAATTGCCGACCAAAAGACTTTCGCGACCAATGTCCATCACATTGGAATCTTTGATCGTCGCCAAGCTGGAGACGGAGCACATCGACCTCACTGAACCTCCGTACACGGACCAGGTGCGCTATTTTGTTTCTTGCTTCCAAGTTGTTGGCTCAGATCTACATCCGCTCCTGGTCGGGTCCACAGAGTTGGCCACGTCCGCAGACTTCGTCACAATTTTGCAACATTTCGAGTCGCTCCATTCTGTTGTGACAAGGAGCGAAGCCAATTAATTGTGAGCAACAATTCGACGAGACTCTTTTCTCTCCCTGTGCAGAGCGGTCTGTGCGGGATCCCGACGTCGCTCGTACAGCGCTACTCGGAGGAGCTCAAGAAGGACGTGTTCGAGGTGGCCGCCGCCATGGACGAGTGCAGAGTCAAGTACCTGCAGGCCAGCGCCAAACCCGCGGTCAGTCAACTGTGCTCACTCTCGTCAAGCCCTTTGACCTTGCGAATAGAACTTTTTCTGAGTACACCTTTCTCTTGCGGGTTGACTCATTGTCTAGAGCCTTGCTTGTTGAAACATGAAATTCTGTCAGGCACTCTGGTGCCCGCGAAGTTCAACTGATTGGAACCGTTTGGTTTCAGGTTCCCAACGACTTCCTGGGCGACTCGTGCCGAACCGTGTCGTTCGACGTGGACACGTCGGGCTCGCAGGGCTTCCTCGTGTCCATCGGTCTCCCGCAGTATCACGCGCTGCTCAACGGCCACGACCTCGACCTGGAGGCGCTCGCCGACATGCAGGAGTCGGACTGGCGCAGCCTCGGCGTCACCGACCCGCGCCACCTGCGCCGCCTGGTGCAGGGCTCCGAGAACCTGCGCGTCCGACTCTGCTCCTCCAGCATCGAGAAGCAGAAACACCTGCCGCGAGTCATCAAACTGTCCGACGTCAGAGACAAGGTGTGAGAGAACCCAGCCGTTGGCCAAACTTTGAGAGTGGTGCACTCGAAAATGCAACGAAGCATTCGTGGACGCCTGCCTGATTCAACAGCGCAGGATGTGAATCAACTGATGAAATTTAGTGAATGGGTCCAACTCAGGAAGCTCAAGAAACGTGCAACAGTGCTGTAAACCAAAGCCAGAAGAGCTTTTGGCGGAGATTTTGTGTGACATTGTATTGTTTTGGCGAACTTTTTTGCCATCGTTTGTGTTTGTAGAATGGAGAATTTTGAGTGCAACGATGAGCCGTTTCATGTTCTGGAATCCAGACGCTGGAAACGTGCAATTACAATGTGATTAAAATGTGTCTTGCGAAGGCACTGTTTGAAAAAGCTTTTCGCTGTTGCTGTGCTGAGGCATGCAATGTTTCCATTTCCATTGTCAGTGTGGGCCTCTGCTTCTGTTTTGCCACAAAACCAAGCAAGCGACGATGTTGGTGTTGATGCAGAGAGATTGCTTTGGGGTTGTGCATGTGAGTATGTCGTCAGTTTGTACGGTCTGCAGAGTTTCAGTTTCTGATCAACTCGCCAAATCCTCAGAAAGGGAAATTGATTTGATCAAATTGAGGTCGAAATCGGAACCCACTGCTGTTGAAACGTTCTTGTCATTTGACGTGAACGGAGAATCGCGAAAGAAAAGTGCAGCGCATACTCAGGAGAGTTTATGGAATCGCAGCTTTGAAAAGTCGACGGCATTAGAACGAAAAAGTGAAAGCAATAAAAATGTTCTTACTGTTTTGACTTGCCCTGCGTCAAGTCAAATGGAACGTGCAGGTGTATTGCTTGGATTGCAACTTTGAAGCAAACTGTTCGGATGTTGCCAACAAGTTTCTGTGATGAGTTTTTGTAATCAGCTTGTGTTGCCTTTTGAATAAATGAAATTTGACGTCAAACGGGTCTGTCTTTTGAGAAACAACGTTTTTGGCTGTTCCTGGAGTTCGAGTGTGTCGCACTCGTGATAACACGGCATTTGGGCTTCTGGTTGGGAGCTGCCTTGTGATGGAGAAAACACCCGCAGTGTGTAATCATGAGCTCCTTCGGGACACCGACACGCCGACGCCTTATCCTTATACAAGGCAGCAAGAAATTGTTGCTCGAATGCGGTCTCACTTCTGAAAAATTAAACATCATGCACCTGACAGCACAACATAAGACAACTCGGATACGATCACCAGTTGCAGAGGTATCTGAAGTCCATTTTTCAAATTCAGAATGCTTCGTTGGACAGTGGTGCAACTCAAAGGTGCAAACGTCAGGGAGCAACGTTTCCGAAGCTGCCTTGTCGCTGAACGTCCACAATGAATCAACATCAACAGGCAATATGTCTTCTCGCGTCGAACACAAAGTGGTCTGGAAGAGCACATTTAGCAAACTTTATTGGCACTTCAGTGTGAGAAGATATGAGGTCATCATGTCGCCAGGCAGGGTCTTCACGCAAGAATGTGATGCATGCCAAATTGATTCTGGACAGCTTTTATTGAGCGTCCAATCAATCGGCCGAGCGGTACGCGCACACGAAAAAGTACAATACAGATATCTGTCGAAGAAGGTTTTGTGACACTCACGTGTGCAGTGTGAAAAGACCGCAAAAGACGCTCACGCAGCCGTGGAGTGCAGGGAGCCGCGGCTTGCCATGTAGGGGGTCCAGTGCAAATGACCCACCAGTCCACTGTGGTGTCGGAATGTGTGACGAAAATCGGAATGGCTCTCCAGTGAAGTTATGTGCAGCACTGATAGCGAGCAAGATGCTGCTAAATAGCCATAAAGGAGCAATTTGTCTTCCCTTCCCCTATCATTCCACAGACACCTTTCCTGTTAATTTGGTTGCGCGCCATAAAAGGTTGACCGACTGCATCAGGTCATGGTCCCTCAGAGCCAGCAGAGAGAGATTTCATTTCTGAAGCTCTCTTGTCTGAGCACTGTTCAGCTGAGCTGGCTTCTACAACTTGTGTGGCGTTCTTAGATTCGCAATTTACCGGTAATCAATTGGCAATTGTGTGAAAACTTTTTCCGGTGGTTTGCAAACAAACACCCAAATGTGAAATTCCGCAGGATTTGTTTTTGCGTCTGTTTTGGTCCACTTGCGGCAAGGCACCATCGCCGATTTATAACTCTCATTCACGTCAGACAAAGACGTGAAAAGACAAGATTGGTTGAAATTCCTGCATTTCGCAGGATTTTCACAGCATCGCATGGAGATATGTTGTGCTTTGTGCTGTCAGCCTCTTGATGTTGAGAGAATTCCAGCAGCATGCAGGAGCTGTTCATATCCGCTGCCATCTTTGAAGTTCAATTTTGAACCATTGTCCTTCAGAGTTGAAAGCTCGCAATTTCCTGCGGACACTGTTCCTATGTGATGCATTTGGAGCAAACACCAGCACGAGCGCATCAAAGAAAGAAGCAACGCTGAAAGCACAGCGATGCCTTCTTTGTGCCGGGTACGAGTGGTTTTGCTCAGTGCAAAAAAAAAGTGTTCACTTCGAAAGGAGAAGCATGCCCTGGACCCCCTTCTTCCAGGTCCAGACTCCGTATTTTCCCAGTGGAAAGGGACACTGAGTCATGAAAATCCAAGTCGACGGGGATCCAAATGAAGCATTGTGAGGTAAAGCTGAGTTGTGTTGCCCTTCTGCGTACACGACACAAAAGGCTCAAGACTTGGAGAAGGGTTCACATAAAGAGGACTTGAAAGCTGCTTGTAATTTTATTACTCAGTCCCGTGGATTTGCCCAGAAAAGGGACTCGCAGCTCTGTTTACACAAACAATAGAGGGGCAAATCGGATTGCTGCAATGCAATATTAATGCAAAGCTGCCTTTGAAGTGGGTCATTATGATATAAGCCAATATTGATGCGTGGCAGGGTTAATCCTTACTCTTGATTAAGACATCATAAAGCAAAGCTGTTCACTGAAGTACTTTGCCAGGAGATAGTGTCCGAATGAAAGCTGTGAGCAAATAGAATTCGTGACTGTCATGCGAATCCTCGCATTTCGTCGCTTCATCCCTATCAAATGATGAATGTGCTCTTCCAGATTAAAATGCTCACCCCTGCTCACAGAAAATCCCCTCCTTACTTGTGTTATGTTCTCGCAAAGCGGAAACAACGAAAAGTTCAGGTCCAGTCTGCGATATTGGTCCCAAAACTGGTCTGCCTTTTTCTCACCTCACAATTGTTCCTGTCGGCCGATGATTGTTCACAAATTGCTGTTTTCCAAAAAGTGTCATTTATCGCATTTTCACCGACATTTTCTCAGGAAGAACAAACAACCAACCCGTGGTCGTGTGATGGGCGGCTCCTTGGCGGTCTCGAGCTGTGGGCGCAGCGCCTTCTCCAGGGACATCACTCATGCGACTCTCCTGCTATTCCAGACAGCCTGTCCATTACCATAAAGGAGACGTACGTGATTCTCATGAATAAAAATCAAAAAGGTTTCACGCAAATCAAAAGCTGGTGCTTGAAGAGAAACCAGAATGGGATTTGGCTGTTTTGCTTGCAGTTCAACGTCTCCTCTTGTCCTGGTGATCCGCAAATTCACTTTCAGTCAACTGTTTTGTGAGCTTGGGAAAATGCACTCTCGCTGCTCAGACAGTTGTTCCACACAAGAATCTATGTGCGTGAACTGCTGCGTTTTCTTGGGCATTGATTGCTGGACTCAGGTTTCTCGGCGCGTTTGATATCAACCTTCACCCGCTCGTAACGAGAGGGCACGAACGAGAATCAATGCCAAGTTTGGCAGCGTCTGTTTCGTGTGATACTCGAGAAACATTCCATCAAAGTTCCTGCCAGAAATGCGTTGTCATCACCAATTAGTGCACGGCAGAAAAAGGAACCAGAAGAGATCAGCCTTCTGAAGCTTTGTGTGCACAAGAGGCCCGCACTCACTGTTGCGACTCTGGACAGACATATGTGGAGGAACAACATTGCTTCCACGGCATTTTGTGAGAAAACTTGAGAAATTTCGAATAAAGATATTTTCCCTGCGCGAAAACGGTGATTTCATATTTGTCTTGGCTCTGGAGCAAAGCTTTGCGCGGACTCTGCCTTGTTCAGACGGACCTTGTTTTCTGCAGTGACAATTGAGATACACACTGAACTGGAAAACAGAGGACAGATATTGGTCTTGTGCTTCCCTATATTTCCTTTTCTGCTCTCATTTTTCTGTGCGGCGCCACGGACTGTAAAGACAGGCAGCCCAAAAGAGAACGCGCCGTTTGAGAAAACAATCCAATATTCATGCAGAGTGCTTTCATATCGGTAAGTGCCTTCGAATCCCGCAGGATAATGCAATTTAGAAAACAAAGGATGGAAATAAAGGGTATGAAATCCTAGCAGTCATACGTGGATAGGTTTAATGCACAATCAGGGATCAAATATTTGCTCATTTGTGCGTCTGTCAGGCACGCACCTCTGCAGAAATGTGCCATCTTTTTGAACCAAGCTCGTTTTCTCCCCCCCCCCCTCAACTGTTCAGTGTTTCAAACCTTCAAGAAGCTATCCCAACGAAATGACACTCGCACAATGGACATGCATAAGTCGTCTTTTCAGTCTTTTCAGTCCCGCAAGGCGCGACTAATACGAGAGTGTGTCTGGAATGCAAGGTGGGACCCCCCTGCCCCCCACGAATAGAACTTAGTCTCTGGAGTCAGCATGAGTATCATTTTGATGCTGGCAGTCGAAGAGGTAACATCTATCTCAGGGGCACGCGCGACACAATGCTGTGAAGCATGCTCGTTTGTTTGATTGTATTGGTTCAGGAGCATTGATCAAGCAGAACAGCTAAAGCTGTGGTGGAAGAATCATGCACTGCACACCTGAATGTTCGGCATCAGGTAACCCAACGATCACCCACGTGCACGTTGAAAATCAAAATTGCTAATTCTGATGCATTATGGTCAAGAAGATCAGTGTTCCTCACCATCTGATTGCACATCATTAATGTCTGTTGTTCTACATTGCCTTTCAACCCTTATTGATTCAGCCAGTTTTATCTCACCCAAGAGATCCAGAACGAACAGCTTCCCGTGAACCATTTGCAAAAGGAACGTCGGCCCTACAGGCGCATAAAGAAAGATTGATGGCAGGAAGAAGGTGCATGATATGGAGGTGAATGTGTGAGTGGAATGCTTGGAAGCTGATTTATTTGATTGTTCTCCCCCAGACGCTTCCTGTGCGTCAACCTGTTTTCTTGAAGGATGAATACTCCTACACACATCAAAGTGAGTTTCTAGGGTGCAGCTGTGCACAGAGGATTTTTTCCCTTTTTCATTCCTGAAACCAAACTGGCAATGCAAAAGAAATCTGGCCTTCAAACCATGGGGAATGGACCCAATTCCATGAAACAGAAATGTTCGACAAGGGAAATAAGTCAAGGTGACACGGACCGTGACCCGAAAAATTTCGATTGAAGCCTCAGTCTCCTGCTGGTTAACGGACTCCTTGCGTTGTTGCAAGCTCTCTGCATTGGACACTTTTGTGTGGCTCATATCCACAACAAACCACCAGCGAAAAATGCGTACACTCTGTCTGCTGCATTTGCATCAACACTTGTCATTTGGAAATTGTGAGAACCCTTTCGACTGTCAACAACTCTCAATGCAAACAGGGAAACAACAGCTTGAGCTGATAGAATTATGAATAGTCTCATCATTCAAGGAGATAAAAACAGGAGTTGACTTTTATGCAATGTGAGTTGAATCGCGTGACTGCTGAACACGAACAAAAGAGTGTGAGCACGACTTGATTCAATCTGAAGAATGCAACCAACAAGACAGAAGAAACAATGATGCATGCCTTCTCTTGTTTGAAGCCTTGCACACCCATTTCTCCCGAATATGAATGATGAAGTTGTGACCGTGAAGCTGTCAAAATCCTGTGGCTGAGTTGTTTTTGCTTCAGTGCCCTCCTACAACGACTGATGGCAACTGGTTTGCACAAAATCACAATTGGACTGACGGAAAGCCTTCCACATGAAAGTTAAGTTTGTCAAATTTGACAGCTTGGGATTACAAAAATTAATTCAAGCTTTCCCAAACTCACAATCACTTTACTTCACCGTAAATCTTTGAGAGGAATGTAATCAAATTTTGCCGTTCAACTGTTAGTTATTTCAAGAAGAAATTCCGAAAAGGCACAACATTTCATCAGGATGTCAAGAACTGAAAGATTTTTTCATGCAGGATACCAAAAACCGCTCAAAGTGACCTAGTCCTCAACAGGGACGCGCGAATGGCAAACCAAACATCAGTACCCGGATTGTTTTACTTTCACTGCTCCTGAATCATATGAGAATGATGCAACATTGACCTTTGGTTGGAGATCCAAGATCACATTTCCCATTTGGCATCCACTGGCATTCCCTGCACCGAATCGCAGGTCAAATTACAAACGAATCAATCCACCAACAACAGTTTCACATGATCTGATTTGGAGCCAAATGAACAAGATCTGCTGCTCGCGTTTTGGGGAAGTCTCTGATCCAGATAATCAAGGGTCACATTGCAAGGGAACAGATCGTGACAGCATTTCCAGGCACTGATGAGATGTGAGACTTGCATGATGATTTGTGATAATGTGCCAAAATATACCTGGGGACACCAAACTTTGTGTGGAGGCCAAGCACATTGAATTGTTGATTTTGATTTCAACTGTTGAACAAATTGAAGGTTGACTCTTGAGAAGCCATCCACTTCCCTCTCTACTTCCGCCATTCCCCATGATCTCTCTTGTGTCCAGAACGACCAGGTCTTCCTCGTTATACCTCTCGTTCTGTTGCCTCAATCTGATGGCACAGAAATCATGAAGAAAGTCACACCACCCTCAAACATGTTTCCAGGAGGTACGAACAAACACGTAACCTCAACGTACCAAACTTTTTGATGGTCGCGTAGCCGGCCATCTAGGTGCCGCTGTCGGCTTAAAAACCCTTAGTATTCATGTGTGTGTCTGTCCACACTTTGGAATGTAACCATCCCCCCTCCCCCACTAACCACCCCCACTAACCACCCTCCTCCCCCACTAAACACCCCCTCCCCCACTAACCACCCCTCCCCCACTAACCACCCCCCACTAACCACCCCCCTCCCCCACTAACCA
>JAAUXT010081278.1_pt1 | contig 43084 bp, 32 predicted proteins | sample 7278171 | NCBI WGS metagenome assembly JAAUXT01 (sample SAMN14350112, study PRJNA611818) | marine sediment metagenome | isolation source: surface marine sediment (1.8m) | place: French Polynesia: Moorea | collected 2018-08
CCAGCCCAAATCTGTTCACCCGTTGTCCTCTGCCTTTGCTGAATAAACCCGCTTGTTAAGTAAAGAACCCTTTTAAGTGTCATTCTCGGAAGGCCTAATTGCAGTCGGCCCGTTTCAGGAGGAGTCCTCGAACGAGCCTGGTGGAACGAAGATTTAGTGCGTGCTTGCGAACGGTTGGATTAGCCGTCCGAACGTGACAATCCGACTGAGATGGAACACAGGCCAGGCACCCGAAACTCGATGAACGATTCTTTCTGCTTTGCCTCTTTGGCGACGGGTGACTGTGTTTTCCTTTACTGTATTCTCCTTTTTGTCGTGGAGACTGCCATGGTGACTGGATATTTCTTGGATCAGAAGGTTCTCACTCTGGAGAGCCGAGAAGTCATGCACTGGTCCCTGCAACTTGGAGCATTTTCCACAAGAACCCATAGAAGTTGTCTGGGATCACTTCAGTCTGTGGGAAAGTGACTGCGAAGGCGTCAACTGACCTTCAATGAAGGGTTGGCCACACCAGTTGGACGCCGCGTTCCGACCGAAGCCCCTGGTTCCTCTCACCGCGGCCTGGCTGACTCGGCACTGACCGCATACCACAGCAGAGAGATGTACAACCACCACGAAAAAACCTGGGCTTGTAAAAACATCAGTTGTAACAGACGTGTATCATTGTTGAGATTTAGTGTTGGCACCAGACTCATAATTCTTTAAAATTCTCGGGAGTTGCTTGGCCTCCAGTGAGAGATGCACCGCGAACCTTGGCTGCGGGAGCGATTGCTTATCGTCCCGTGAAAAGGGCGCGTCAGACTCGATGCGTTTCGGACAACGAGGAACGGCTGGTGCTGTGAGAAGGACTCCAGGGGGCTCAGAGATCTTGCGCCTTCTGACTCTCTCTCCCCTCTCAAAATCCCTTTTGACCTTGAAAAGTCTCAATTGGTATTGGGTGTCCACTCCCCCCCCGACCAAATCGTGGATCCGCCCCCGACTCGCCCTCCTGACACGTGCGGAATGCCGAGTACAAAGAAACGAGGCCCTGGGAAAAGCTACTAATTGTCTGTCGCTGAAGCTTTAATGAATATGAATGGTGATGGAGTCACTGCTTTTGAGGGTTTTCACTGACAGCAGACCTGTTGCGAGGGACTTTTCGCATCGTCAGCCGCAACAGTGCGAGAAACCAACACTCAAAGCGTCGGTCTGATACTCGTGCGACGCACCGATTGGTGTCTCTTTTTTGCAACCAATGGTCAACAGGAAATTGACAAGGTTTTGTTGTTGGGCCACTGCGAAAATGCAAACGTGGGGCGGGGGCGGGGGGGCAAGCTACTCTCCATCTTCCAACACACTTGTTCTCGTTGTGAAAAAAACTAAACAAGTGGTTGTGGGTTCTTTGGGGGTGATGAGGGGTATTGTTGAGTGCAACAGAAAAACATGATTCGTTCATTTGACGATAAGATATTATCGGCTCGGTGCAAGTGGTAATTGTTCTCAACAACAGATAACCACTTTCCACAGATGAGCCGTGTGCACTCGGGAACACACCCGTCGCCTCTTGTCCTTATTTTCACAACGACAGAGAGATTCGGAATGTTTCAATGCTGTAAAAATGCAGCTGTTTGCGTGTAGAATCCAGATGGTCTGATTTGTGCTTTTGTGTTGTGAGGAACAATGGATACTTGCGCCGTCCGCCACTTACAATGAGAGCAGCAGTCACAGCTTCTCTGACGGTGTTTGCGACTAGTCGACTCCAGGGAAGCTTCAAATAGCTTTATCTTCTGCGGAGAACTGTTTCACAGTGAGGCACAAATTGCGAGGTGTTAACTTGTGTACAGCGTTGTTTTCTAATCGCGATGACAAGAGCGTACAAGGAAGCGGCCTGTTTGTCTTCGTGGTAATTTGGAGCTCGGCAGCCCTGCTCGGCGGAACGTAGAGGTTCACACTCAGGAGCTGAGCTGCACTTCCGCCCAGGCTCCGCGGCATCTGCGGACCTTCACGTCCGCGCCTTCCGATTGTCTTGGGAACAACCAGTCCACAATCCTGAAAGTACACTGCCAGGTTCAAACGGCGTTCTCGTTACACGTTGAACGTTTCTGTTCGAAGTTTGAGTGCCATTGGCTCAGATGAGGTTCCAAACCCCATTGGTCTCGTGTGGATAAGTTGAATTGACTCTTAAAGATACGAGTCGTGCACTTGCTTTTTGGCCCCAGTCCCACGGTTCCTGGCCTGTCTCAACCCACAAAAAGCACCGTTTCGTTCGTGCAGCCCTGCACAGGGCCTCGCCCGCAGGGAATGACTGCGAAGTCTCTTGAACCTTGAGGCTTCCGGAAGTTACAATTGGGAACAGCACCCCAAGAACAATATCAAAGGCAACAGCGTTGCAGAAAGTCGGTGGGATTAGGTGCTGGAGGATTTGTTAGTGAATTGATGCGTTGCTTCTGATGCTACGTTTCAAGGTTACGAGCGGCACAAAAAGAATCTCCCGGATTTACCGCTGTGAATTAATTAGACGAGAGCAAAGAGCCCCGGATCTGGGTCAGGGAGCGAGGAATCCGAGTGGGAGAGAACGGCGAGGGGCCCCGTTCACACTGGATACGTCATGGGTTGCGTTCCCACACTACGGGCACGGACTGAGTGCAAACAAGAGCTGTGCAGCAACGCGTCGCAAACTCATCCTTCGTGTTTTGCAGTTGATGCGGGCGGCGTCGCTGCGGCGCGCGCTGGTGCGGCTCCTGCGGGGAGAGGAGGCGTTCCGCGGGGAGGCGCTGTGGGACAAACACCGCCTCGTGCGCTGGTGCCGCCACCACCTCTACACGCCCATTGATGCAGGTGCGACACAACACTTCACACACACACACACACACACACACTCACTCACTCACTCACGCGCACATACATGCACACACACTGTCTCTCTCGGTCTCTCTCTCTCTCTCTCACACACACACACACACAGATGCTCTCTTGGTCTCTCTCTCTCTCTCACACACACACACACAGATGCTCTCTTGGTCTCTCTCTCTCTCTCTCTCACACACACACACACACACACACACACTCATGCGCACATGCATGCATGCATTGCACACACACGCACACACACACGCACTCACACACCGTACTTCTATCAGCGTCTGGCGTTCACGGTTACCATCACAAGTTCTCTTTGTTGCTTTCGTTTTAACGCTAAATGTCATTTTATGCAGAAGAAAACATTTTCACAAATCCTGTTGTGTTGGGCGTTCCCCCGCAGAGCTGCAGCGGAGGTTCGGACGCGGCGGGTCGCGCCTCACGCGACGCCACTCGGCGGCGCTGCGCACCTACACCGACTGCGAGACGGCGCTGCGCCTGCTCAACGGCGTCGACCCCGCCCCGCCGCTCGACGCCTCCGCCGGCGCCGCCGCCGAGGACGACGACGACGACAGCGACGTCGAGGTGGTCGCCGTCGGTGAGTCATGTGTCCGGCATCTGCTTTATTCGGTCGTGCGCACCGGTGGGAAAAGTGAACAACCCTGAGGAGCGTACTGTACGCCCAATCGAATACAGCAAGGATTGTGTTCTGTGCATACAATGGAAACTGAAACACTCAAATGCTTTGTCAAACCAAACTTGGTTTTGTGCAGGTGAAAAGTTAGCGCTTGTGCAGAGCACTGTTTTGACAGTTGTGGTTCACGAATGTCTCTCCCTGTGCCAGACGAGGCCCCGGCGGCGTCGCGGCGGCGCGTGAAGCAGGAGGCGGCGGCGGGGGAGGTGCCCGAGCCGCCCGAGGTGTCGCGCGACTCCATCCCAGCCTCGCTCCCCACCGTCTTCGTCACCAACGTTGCCAAACAGGTGCGAGGCTTCTCGCTCTGATAGGATCCTGATCCCGATTCCATTGTTTCTTCTCGAGACAAGCCGCGGTGGGGTTATTAGTCGGACCCTCTGTGATCAGTTGAAAGGCGTGACGTCTGAGGTCATTTTAGCGTTTTCCTTGAGGAAAATATCTACAGGGGTAAAATTATCAATTGTCATTAGAACTGCGACCAAACTCGTAGTCTTCAGCCCAACCAAGGTGAAGCTGTGAGGCGCAAGTTTTATTGCTCATGTCGTACGTTGTGCTGCAGGTGGGCGCAGACCTGAAACACACAGCCATCGACGATCTCTACATGCCGATCACTGCCGAGATGGTGCTCGTGGTGCGTACACACACACACACACACACACACACACACACGACATACACAGCAACACACACGCGCACGCAGACTCACACACACGCACACAAATTGCCACACATGTCCAGATTGAGCTCATCGCACACTTGCTGACCAACTGGCAACATCATATCTTGCACATGACAAGCTAGAGGTTGTCATGCACTGCAAATTCAACGGTTTTTGCCGCACATTTCGCAGGCGATGAAGCGGTTCGCCGACGTGTTGCTGCGCGAGTCGGTGGCGTCCGCGATGCGGCAAAACCGCCTCCCGGAGGAGCTCTCCGTCGTCGACGTGCACAAAGCCGTGCTGCGCCTCCCCAAGTGCGACTTCCTGCGCAACGCCTTCCTCGGCCAGACCAAGGAGGAGGACGGGTCGGAGCCGGGCGGCGCCGGCAGGAGCGAGGGGCTCGCGGGGAGCGAGACCCAGGAGGCGCCGGGGGAGGTGAGGGTCAAGCAGGAGCCGATGGACACGGACCAGTCCCCGTGGAACCTGGAGCCGCAGGCCTCGGGGAGCACGCAAGGTTTCAGCGAGGTGCACGGATCGAGCGGATTCAGCCTCAACCTGAAGACTGAGGAGGACGATGAGGGGACGCTGGACGAGAGCTCGAACGACTCTAGGTCTCTGCTGACCCCGCGGTCCGGGGCGGGGCGAGCCCAGGCGGCGGCGGAGGACTGGAGCATCTCCCGCACCAGCTCCCTCGCCAGCATGACGGAGTTCGAGACGATGATGCCCCAGTTCGAGATTCCGCCCTTTGTACAGGATGACCAGTGATTTCTGAATGACAGAGGGAATTCTGCCCGCTTGATTTGATCAACAAGTGATGCTCATTCATTTGTGTGCAGCACTTTTCCAAAACCGTGTTGAGATTGTGGTTGAGTCTTCCATTGACAAGTTATGTGGGCGAACAGGTTCTCGAGTCAGAGCCGGAAACTTCAATGCTCTGGACTTTGTGCTCCCATTCTGCAGCAATGACCAAAGTTAGGACGGCAGGGTCACAGGACTTGGTGTGAACCGAGCGGAAGTAGTTTGAATCAGAGGCCGCTATCGATTCGCAGATCGGACATTGGCGGATCTGTGCCAACTCGAACACCAATGTCGTGTTGTTGTGCAGAACTGATCAAAGGCGCAGACGTCAAGTTCACCCGGAATCGAGAACGGCGACCAACAAACCGACAATTTCGTGCTGGTTTCAGTGAGAAAACAAAATTGAGTTTTTCGAGTTTCAACTTTCTTGTTTTATTATTAAACTACATAATACATGAACTAGTATTACAAGAGTTTCTGCATAATGGTTGATCGTTATTGCTACAATAGAAGAGTCAGTTTTGTCTTTTCCGCAAAGGTTCGTCATTCGTGCCTTTGCCGTGAACGCTTCATGTAATAATTTCTCGTCATTGTCCGATGAAAAATAGAATGTAGAATCTACTACCTAGTACATGAAAAGTGGTAGAGCTACGTCTCCACACTGGAATCGTTAGAAGTTCGGTAAGAGCTATCGTGGTGAAGACACGTGTTTCTTTCTCTTCGTTGCTGTTGGGGATTGTGACCAAAATCATAGGTGCCAACAGAGGTTCGTTTGTGACTCTTCAAAACAAAAACACAAGAGGCAAGAACAACGCAGGATGAACTGAACAAATGTCGGCCCTACATGATCAGAGGAATGAAGTCATATGTACAATGAAAAAGACCTCCGCAAGTTCTCGTCCTTTCAGTGAAAGACCCGATGTGCGAAGCAAAAGTATTTTTGCACCAGTTGAAGTGAAACATGTAGTGGTTAGTGTTGGAGTTGTAATACTGAGAAAAGATGTCTAGCAAATGAGTAGTTCCGTCGCCGAGGCAACGTGTACCACTGTGTACTGCATAACAAACAGGTTCAGAGTTTTAAAGCACTTTGTATCATTGCAAAAACAGAGGAGAAATGTTCGTCTTCCAAAACTGGACAAATCCAAACTATCAATTTCTCAATTTGCAAACCAGTTCGTGAATTTTCCAATTTCTCTAAATTGTCTCTCCAAGATTTTTGCAATCGATAGAAACACATTTACGATCATTTTTGTGACCACATTGGGCTGAATTTTTTCCAGTATTTTTTTCCATTTTTCCACTGTACAACATTGAAGCGTAGTGCAGTACGATTAAACTAGTGTCAACACTGAAAATGAGTTCTACATGTTTGTTGATCGGGACTGAGTCACATCTCAATGCATCCAAGTGCACGTCGAGTTTGAAAACAATACAGAGGACAGAAAACGCAATGTTTTTGTTCAAAGGCATCGGAAGTGTTCATGACATGTGTAAAAATTTGTAACAGCAACTGAAGACTTGTTTTCAGTTAGCACATCGTCTCGTGCGCAGCCCGGCGACAAAATCCGGGCCGCGAACCAAAGGGTTAAAATCGACATTACAAGAAACAGGAATCGTTGAAAACTTCTGCTCTTCACCATGTGAATCGGATCATACATGTACAAATGCTGCACCTCTTGTGTAGTAGTGTCTACGTGGAATGCAAGCAAAAGGAATTGGATTCGTCATTGTCAAGTGTTAAAACTCTGACTACACTGGCACGAGCCGTCGTCACTCATTTCTGCGCTCGCACCCGAGAATTTCTGTCTGGACCTCACAAAAGTGTCCCGTGTAAAAAAATTTGTTCACAGCTTCAACAAAATTAGAAGACACGCCTCAAATTCTGACGTTCTCTCAACGAAGGAAAATCTTTACATACAAACGCGAACACTGAGAACATCACAAGAGAGACACAACAGACACGCAGAAATGTACAGCAATCGGTCCTTTCAGCATTACACAGAATGCACTCAGCAATTTCACCAAAAGTTGGATACCCGAGTCATAATGTACAAACAAAACTCAACAAAAAGGCGCAGTAACAAAACAATGCAAGGTTCTTGCAAAGACGATGCATGTGTGGCGTCGGATCTACAGCGGCTTCTATGTACAGACGGGAAACTTCAGATTGCACACGTGACTAGACACACGAATCGATGCTGTGGACAGCAGCTGTGCCGGATGCAAAATCAAGTCTTTCTTCAAACGCAAACCTCGCTTCCGCCCACACGCTCTCTCCGACACAATTTGAACGTAATGAAGAGACGACAGGGGCTACACGGACCTACCAACACAGGGAGAGGGGACTCTATACAATAAATCTTTGGCATTAGGGAACAGTCACTCTACGCAACTCTACAAACTTTACAGAATCCAAGTGCTAAGAACAGACACCTACGAATCAATTGGTTATGTACAAAAATTCGCCGAAATGTACAGTGTCATTGATGCCAACGATACAATGCAGTAGTTCTATTTACACTGCTAAAAGTGAAGCTGTGTACACTTCGTATGCGAAAATGCAGTCATGATTTGCGATTCATTCTTCTGTTTGTCCCCCTTTCAGCCCTATCAAATTTTGACGAATCCACCCTTCACATCTGGAACATGACTGCATTTTGCAAACATACTGCGCTGCAAAACTTGTACAAACACAGAACAATGGAACACAAATACTGTTATGTTCACTGACTGGAAGATTTGGGGATTTTGTTGTTAGTTTTGTTTCTTTGGAAGAACGCGACTTTCTTTGTAATATTTTTTGTCTTTTTCACAATAATACTGATTTGGAGCATTCAGTAGAAAGAGATTAGTTTGTAAACAACCAACAAAGCTGCACAATAAAGAAGAGCTGTGCGAAGATCTGGGAAGACAACCACTGAACATGGTTTCAACGTAATACTGACGTCTGCGTCCAAACCAACGTTGTGCGAAAACTCAACACACGCAACGCCCTCAGCAAAGCAACTTTTTCGGGATTCGTTGAAACACTTTGTATCGCAAAACGACAACAAATTTGATCTCCAACACAAAGCAACAAAACCGCTCAAAAGCTCAACGACGTTTCGACAACTGAGCAACAAAAGGTTTTGCCGGCTGAGTTCGTTTCATTTGGACTCGGAAGACGTTTCACTTCGTTTTGACACTCGGTTTGATACATCTACACAACAGAGCAACACCCATCGAAGACATTTCACTGTCACACACCACTTTGGCACAGAAGTCCAGACTTCTTTTTTCCGCTCGAAACTGGTCTCAACAGGCAATCGTGCGACATACTGTCGTTTCTCGCGGCATTGGCAATTTGTTTCATATGCTTGTTTCCTTTTTCACATTTTTTGTCAGCAAGATACGTTCTCCCCTCCGTCTGCCCTGAATTTCTAAAATGCACATCCAGATTTGATTGAAAAACATCTCCAATGACAGAGCCAACAGCATGCCGCCAGAAAAGGCCACTTGCAACCCAGATTCGGCGCAACAAAAGTATGCACCATTCAAATCAGATTTGGTCAACGCCCGACTCGCAACTGGGGCTCCAGTCACACGGCGGGGTCGCGCTTTACACGTTTCGTCATTACATCTTTTGAACACAAACTTGGCACAAGAAAGTGAGAATTCGCTGATCGAAGCTTGAAGCTGAAGAAATCATGTCATTCCAGCTTCGAGAAGTCAGAAAACAAAATACTTTTCGCTGCATGAAGAAATTGAAACTTTGGCAAGCCTGTTGCAATAACTAAATCTGCCGGAAAGAGAAAGAGAAACCACAACAGAAAAGAAGAACAGAACTTTCTACAAATGACTTAGATTTCATGAGACTTATTTTTGTCAATTTTTACACGATTCAAATTTTGTGCTTTGACTAGAGGACTCACCCTCATGATTTTTGCTCCTTCGCATGAACATGCGTGCGAATTCTGAGCAAAAACTGACTTAGTTGACAATCTCAGTTGACGATCTTGACAGCATGACTTTGATTTTGCCTAAGATGAGTCGGGTCAGGCCACGTTTCACCGACCTTACCCTGGTGACTGAATTTTGTGAGTGGACTTGAAACGCATTGCCCTTTGCCAAGCTTTTTACATTGGGCGCGTTCGAGTTACGCACTGAGCGCAGCGCGAGTGGTTCGCGGTGCGTTCGGTGCGTAAATCGAACCCGCTGATTGGAAACATCGTGAGCAGGAGACAGGTGCGTCGTGAGAACATCGAGGTGCGTCACAGTGCGCCACACAGACAGACAGACATCCACGTGCAAAATGTGAAGAAACACTCAGGTGCGAAACGTGAAACAGCAAAACTGACAACATTGGGTGCGACGACGATACGAACACTGCGGTGACTCACTGAAGCGGGACAACAACCAGTGCGAACTTGCATTGGACACTGAAAGCGGTTTAAAATTTGGTGTTTGACAACATCTATGTTTGTGCTCTGAATTGGGATACAACACCACACATGCGACACTCGCTTTCGAAAATCCAACTCCATGCTCCAGAAACAGATCAGGAGCACGGCTAGAATTTTCACTCTGATGCATGAGCTGCATCAGAAAGCGAAACAACAAACTTGGGCAGCAGACAAGCATTTGAAGAACAATACCGAAAATTCATATCCTCTGTCAGTCACTGTGACTTTTTGAACGCATTGAGTACATCGGATTGGCAATGCCGGCACTGGAGCTTCTGAGGAGCAGTATCAGTCGGAAGTCTTAACACTCGTAAAGAAATGGGTCTGAAAAAATAGCATGCTTCTGTCTCTCAGCAGATCATAATACGAACGAAGTAATACTTGAACACACCTAGCACCTAGTCTTTTCGCCTTTCCACTAGTATTGAGTAGAATCTATAGCATCGATCATTTTGGCATCGTGAAAAAACCACCAGACGCAAAAAAAAAACGATGTCAGCAGAACAGGACAACTAAAGATTCCAAACACGTAAAAAGGGTAAAATCTTTTGACAATTTTCTGACAGGAATTCACATTGCGGATACACTCGTGTGTACTACATCTAATTGTGACTCTCATTGGCATTCACTGCAGAATTTGGCTTTTACACAGCAGATCTGCGTCTTCCAGCACAAAAATTCAACGCACTCTTCATACAACACAGACATTCACTCATCTCCCATTCACACACACACACACACAAAATGAGGGGCAGCAGAAATTTCTCATTTTCGTTTGGACCCAAGAAATTTCTGACTGCAGAAAAAAAGACAGAACAGAATGGAGTAGCTGTACATTGTTCTCGTTGTGGAACCGCCTATTCACTCATCGTTGTAAAACCCTATGTTGTTCAAGAATCCGAATTGCGTCATTTGGGACCCGCAGCGGCCTGGACGTCCTGCCCAGGGCGACCGGCTCCCAAACGGCGCAGTCGGGTCTCCAAGGATGACGGAATGACTAGAATTTGTACATGATTATGGACGTCATGTGTCTTGAAACCTACACCTAAATAATGCCTGACTAACTAAAGCTCTAAACAATTCGTTCATTATTTACAAAGGATACAAATGGAAAGAACAAAGATTTGAAAAGTATTGCATATGTAAGTTTTCATATCAGATCTGTGAAGTTTCCTCTTCCATATGGATGGAATAACGAACAAGTACACAAGTGAACACCGTAACTTTCTCAGGATTATGAGTTTGTAAGGCTTTCTATGATACTTGAATGAAAGGTCATGATCTAGAGCACACATGTATGGGCGTCTACACACTGACGATACACATTTCCACAACAGATTTGGTGGTCGCTGTCTCGGTGTTGGGGAGTGTTCCCTTGGCCTGCAGTCCTCCTGCGTCCCGTGGTGCGTCGGACCCTGCGTCTCCGTGCAGCACCGGCTTCAGTGGCAGACGAGCGCCGTCGCCGTCTCCATGGCGACGGGCGGCCCGGAGAGCGGCGCGTCGCCCGGGTTGCTGCCGCTCTCCTCCTCCTCGGAGCCCGCGGGGGACGGCGCGCCCGCCGACGCGTCCGACAGGTCCTGCCCCGCCTCGAGCCGCAGCGGCTTGCAGTACTTGTAGCGGTGGTTCATGTGCTGTGAGTAGGACCCGGAGTGCGAGAAGCGCTTGCCGCACTTCTTGCATTCGAATGGTTTCTCCCCTGAAATGTGCAACATTCGGAATTGAAGAGAGTCAGGGTTTCACTGAAACAGAACTGATCAAACTGCGAACGAAACTCTTGCTGGCGACAAATTTCTTTTGGAATTCTCCCACCTCTTGCATTTTCGTCGTTTTGTTGTTCACCTGTGTCTTCCAACCCCAACTCTCCAGCCCCACCAACCTGCATTTCGATCCCTTTCAACCTATATTCCCTGCCCGAAACCCACCCACCCCCACCTCCCCTGCTCCAGCTGAGCCGTGAGACGCACCTGAGTGGAGGCGCTTGTGCTCCGTCAGGTGATGCTTGTGCTTGAACGACTTGCTGCAGATGTCGCAGGGGAACGGGCGCTGACCTGCAAAGGCGAAATCACAATTCAATCTCCGTCTGAGGGAGAAGCGTTCTCCTGCAACAAAATTACCCTTTGTTTCCGACAAATTGTGGCCGTCTCCACCCACCCCACTTCCGAAGTCCAGACCACACGAGCGGTGTCAGGGAAGTGGCAAAAGTCCAACGCTACCAGACAGTCGCGCCAAAATCTTTCTCCCCGTCTGACCAAGTGCATCTTTACTCACCGCTGTGCTCGTACTTGTGTCGCGCGAGCGAGCTCTGCTTCGCGAACATCTTCTCGCACTGATCGCACGCGTACAGCCCCTCGCCTCCCTCTCCGCCGGCGCCGCCGCCGTCCAGTCGGTGCGCCTTCCACGAACGCCGCTTCTTGGCGCCGCTCGGGCCGCCGTCAGACACGACGCCGTCGGAATCGATGGCGTCTGCGAGTTCGCTCTGACCTTCCTCGGATTCGAGCTGTGGATGCCAGAGGAAGAAGGTCAACTTGTTGCTCCGACGACAAAACCAGCGAAGGTCCAGCTCACAGTTGTTCAATTTCTTCCCACTTTACCCTGACAGCGACTTGACTTTTAGCTTAAAAGCCTGCAAGTGAACTCCGGAATCCCGCCCCCCCCCCCGTTTCTCTTTGCAGCAAATACCAGTCAAACAACAGCAAATGTGAAAGCACCAGAGGCAGAAACGAAACCATAGTGTGCGCAATTACTCAAAACAAGGTGCATAAGATACGCGAGAATTTGCTCATCACAAGATTTGAAGACAACACTACATCATCGTGACACTACAATGACGACTACATGTCGGTGCTCACAAGTCGAACTTGACAAAGGAAGTTTCTTGTCCCGACAAAATGGCCCCGTTTCGTGCAATTTTGCTCAGAACACAAAATCTTGCGCCAAGTTTGACCGTGAGCCACCAGTGAACATGTGGTGCGCGCGTGAAACTAATAAAATAGAGAAAGCAACGGTGGCACGATACTCACAGGGTAACCTACCTGCCGCCACGACTTCTTGCGAGCGCGGCGCGACTTGAACAGTCCGTTGAGGGACCCGGTCTCGAAGCCGGCCGAGTCGAGCGAGAGCGTCGAGTTGAAGCTCGAGTCGAGCGAGGACGGCGGCGACGCGAGGCCGCCGTCGCTGTGGGACCCGGACACCGGGGAGACGGGCGGGAGGGACGGGCTGCCGCCGCCGCGCGCCGGCGTCGACGTGACCGGCGTCGGGAACACAGCGCCTGCGCGACGAAAACGACACGTAACGCTCTGTAACTTTGCAAACGATTTCATTTCCACTCTGGTGTTTTTGTCATCAACGAAACGACAGACGGTCATGAGTTGAAGGAACGCACCTGAGACGGCGATGTCGAGGGCGCGGTGCGGGGCGGCGCCGGGCGGCAGCGCCCCCGGGTGCGCCACGAGGCGCGGCGTCGACCCGGGCAGCATCCCCTCCCGCTGCATGTACTTGTAGATGACGCTGTGCTCGAGGCCCTGCAGCGCCGCGGCGCGCTCAGCCGCAGCAGCCTTCCCGCTCAGGTTCAGCACCTGTGGAGACGACCAAACATGTGGACTGCGAATTGTGACACGGGGATCGTGAGTAAGTGAGTGAGAGAGAGAGAGAGAGAGGGAGAGAGAGATTGTGTGTGTGTGTGTGTGTGTGTGTGTGTGTGTGTGTGTGTGTGTGTGTGCATGCGTACCTCCTGGTCTCGTTTCCTCTGCTCCGCCTCCGCCACGGTGTCGCTGCTCGGCTTGTGCGGCTTGGCGGGGCTCGACTTGGTGGTGGACAGGTCGAGCGGCTCCATCTGCATCATGTAGGCCACGTTCCCTGCCGCCGGGCTGCAGCAACAAGACGAGAAAAACGGTCACGTCCGGTGCAGAGCACACAACGTGAGAATTACGACTATCTGCACGACTCGAAAATGCATTCGTGCAATCAAATGACAACTCACCTGACGGATGGACTGACGATCTGGCCGTTGGCTTTGTTTGCATAGAAGGCAGTGAGGCCCTGGTTGGGGCTGACGGGGTTCGGGGAGGTGACGCCGGGCGCCAGCGGGATGTGCGGCACGACGGGGATGTAGGCGGCGCTGCCGCCGGGAGACGGCTTGGGCGGCGGCGGCGGCGGCGCGGGTGACGCCACCCCCGGTTTGAGCGGCACCGCTCCGTTGGTGTCGGCGGCGGCGCGGTGGGTCGGGACCGGGAGCCCGCGGCGACGGTCGCGCGCCCGCATGTTCTGGAACCAGACCTGGACGACTCGCTTCGGGAAGCTGACCTCGGTGGCGATCTGCATCATCGCGAACTTGTCGGGCCGCGGGTTTCTCGCGTAATGCGCCTTCAGGATCTTCTGCTGCTCGTCACTCAGCATGGACCGCACGCGGTACTGATGTCCGTCCTTGTCGAGGAACATGTCGTCTCTGGGAGCGTTGTCGCTCTCGGACTCCCCTTCGCTGACCGGGGCTGAGGTCGGCGTGCCCAGCTTCTTGGCGGCGGCGAGGGTGGCAGCGGCCGTGGCGGCGGCCGTCGGGAGGCCCGCGGGGAGGGAGGACAGCTTGGCGGGGTCGAGCCCCGAGCCGCTGTTCCCGTGCTGGATCTCGCGGTTGAGGCGGCAGAGGTAGCGCTCGTGCTGGTGCAGCTCGACCGGGCTGTGGAAGACGTCCTTGCAGTGGCGACACGGCATGGCCCCGTCGCCCTCCCCGTCCTCCGGCGTCGCGTCCTCCTCCGCACCCGTCGACCCCTTGGTTCCATCTTCGGACGACAGCTTGCTGATCTGTGCTTTGTCTTCATTCGAATTCTTCTGCATTTCAGCGTGGTTCTTGATTCTGTCTAAAATCTTCTGCACTGCGCAAAGATTCTTCCCAGGCTCCTTGTCTGCTTCGTGTTTGTTCGAGTTTTCTCTGGAAGCCTCGTCTGCGCTCGAATCGTTGCTGGATGTGTCGTGGGAGTCGGGCACGGCTCTGCTGTTCTGGTTCTCGTCTGTCTTCCCGGGGCTTTTGGCTCCGGACGGCGGCAGCGGCGGCGAGTTGGAGCCGGTCAGCGGCACTTGCGGAGATTGCGAGGGCGACAGCGCGGGGCCTTTGGACGAATCGTTCCCTGAAACTTGCTGCTGCTGCGGTTGCTGGGACTTGATGACCGACGTTGCGTATTGGGGTTTGCCAGGGGACAGCATCACCCCCATCGGGTAGGCACTGGTGGGGAGCCCTGGCATCATGGGGTGCGGTGCGGGCAGCAGGTGCCCCGCCGCCCCGGCGCCGGGGTACGGCAGGAACGGCGGGCGGTTCCCGTTGAGGTGCGCCGCCGCCGCCACGGCCGCCATGTACTGCTGCCCCAGGTGCGCGCCCGTCGGGTCGAAGGTCATGGCGCCGGCGTGCATCACCTGCTGCAGCTGACTCACGTACAGCTGGTTCAGACTCGACATGTCCGCCGCGGCCCCGTTCTCGCCCAACTTGGCGGCGTTGGTGGCGCCGACCCCGCGGAGGGCGTCCTCCGCCTTGTCCGGGCTCAGAGCGGCGGCGTTAGCGTTCTTGTGCAGCGCGGCGGCGTCGGCGGGGCGTCGCGCCTTGGCGCCGCTGTTGACGATCCAGCACTTCTTGGACGTCATGTGGCTGCTGTAGGAGCCCGAGTGCGAGAAGCGTTTTCCGCAGTTGCTGCACTCAAAGGGTTTCTCACCTGAGAAGGGGACAGAAAATTGCAGCACACTCGAAGGTTGCAGCTGGCAAGCAATTGGGCATTCCACCAACTTGACCCAGCAGTAACTGCGCCCAACTGGTACGAACAGTTGGCACTGCCCGAACAAGCAGACAACTGAGGGTAAATGCTTGTTGCAGATTTACTGTTCTGCGGAACACAAATGGTGTCAGACTTTACGCGATTTTTACAACGGCAATTGAGACTAATTGTGCCACGGATCGAGACAGACTGGTAAATTTCAAGGAATAATTACCATGTCTTGGCCAAAGCACAAAGCATCCAAGGTCACCACGAGTTTCGACGACATAAATCGGGTCGTATATTTTTTGTCTTGGTTTGTCAGTGACGCAACGTGGAACGCGCCGTCACGACACAGCGAGAGGCGAGAATAAAGGGCGAGGTGCTCACCGGAATGTATGCGAATGTGCTCCTTGAGGTGGTGTTTGAACTTGAACGCCTTGGCGCACGTCGGGCACTTGAACTTGCGCAGGTCGGACGACTCGTTATGGCTGATCATGTGGCGCTGCAGACGGTACACGTTTGCGAACGTCTTCTGACACACCTTGCACACCTGCTGTGGAGACACACCTCTGACGTCTGCATTTCACACTCAGGTTCTTGCAATTTGTGGCTTAGAAATGTGTTTTTCTCGCAATATTTGGTCTACAAATGCAAACTTCACTTTCAAGAATTTGAATGATCCAACATTTCTTTTGCCCACTGTTGAAACTGCATCAAAACTACTTCCCCCGAAAGAGAGCAGAGAGCACCGCAATCGAGAACAGCGTCATCGTGTAGTGTCGGCACGAACCTGTGAGGTGGGCGAGTGGAATGTGAGGTGTTTTTCAAGCTGAGTTCTGAGCACGAAGGCGGCGCCGCACTTGTCGCAGATGTTCTTGTTGGGTTTGTCTGGGTGCGCCGCCTCCATGTGCGCGCGCAGGGCGTCGATGTGCGGGTAGGACGCCTCGCAGTGCGAGCAGCGCAGCGCGCTCTCCTCCCCGTCCCCGCTCTCCGCGTCTGCAAAACACACAACGCAAAACTCGTGATTCGGTTGCATTTCTACGCATGGTCATCTGTCTCTCTTGTTACAGAACTCGAGTACTCAACCGGGAGCTGAAAAATCGCAAAGGACCAGCTGTGTGAAATGGAATGCGTGCGAAGCGCCTTGGTCACAAGCCACACCGATGCGCTTTTAGCACACATTGAAATAAAGAGCGAACCACACACACACACACACACGCACACTCTGTGTCACCAAAACAAGCCTCGTGCCGCAAAAAAAGAACTGTTCTTCCAGGTACATTCGATGAACTACAACACTTCAGAAGTGACCCACCCACCTCCCATAACCCCTGTACTCCTCATCGTTCCTCGCACAACTCAAGTTGACAAAAAACAACGAAGCACTGAACCGGAAGATAATTTGTCAGTCCTCCAGAACTCTAGAGAATGACAAACGACGTGTATGGCGCGGTGCGAATGGACAAAAAATAATGTCAGTCAAGGTTTACTGCTGCGTTTCTGCGAAACCAGTCTCCTTGTCAACGCTGCTCTTCCGCTTTTGTCGTTACCCCAGAAAAGTTTCCGTGTCACCAGTGATCTGCATCCAACGTTTCTGACCGACCTGCTGTGCAAAGCAGTCAACCCAACCCAACGCAAACAATCTTTGGGTTGTTGGCCGCCACGTTCTGGGCTTTTCTTGTCGCAGCTGAAATTTATTTCCAGCAGACCGCCAAACATCTTTTTCTGCTGGGCACGAAGTTGCCTTCTTTGTTTCGGAACTACGCGCTATTTTTAGTGGTTTTTGTTTCTGCTCACTGTTCAAACGGCGAACAAAATGGAACACTGAATGCAAAAATTGTTTCCCTTTCACCAAACAGACAAATGACACACTTGAGTCAAACATCAAATGTGGACTTCTGCAAACAATATTTTGTTTTGCATTTTTCGAGCCAAACAAAAGAACTATTACTCTCCCCTGCTACAGTCCTGAAGTACCTTTGCTCACGCAATAAACGTATTGAATTTCAATCCGAATAATTTTATTCATTATGGAGGCTCAGGTTTGACAATCGATTTTGTGATCATGAAGTTCGCACGAGGCCGTTGTGGTAATTCTGGATGAGCCTGCTTTGCTTGCTCAAGATGGCAGCACTGCGCCACGGAAAATGTGGAAAACTTGAGAGCTACTCACTGCCACTGATGACGGAATTGTCAACAATTATTTTTCAACATTTTTTTCCCATCAATTTACCTTGACCACATTTTTTTCCGCCGAAATGACTGACGCCCACGGACAACGTAACTTTGAACATTTCAAGGAAGTCGCAAAAATGGCACACTGATAGTCTCTAGTCAGGGCTCATTTCGAAAAAGAAGACCCAAGAAATTTTGTTCAAACACAGCAGTTGATTGAAACGCACCTCGACAAGAAAAACTTTCCACCACCGCGCAAAAACAACTAAGCAAAAACCACATTTGCACCTAAACATCCATGTGTGTTCTGGCGTCAGTGGTGACATACTGGGAACAAAATATGTGGAGAAAAAACACATCGCACGACAATAACAATATCTATCAAACAGACAAGTTGCCTTGCAAAAAGTGTTGGTGTTTGGAGGGGAGGCAGGCGCCACGGAGGCGCCTCAGATCCGCGGCCCACAACCAGCCGGGTCCACATTAGGCATGCTTGTCTGTCATACAATCGAAGCTGCCATTTAGAAAACGACCCTGAAAGTGTGTTGTATCAAGAGGCCGCTGCGTGTACGCGTGAGTGGACTGATTTCAACGCTGGCAGACAGAACACAGCAAGTCTCTCCACCCTTCCAGTTCTTTTTCTTCTTCACAGAAGTCACAATTTTCCTCAAAAGGATTTCTTTCCCATCAAGGCCAGCAAGCTCAGATGGTTTGCGACGAACCTGTGAAATATCGAAACCGGATGCGGAAGAAGTGACCTGATCGAAGGCCGGGTCAGACTTTCTGGTTCCGCGGTCGCAAAGGTGCAGCGGGCGCCGCGTCCCGCACCGCCACGTAACGAGCTGCACAATGGTCAATGGAATAGACTCAAGATGCTGTCGCTTCCTGGAACTCAGGGATTGACGACAGTCGTTGAGTGAGCAGATCTATAAACGGCTGACACACGTGTAAGCAGAGATGTCAAGAGTGAATCCGCAATGCTGAGTCGAGCCAGATCCGCCTTGATTTCCGCTATTTTTAGAACTTTTTCGGGTCCGCTATTTCCTCATTCAGGACAAATCTGCTGAACGAAGAGAAAAACAACTTTTTGTCGGCTTCCGATGGAATATCTGAGACAACAGTCAGCGGACACGAATTGTCACCGATGCAGCTGCTGAGTAGGTGGATTCCCCGACTGAGGTGCGCACGGTGAAAGGAGTGCTCGCTTCCCGTTTGAACAAACCCAGTTCCGGGAGGTTTTCACAAGCACCGACAGTACGAGTATGTACTGTCGATCGGATGCAATGTACGAGCACACGAACGCAAAGATCCGCACACAAACATCACGCACGACCCCCGCACCAAACACGCAGACCAACAGATTGGTCACCTGATGCCAATGCGTGTCAGTTTGCAGAGTATCAGAGTACATACAATCTTTGCAGGCTGAGGTGGAAGACAAAGTATCCAACCTGCCTGGAGCTTTCTTTGTGACATCATCCCGCTGTACTGAAGCACAAGACTGACTCATGTGACAACCTTCACAACATCAGCACCACAAATCAGCTGAGTCCTGCCATATTAGCAGAGCGAAGTACTCGGGTGTGAAACCACAATGTGTGAAACGATCCAGGGAACTGCTGACCCCGAGGAGTCAGGTGCTGGATGACGTACTCAAAACCACAACACGCAAGTCGCATCATAAACTTCTCAACTGTCGATTCGTGACTGATCGCGGTGTGTGGAAGATTGGAATAGATCCAGGGGGAAAGGAATTCATACCTTCATCCCTGCCAAAAAAATCACACCCCCTCCTCAAATTTCTGGTCCTCCCAAAGTCCCAACAGTACGAACGGATTTCGTATCACTTCTAGCTCCATGAAGTTCAGTTGACATCAGCAGCAGAATGACAAATACACAAAAGTGTCCCGCTGTTTGAACAGCAACCAAGACACACCCACAAGTTCAAGTGCTTGCGTAACCAGCGCCAGCACAGGTGGTACAAAAACATCCAGAGTTCATTCACTGCTGAGAAAGCAATGATCGCAAACTAATTTAGGTGCCTCAACCTCTGGACATCTGCGAATCATACACATCAAGGCACAGGTGTTGCAGCCTGCGGATCTCGTAATTCGCAGCAGCAGGTAGAGCTGTGTTTTGACACGCCCCCTTCCACAGCTGCACATTGCACAGCGATCACCCCAATAAATTCTCCACTGCATAAATTCGGGGTGGTCAGAAAAAATCTGAAAGAGAAACTTTTTTACAAATGTCAAATGATGCGGATGTGAAAACCTCAGCCTGCAGACAATGCAGAAACTTGGGGCGTGATTTTTGAAAAACACATTACAGTAGACTCTCTCTACCGTGGACACCCATGTGTACACGGCATTTTGTCCACGGTTGACAGAGTGTCCACCTTAAGGAGAGTCATGAATATTGATGAGCTTGGCCAGAAAGTCTTGAAGGTGAAGGTTGTTTCCTCAGTAAACAGCCTTGATCTTGGCTTTTGTAGCCAAGGATATTTGGTTCATGAATATTTATGAGTTATGGTATTTAAGGAGAGATAGATTTGGTCTAAGGTTCAATTTGCTTTTGACAGAAAACTGTACACATCAAAAGAAAATCCCAAAAAGATTGTTTCACAAAATTGTAAGTTGAGTTAAAAATAGAGCAAAAAAAAACACAACAAAAAAACCCCACAAAACAAAAAAAAAAATTTTATTGACTGTCCATGGTAAGGAGAGAAAGTGCACCTTGGTGCCATGAAATAGTGTCCACGGTCCACAGTTGAGAGAGTTGTCCATGGTAAGTAGAGTTTTTGCCCCAAAATGCAGGGTGCATTGCTGACTGTCCACGGTTGAGAGTTGTCCACGGTAAGCAGAGTCGACTGTATATTTCACGTGTAAAACATCTGAGCTCTCCCGGAGAGCCAGTCCCTTGATCTGCGAGCAGAAAAAAATTGCGCATTTTCTTCACGGAGACCCCCACGTACAGAGGAGTAACGAGGATCCACGGAGGAGGAGGAGAGAGCGGGTCCCCAGGTGAAGTGTATCAGTGGATCCGGGCCTCGCCGCCTCGCTCCGTGAGCCCCGTGAGGTCTTGAGAAACTCGTGACCTGCGCTGCCACCAACCCTCGTCTCCTGTCAGCCAGAAACAAGGTGATGTCAAGCTGCTGCCGCTGCCGCTCTCGGGATCAATCGCTTCTGACGCAGCGCCCACTGACTTGCACGGGAGCGCAATGCGTGACGCATCGAGGGTGAACCCGGCCCCGCGCACCCACAACCTGTTCCCTTCCCAACCACTTCGGATCTGTGTGGAATGCGCTTCAATCCTTCTCACGTTTCACTCCAGGCCACCAGAAATGTGGAGGTGCACTTGAATGAAAAGACTTCAGTGTGCGTGGGACTCTGAAGTGTTGTTTTTCCCAACACAAATGTCCAGCTTTCTGCAGGTCAAAAAAAGCACTTCGTCAAAGAGCTTGCAATTAATTTGCTCGTCGTGATCCGAATGTTCTGGTGCGGTGTCACCACAAAGTTTTATACAGCTCTTTGGGTGTCTGAGATTTCGAGACGACGCCCACACAACGCGACACAATGCGACAGCTCAAGAAAACAGCGAAACGAGGTTGATTGAAATGTTTTTTAGTATCCACCGTGCAACATGTGCCCGTCTCCTTTGTGCGAGTATTGTTCCAAGAATCAAGGGACGTGACAGAGCTCGATACATCTTGCAGAGAGAAGGGGGTGTGTCACCTGGAATGCCTCATGTAAACAAGTGTCCGTGACACTGTGCAACGTGCACGATAACCGAACCACTGCAACAACGACGTACCTTGAACTGGTAAGTGGCATTCCACTCTGGATACACTCCAGCTGTGACACTTACTACTTGCAGGAGTGTACACAGTGGATCCAGGAATGGGTCAAGGCACCTTTTCTCTAGAAAAATGAAACCCGGGACAATGGACTTTCTCTGAAACAGACCTTGAACAATCTGGCTTCAAATTGATTTGGTCCCGTTCCAGAAGAAGCGTGAGACCCTGACCCTGCTTCGGACAAGAAAACTTGAATTCTCGTTCACTGGTCTTCTGATCTCGTCAGGTTCACAATCCATCTTTTTCACCCGAAGATCAACCCACTTGTCAAGCACAGTAAACTTGAAACGTTTCCAATGTTGTGCGGTGTTTGTGGCTTCGAAGACAACAGAGGGAGGCAAAACATCACGGTTTGTCAAGTTCTGAACATTCAGGTGCCACGGGTGTTGAGTTGCCTCCTGTGAAAATAAACCAGGGGATCAGGGCGAGGTGAGGGGGGAGGGGCGTGACCAGGGGTGACGCAGGCTGATAACGCCGAGTTCAGCACATTGGACAACGCCTCGCTCCCTTCCAAATTCATAGAAACTGCAGATAAGACGTGCAAGTTTTATTTCACCCAGGTTCTGCGCTCTGTTTCCCTTCAACAAGCTCAACAGCTCCTTTCTCGAAAGTGCCCCCCCCCCGCCGCAAAGTGAATTGCTGTCAGAGAAGCACGATGTACGAACCAGCATGTTTCTCCTCGACTTTTCATTGTTGAAATATTAACGAAGCTGCAACCAATTAAAAGCATGGCAGCAGCGCTCCGTTTTACATGCGTTTGTTTCACGCAGTCACAACAGAAAGCTCCTCACCGGAGCCAGCCGCTCTCTTTAAAATACTGAAACGAAGTTAGTACAAAAAGGGGGAAAACGTTGGTGCGTGTCGGTGACAAACCAACGTTTTTTTCCACAGTAGCAGTTTGGTTTCTCGGAACCTCGTGAAACTGTCCAGTCAGTGGTGAATGGTACTTCTCACCGTCGTTACCTCCAGGTCAAAACGAGACCGCCAGCAGTGGTCGCGTAAAGGAAAGGATCAAACTGTGACAAAGCCAGATCCACTCCATCTTATCAAGAAAAGCCCTTGAAATCCGAGTCCCTTGACTCAAGATCAGGTGCTGGTGCAGCAGCACCAGCAAAAGTATTTCTGGCCCGAGGCTGCACACCAACTGGGGTCAAAATGCCGTGGATTCAATGATGCGACGGCGCGTTAAAAAGTCACGGCGTTTTAGCTGTGAAATTACTCATTTTACAGATTACTCAGATCCGCCGAGCACAACTCCCTTGTCGGGCGAATTTAACCAGTCATCGTCCCAAAGCAGCTTGGTCTGCAAAAAGCGAGCAAAAATACCAGCCGTACTTCAGACTTTTTTCAACTCGAGCTGCATTAGAAGGTGTTTGTGCAGTCAACATGCGTGGAACACTGGCCATTGGAAGGAAATGCCAGCCAAAAGCATCGCGGCTCCGGAAGGAGAATAGAACATTGAGCCTGTCAGGAAAAGCTGTTCCATTTGTAGACATGCTGAGCGGATCGCCCCAAACAGCTTAACATGAAGCTACATTTCCAAATGAGGCTCTCACAGCACGGGGCATCCCGCAGATATGGGACGCTGCGGAGAAGCAACACAGCGTCGTTCTGAAAGTTTTTGTGCTGGATTCCAAAATGGGAAGAGATTTTTCTGTCACTCGTCTCACACCGTCCATCACGCAGAGTCCTGCCCTTCCTGATCACGGAACCAACTGCGTCAAAGGTTCAACAAGACACTTGTGACGAAATGCGTGCAGTTTATCCTGGTCAGATCGGACATCCTGTGCAGAATTCAGCCACAAAAAAAAAATTATCTGTGAATAAATACCTTCAAGTTCTGGCGATGTGTTATTGCTGGAAATGGAAGTGTGTTCAAGTGATCGTTGGTGGTTGTCGGCCGTCAGGCTGTTGGTTATGTCCACGGTCAGGGGTGACCGCGTCGGTAGCACCAGGTTGGAGGAGGGCAGCAGGCCTCCGCCGCCGCCGCTGCCCCCGCCGGGAGACGGGGCGCCCAGCTCCGGGGGCTCCGAGGAGGACGCGGCGGGCAGGTAGCCCTCGCCCCCGGGCTCCCCTTCAAGTGGTTGTACTCCCATCTTTACCGGTTGGCTTTTATTCCTCATGTGGACAGCTTACACCAGGAGACATAGACACAACAGTTTCTCTCGTGGATCTCAACACCGTTGGGTAGAAAAGTGGAAAACAACAGTCAAGGACACTACCGGTATCAGTAAGGTCGTGATGAAGCTTCCTGGACGAACGAGATTAAATTGTCCCTTTGTCTTCCTCCGTCTATGAAAATATACGTTGATTATTGCACTTTGATCTTCTTGTCAACTTCCACAATGGAAAGTGGTCAACAACAAGCAGCACCTAAGGTTGAAGGTCTCTGTCTCACGTGAAAACTTTTTTGACTCTCATAAAACCGTTGTTTCTCGTCCCTGAGTTCTGAGTAAGGTCCTCAGTAAAAAGTACACTTCGTCTATTTGATCAACATCTGAAGATAGTTTCTTGTTTACCGTGTCTGAATCTCATTCACCTTCAATCAGTGAATCTCCAATCGCGTTTTGCAGGAAAAATCACAATGTCAGAATGTCCTTCATTTCTGGTGAAATCTTCCAAGAAATGTCGTTGAGGCTTTTTTGCGTTGCTTTCCTTCAGATTCCACGGCATTGAAAAGGCAGGTAGCAGTAGCAGTGCTTCACCAAGTTGCGTCGCATCTCTTCACTGTCGCACGGCCGAGATGTGAGTCGCTTGGAGTTCTGAGCACAACTGAGTTAAATCCGGAATGTATCACCTGCTTTGTGTTTGTGCGTGTCGGCTGCTGCCTCCGCCCCTCTCCGTGTGTTTTCACTGCTGCACTGCACTGTCAAATGTTCCTTCTGTTTACCTACTGGGCTCAAATTGTCCCTTGGATGATGGCTCCCCCTATTCCCTACACCCTCAAAATTTTACACTTCTCTCGCCACACTTTTGCCAGTTTTGTAACTTTATGTTGCTTCGCAAACGTTTCCAACCTGCCAAAGTTGTTGTCCTCTGACTGTCATTAACTTTTCAGTGTGTCAAGGTGCCAGTTTATCTCAGATGCGCGACTTTGTTTCTTCGGCGTAAGCGTGGAAATGCGCTTCTCGCTCGAGCCCAATGTTTGGAGAGGGAAACTTCAGCAGCAGCCGGCATAGAGCTGTCACCTCACCTAGCGGCGCATGTAAAGCGGCCCGTGATTGGTTGATGTTGCTTTGCTATTGTGTGCCACAAGGCAGGTGCCGGATCATCGCTCTACTTTGGGGACGGGCGAGGAGAAAGCCGTGCGTGATCTCACTAAGTCATGTTGTGGGACAGTGAAAACTCCTGACTTCGTCCTGGCCAACAAACCTGGTGGGTGTGATGTTAAAGAAGCAAGAGCGCAAGAATTCTCCGCAGATTTCACTCCCACGGATCTGATCCAGTGCAGCAACGGTGCAACAAACACTTTAATTGCCGCTCTGCACTTTGACCTGCGCTGTGTTGTTGTTTTCCTGACTGCAGAAAAACGTCGCGCAGCAGATACCGCGGTTCAAAGAAGCATTGCAAAACTTGTGAGACAAGGAGCACGTGAAGTTCGTAAATATTTTTTCGAGTTTGGAGAGTTCACTTTCACTGTTTGAATTGTTTTGAAAAGATTTTCAGAAATTTTCACAAACAACCAACGGGCCAAACAAGCATCAGCTATTGCACTGAACCGTCTTCTTGGAACTGAAAAATCATCAATGTTTGCACCATCATCTTTTCAGTGTGTTCTTTCTTTGTCTCCTGAAAACTCAAATGGTCCACCACCTTTCTCTCAATTCTGTCAAAAGCAAATAAAAGACATGTGTCGTTTATTGGCATCGCTGACAATGCATTGTCATGTGGTATGATTGATAACTATTATTTAATGCCCTCACCCCTGCCCCTCCCACTTTCACCCGGCCTGCTCCAAACAGCCCATCTGCCGCACCTGGTCTGAGTGACAGCCGTATTCAGTGGCGGCGGAGCACAGATTTACCGCTCTTCAAAGCCGCGTCTCACCTGCCTCAGGTGTGCTCTGATTGGAGCGGTGCGCACCTGTGCTGGAACCAATCACAGGTGAATTATGGCCGGTCGCCGGCCAATAAAATCTCACGTTTTAACGACAGGTCTCGGGTCGTGTTTTCAACTGCGATAATTTTCGAGATAACTCGAAACACAGATGTTGACAAGCGATTCGACAACCAACAATCAATTGGACTCGATAAGAGTGAACATCACGCACCTCTGAAAAAATGTGCGGAGTGTCTGTCTTGGGATGTTCACTCAAGACCCAAATCCAACTTTGAGACATTTCTTTTGAGACATTCCCAAAAACAACAGTTCACAGAAGCGTTGAAACAAACAGAATCAGGAAACAATAGGCCATCAATTTTTGATCGCTTTCAATCCGACAGGCACATCCAGCACATCCCCTCTGTGCTGCAAGAGAACACAAAGTAACGATGGCCCCTGGAAGCCCTTTGGGAATTTTCACCTTGAAGTGCATCTGCCGAAACACCACCCCCAATAGCTTGTACAAACACCATTATTTTCTGTGCAAATGCGGTTAAATCTGTGAATAAAAGGCTTAATGCAAGGGGCCAAGGGGTAGTTGAAAGGGAGAGGGCACACTTTTCAAGGTGCGAAACACCTGTTTGAAATCTTGTGGCGGAGGGATAAGCGGAGAGAATCCTCCCGCAGCTCAGCGCCGAGCAGGGCTCAACCCGTCATTTGTCAGTCTCAACCTCAGGGAGCCTCGAGTGAATACGTGTCATTTTACGAAGTTTGAAATGCGGGTTTAGCGGTACATCCGTTTCCTCTTTTGTCTTCAACCGTGGTCCAATTCAACACTGGATTTTTTCGCTGACACCTCGAGCGCAAAAGAACAACAAACTGCTGATCCGGACTCGCATGCTGAACGTGACAAATCGTGAGACGTTTCAACCGCAAATCGAACACTCGCTGATTTCAGCACTTTGAGAAGCGTGTGTGGATCCCACGCAGCTGCACGACCACAATGCCACAGTCGCCCCTGATCATGACGATCCGTGTGACATGGCGAGCCGGGGCTCGAGGAAGCCGAATGGGCGCTGGGGACTGCCGACATGCTCCGTAATCATTGAACAACATGTGTCGTCAGCTTCCAGGCAAAAAATAGCAGCAGAGGACTCGATGCACCGAGCTGCAGCTTCCTAATATAGCTGCTCGCGTTGAGCCATGCTCCGTTATGTCCCACACTCACCGCTTCCTCTGTTTCAAACTTTGACGCGACTTGTCGAACGAAAGTCCAGGAAAACCTGGTGCCATGAAAGAAAACAATGGCATTGAAGTTGGAGAGTACGTTTGATGCGTTCTTGGTGAGGTTCGAGTCCTCAGTGGAGAAACGAACAGAAAAATCTTTGAGGAAGATCACGTCTTCACGTGTGTTGAGATGTGCACACCCGAGACACGTACAACACAAACATCAAAATCACGCGAATGAAACATCACGACTCGAGTTGGGGTTATCACGACGAGAGACTCAGGCCCTGATCCCTCACTTCACGAAGTGTCAGCAATTTCGTTCAGTCAATCAGTCAACAACAACAACAACACACACACACACACACACACACACACACACACACACACACACACACGACTGATGACATGCGGGGGACACCATTCTGCTGAACATGGTACGAGACATGTAGGGGACATGAAGCGGCCTCGTCCCTCGGCAGCCTCAGCCTCGGCAGCATGTCGCTCCCGCCCCGCAGCGCCGCCGCGCCGCCCGCAGCTGTAGCGTCGTCCCCGCGCGCGGGACAATCGCCGTGCTCCCTTTGTACACAACTTCACACGTCCAATGACACAAATGAGGTGTCTTTGGAAGCTGTGGTACATTGAAAAGAAGAAGCTTCGGAACGGTGTTGTGACTTATTTTTCAGGGAATGAAGAGAGAGCGAGAGGGAAACAAAAACAGTCATCCAGAATGACGGTACATTTCCTTAATTGGAAGTTCAGGCCCTGGAGACATCTGGGGGCACAACTGCGTTTCACCTGCAATCATCATTCACTTGTCTTCGTGCTGCGCAAGGGTCTCGAATGCGACAAGGCTCCTGCTGCGTCTCACACTCCCCTGCATCCTTCAGGAGACAGACTGAAATTTCAGATTTCACTTCAAGTGTGGCAAATTTACCTTGTCGTGTGCGGCTGAAAGGCAATACACTCGAGTCTGCGCGCTGAAGAGCCTCTCATCCCGACATGTGCGAGGATTATCAAGATGGATTTAGCTGCGCTGTTTAGACGTCCAATGCCGAGTGCACACAACATCTGCGTGAACAAAGCCTTTGAAATTAACCCACCAAATCTTGCAGCACACTGCCAGGTACAGAAGAAGGTACCATTTGGGATCCAGAAAAGACAACCGGTTGTTTTGCAAAAAGCGGTCTCAAAGAAATCACTTCCTGTGACATGGGAGCCAGAAATGTTTGTGGGTAATGTGTTGGGGCAGCGCGCAAAATGATGTCGTGTGTGTTTGTGGACCCATCGGGAGTCTTTTTCGCAGATCTCGGTGAGTTGCCATCATCAGCGCAGTGCTCAGGTTCGGCCGGATTTCCATAAAAGTTGCGCAGATGAGTTTGATAATGCAGCGCCACATGTCCCGGCTTTGTGATGCGCATTCCTAATGAGGCTCCTGCAATAATATTCCACCTTCCTCCTTCAGTAGTCGAGTTCCAGGCAACTGGATCTCGAGCCTGTAGGTTCAGCCTGCAGTCTCCACGTGGGACCCACGTCTGGCGGACTTTGCGCGGCTTCCTGCTTGATTGAGAACTTCGGAAGATGCCGGTTGTGAAAAACAATCGTGAAGAGTTGAAATTGACTGCAATGATGATCCCACACAATTTCTGTTCCTCAAATGCGGATCTGAATTGACCTGCAACTGTTCTTTGCCGTCAAGTCACCTTCCCTTCTCCTGCATATTTGTGGCAGTGCGTCACGAGAGAGTCACGTCCTGCGAAAAGACATCTTTTCCCTCTCCCTGATCAAGTCAATGTTTCCTGGGCGCCACAAAAGTCAAAACGATTCAAATCAATCCTTATTCAATTGCAAGCCACTGCAAACACAGCACAAGATGCTCAGATTTGCATGTTTGCAGAACCTGTATCTCGTGTCCCGAGTGAAGAAGTTTTTTCCTCGCAAGGTGTGACTGTGAATTTATTAATGTGATTGTTTTCTGACGGGTTTCATTTCCCAAGGTGCTTTCCTCGCCTTCTTATTATTTAAATTGCGCTTGATTAGATTAGAACAGATAAACCCACTTTTTAATTAAACACCGTCAGTCTTTTTTGCTTTAATGCGACACTTGAATGCATATTGGTTGAATTTCATTCACCGCACACGGTTCTGAGCCTCGCAGACGAGTTGGTCGCCATCACCTACCTCTGGGATTTCGAACAACATTCGAACACTTGTGCTCTTGGACCCTTTTCTCTTGTCACAACCAGGATATTGGCAAACTTGCTTGCGGACAAGTGGCAAAGTGTCAAAGACGTTTACACACAGAAATAGTGCCACCCGTTGTAGTTTCCTCATTGCGAGAAGACACACGAGAGTTCAAGTTTCGTGTGCCTCCTGATTTACTTCCCACTCAGGGGTGGTCCGATCAACAGAGCTGTGGCCATGTGCATCAGCTGCAGCGGACTTCATCTGTACCAGCAGACTCAGACAGAAGGCTCCGTCCGTGTGGATTCGACAAACACAAGAAGGGGCTTCGCTGCCTTCGCAATGTTGTTCCACTCGATTGATTGATCAGTGCAGAGCACTTCCTAATTAGAGGCAAGGCAAATAAAATCCAGGTGACTTCTGCGTAATTGAGATGGGAAAAATCATTGGGAATCCCGGGGCAGCAGTTCTCTGTTCATTGTAACCATTGATGCTTTCTGTTTTGTTCTCACTCACGAAGAAAATTCCTCCATGTACGATTTTTGCAAAAGATCAAAATTTTGAAACAAAGGACTGCCTGCCGTGGAAACTGTTCCAAAATTTGGCCGCATTCAGAAGACTCGCAATCAGCAAAGGTGACAAAATAATGAAATTCTAGAAGTGTGGGACCCGAGTGCAATGTGGGAAATCCAATTGCTGTGATGAATCGGGATCTAACAGGATTTCTCCATCTGCTTTCGAATATTTTACATTTTTAACAAGACAACAATCGGACCAAAGTTGCACCCAAAGCTTTTGTTTGGCTTCGCAGAAGATTGAACGTCACAGGAATTCTAAAATGCCAAGGAAACCACCGCCCACTGACAAACGGGATGAAAGTGCAGTGGTCTCTGACGGATTTGTTCAAAAGACAAAGCAAAGTAAGACAGGTAGTTTGTCGAATCCTATTACATCTGTACAGTTGCGAAAAGTACGTTTGCCTCATCTTTATCCAGACAACTCCAAACCCATTACAGTATCAGGTACACATCTTAATCCTCACTTCTGTCACCGTTCAGGCAATCGACCGACACCACAGGCAACTTCCACTTTCAAATGCTGGATTAGGGCCCCATATGGTGTGTGCTGAAAGGCTCACGAGTGGCAAAATGCCCTGTTTTATCACCCACCTTCAAAGGGAACACCCAATTCTGCACCTTCGAATCCGAAGAGCAAAGAAGCTGACCAAACGTTGCAGGGTCCGGTGCACTCACAACACACACTCACACGCACACACAACATACATTCACACACGCACATGTTATTCTGCAGCAAAAACAGGGTTTTTAAAATTGAACCGTTCTCTTCAGCAACTTCAATATCCCAGAAATGAGTGTCAGCAAACCTCAAATCCCCAACACTGCGGAACAATTCAAACCCATCTGAATTTGAAATCTGAATCAGAAAAGGCACACAGCCAACAACAAAGGGAATGTGGCATGAAGAAAATGACACTTGAAGCTGATTTGAAGTCTTTGAATGAAATTTGCAGTGACAATGGGAGCCCGTCGCGGCGTTATCTGCGCCGTGCACAGGTATCCGTGATCACATCTCCGCCTCAGCAATGGGTCCATAATGACGCATTAGCATAATGACAACACCCATTGTCATACAGGATCCTGCTCGCCTGCTGATAGGTGTGAAAATAGGATTTCCTGCAAGTTGAAGAGCGCTGTGAAAAATCATCGACAGGAAGAGAGAGAGCTCGTTGGGCTTTGTCGCACGGACTGACACCTGAAAGTGCCGAGTGCAACGATGGAAGCTCTTTGGTCCACGTGCAGAACGTTGTTCGAGAGACGACTCGCTGATCTTCAGTTGCCCACGAACAACTGAAAGGCTCTGGAACCTTGATTCTGCCCCAGCCCTGTTGATGACCCTCTATCTCCTTTGTAACACTGCAGTGTCATGCAGCATTACGTCCCTGTGTGGGTACGTTTCTGTGTCGCTCGAACCGACGTCGCCGCGCCCGTGGAAGGACTTGTTTCGGGATTTTGTACATCACGCACCCAGTGCGACCGAGGCCGCAGCCCGTGAACCGGGCGCTTCGCACAGCGCGGCGTTACCTCGTCGCTTGATTAACGGATAATGAGGCGCGGGGCCCACGGGACCCAGATTCGCCGCGATGACATTTCCTTCTTTCAAAACACAATACCGTGGCCCTCATGCATATTCACAGCCATAATAGATATCCACGGGAGCAAAGCAGTTGCCTGGAAACTGTATTGAAACCTTCACCTTCTTCAACACTGAAAATGACACGTTTTATTCATGGTGGTACCTGAATGCTTCACTTTCTTCTGGGACGCGGGGAGCCTGCTGCACAAAAATCCTCCCGTAAAAATATCTGTGGCGCACAATGCAAGGGCAGAGTGACCATTTTTGGTCGATCACACGCCAGGGCCGAGGATGGAGAATGCTGTATTCTGAACAGCTCACGCAACCCCGGGGAATTGCTTCTGTAGGTGGAAAATCAATGTCTTAACCTGCAGCACTCGGAGAATTGAATGAAAAGCACTCAATCTCTATACATCTCACTAAATTCCGACGCATTCATCTTCAGGTGACTTTGTCCCATCCCAATGTGAGGGCGAGTGAGGGCTGTTTAACATACAGCACGACTCTGCTGTCTTGCGGTCACAGCTTGACGAACAGTGGGCAAATCTGACTCTTCTGAATCATCAGCAACACAGTTGCTACCACAAAATCCGACACAAAAGAAATCAACACGCTTTTTGCAAAGTCGCCTTCAAGCAACCAGCACCTGGCGAAGTCTCGAGCAGATCTGCATCCATTTGGCAAGAACAAGACAAATTCAAAACTCGGTCAACCCCCGTGAGAAAATTTGTCTTGTCGCAAATCGTATCTGTTTCAATATCCTCAGAAGGCGGGTGAGCCTTCGTTTATTTTTGGAGACACTTCTGGCGCAGCCCTCATCACAGGCAAGGCAAGAACTGCAAATGCGGCCTCCGCTGAATTGCCGAACAAAGGCAGGCAGAAAATTCCCATTGCCTTATCTGCCATGGAAATCACAAGTAACACTTTTATCAGTGAATCCAGAGCGCTGCGCAGCGGACCCACCTCCGCAGGCCAACCTGGAGTCCCCAGATAATCGTCGCCCGAATTTACCTAACGGAACGGCACGCCGAACGCACGTCAGCCTTTAAGGTAAAACCCCGATAAGAATTCCCTCCGGGCCACCACAACCACGGGCAAAATGCGCTTTGTGATTCGACAGCAAGTCCTTGGTGTTTTTCCCAAGGATCTGCTGTAATTCTCCGATTTGAAGATGGGGGGAGTTTTTATGGAGATTGAGGCACATGGACGTCACAGCGTTGCACGCACAAAGGTAATTTTTTCTTCCCCCTATTTTCCATAACAGACAAAGGGGATTCGATTTATCTGTTCACCACAGTTGATGTGCATTTTGCCGCTTAAATTTCAATTCTGCAGGGAGCAAACTTTTCAATTTGATTACTGCGCCTGAAATCTTGTCTATCATGCGAAAAAGAGCTTTAGCCTCCTGGAACACTGCTGATTGCTAAATCTATTTCACGTCTCGCCAAATTTCATCAGACCACTGGAAATTATACCTGGCACAACAATGAATGCACACAAAGACCCCGAAATATCAACATAATCTTTTTTCACCGCCCCAAATGACATCGAAAGTCACGACATTGCTTCGCTCCTGCAGAAGAAAATGAATATTTCGCTTTTTCCTTTTTTACCCGAAGGCCGCGATTTTCAATGCATCTGACGCAGTGCTTCAGAAACTCTGTTTGTCAATTTTCTTCTTGCAATTGGTGTGGCCGTGCAAAACGTGCGCAGCCAGGACAAAACGACAAGTTCAGTGTTTCCTTTCCACAAAAGACTCACAAAAGACCCAAATTTGGGTGTGCACAGTTGCACAGTCCAAGAAAGAGAGTGCACGGGTCCACTGTTTCTCATCTCCCTCTCTCTCCAGGGGCCACGATGCGACAAATCGCGCGAGAAAAGATTCCGAATCTCCAGCAGCGACCCGTGGCCCATTCTCGCCCGTTTTGGCGAAATCTCCGTGGGAGGGCCTCTCTTCTTTTTTTGGACGAAAGTGAACATGAATAGTGACGGCGGGCTCCCCCCATCTCGCCCACAACCCCCGGTGTATTCCCCTGGCGGTTCTGATCACTATCGTGCGGGCGCAACCAAGGTGATTTTTCATCGCTCAATTATCGTCTTGTCACGGAGATATGTACGCTGTGAAATGTCCCAATCTCAGGGCTGTCTTGTGAAAAGAGTGTGTTGATGTCTGACGAAACCGCACTGGTTGTTTTGCAGCTCTCGAATGGAGGTTTCCCCGGAACTCTGAGAGCACCAGTGTTTGAGTCACCTGAGACGTCTCGCTGTGTGTCGCTGACTGACAGAACGAAGAACAGCAATCCGATCAGAGATAATAACATCGCACCAACCAGATTCATGCGAGTGTGTGGCAATTCACTCCGACTCAGGATGCGGAAATGTTCAGTTGTGGCTTCATGTTGTTGAAATTCACTCGAATGGGTCTTGACCTCACAATTGCATAAAAACGTCGGAGTACGAGTCCACGTCCATCAAGTTTCTTGCACCTGACCACAAGTTGTGATGTGTTCTACATTTCCTTTTCTCGATACAGGCGACGACCTGATGCAACTGGACAAACCTTCTTTGATCTTCGTGCATCACGCATTGCCGCGCATTGTCTTTAGTTCTTCTATTGTGGTTGATTTGCACAGATTGGGCGCCTCCTTTCCGAACTGGTCGTCCTCGTCGCCTCGCTGTGAGAGAAGTGGACCTTTCATATTGATCTGCGCACAGTCATCGGTCTGCCACTCGGACGCACTTCAATCAGTGCGTCACAGCTCCGTCTCTCATCCATTTCAAGCTCCAAATTTACTCATCAGCTGCAAAGCAGGAGGCATAACTACACGTGACGTCTCGGCATCAGGGACATTGGGACAGTCGGTGGTGAGTGTTTCAACTCAGCCTGCAGCAATTTAGAATTTTCACTTTTGCAAAAATGTTCCACCCGGAAAACCAACTTCGACTCCGCGAACACGGAACGCCGCAGCATCTGTAAGGCAGAGAGCCTTGTTTCTGTAGGATTCTGAGTGCGGTACCTGAACATCAGTCTTCTGGAGACAAGGATAGCCGCAGGCCCCGATAACACAAGTGAAAACCTGCTCGTCCCATCTGACAGTTACAATGGGTGCCTTTCACTTTTCTACGTGTATCTTTCACTGTACATTGCAGAATCTTGCCAGGTTATGTAGCGTTGCAATCCCGCATTTCTTGCTCTTGTCTGAACGGACCTCTTGGGCCTGAGGGCACAAATCAAAGATAGTTCTTCTGGATTTGACCTACATTGCACTAACCACACCTAATGTGTTTCCATCTCTCGCGCTTTTTTCCCTGCAGCTTTCAGCGACTTGTTCAGCCCTTAAGAGAAATTCAGTCCGTGCAAGCCCCACCTGCTTACCTGATTCCCAAGTCCCCTTCCCCCCGCAACCTTTCAATCCCTTATGCATCTCTGCCTGAGGGTATTAGCTCACATCCATATATGGACCTGTCAGTATTAAATCCCTGCAGAGTGCGTATCGAATTCAGATTTACTGCTGGGCCTGCACCCAGTAAACAAAGACCTGCCTTTCACCCAACCAATCCGCGGTTCTTTCGGCGACAAACGAAAAGGAAGTGACGTGAGGAAAGTCCTTTTCGGCAAGGATTTCATTCCAGTGTGTGGCAGTGTTTGAGCCTAACATTACGACACACAGACTTACAATCAAACCAGGTGTTGCAGCGGAGGTATTTTCCCTGCGAGTATTGACTTGCTCATTTGTTGAAGTGTAAAACGCCACAATTCACCCGCATCAGAAAATCTCCGGTTCTGTGTTATGGCCGGGAAATAAATCCAGGAGATGAAACCACAACGTTATACCAATGTCGACTGTGAAGTTCGAGTGAACTCCCAACAGTTACAATACGATCATGACTGTGAATTTTGGGACTCAATTTCTGCCGCACACTCAACGAGTTTCACTTCTCGTGTAAAATATACACGCGTATGCACAAGTGTGTGTGTGTGTGTGTGTGTGTGTGTGTGTGTGTTTGTGTGTGTGTGTGTGTGTGTGTGTGAGTGCGCGCGCGCATGCTGGTTGGTGTTCGTGGGAGTGAATCCATATACATCCGCCACGCCAGTTTCGTTGAAGGTCCAACGAGTCCACCGCGAAAATGAGGGTCTCTACAGGCGAAGCGGCCGTGGCGCTAAATCGTTAAATGAAGAGATTTAAAACAGCAGAAGCTGATCCTCAATAAGGTACTTTACGAGTAAAACAAGCTACCTGCACTTAGCGCCTAATGTATCCGAACACAGCCTCTCCGGCACTCCACTCACTCAGCCTCAATCAAGTCTCGGGATTCCAACTGACAACTGTTTGGAACATTCAGGACTTCGTTCCCTCCCAGAAGAGGCAGAACTGCAGCACTGTTCGTTGGCTGTTCTCTCAGGTTTCCCCCGCCGACATTTCTGTGAACGTTTTCACCAACAGCAAGGTGTTACACGAAGCAAACTTCCTCTTGGCGAGACCAATTCTTCAGTTTCTGAACCACGCCTTCGCGCAGGGGAGGTGTGATTCGTTTCCATTTCAGACCCGATCCACGCAGATCTTAATGAAAGCGAATGAAAACTGCACCGGCAGCGCGCACCTCAGAGACCGCCGTAAAGACAAACCCTCTCCCGGCGTCATTAAGCCGTCACAGGCCCGCTGCCTCCCACCTTTAATTTGCTCATAAACCGTTAATAAGCAGCCGTGTCCAGGGCTCGTAGCGCACTTTTGTGCCGCTCACGTCGGCAGCTTATGAAGATTGCCTCAATTTCAGCGCTGATTCGGGGGCGGGGACCGGCCCAGGAAGGAAATGGTTCAATATCGAGAACGTATCCACCTTATTGAGGGATTTGGGGCCGCCACGTGTAAAGCGTGTTGCTACACGGGTGAGGGTCAGTCGCGCGACGTGGCGAGGATTCGAGCTGGGTCGCTCAGATTAGCCTCAGAGGCACGAACCCAGTGCATTCGCTGCTTGTGTGCACGCGCTGCGTGGTAGAATCTATCACAAGAAAGAACAGGTATTTTTGCATGGAACAGAGTTGTGGCCATCGCCGGTGAGAAACTTGCTCGAATGAAATTTGCTGCATTTGAACGATTGGGCTCAATTCGTCAAATCACTCCATTGTTGTCAGAAATGAGGACCAGTGATCTTAAGCAAAGATTCTCGGGTTTACAGAACAAAGGAGTCTTGCCACCCCCGTACCTGCGCAGGTCGCGTGCGGCGCACAATACGTACGTACAAATCGGCGCTTTTAACTCACTGTCGAGACACCAATCGTCTTTTGCTCGCTCCTGTCCCTCCCTCCCCTCTCCATCCATTTGTAACAAAGTGGCAACACAACCCGTTACTTTGCGCGATAATTGTTCATTATCGTTCGCAACACCTGACATTATCCCACAACGATGCAGTTAATAAATGGAGGTATTTTCCCTGCACGGACTAATCGCCGGTCATTACCTTGGAGCAAGGTAGTTCCTCCAACAATGGTGACGCACCCCCCGCTTTATCGCTCGCACACAAAAGGCACCTCACTCCGCATCACGCACGCACAGGCAGCGGAGACGTGCGTGAAGCAGTGAAATAAACCTGGACGATTCCTCAAAAGCGATCCAGAATGTAAAGCTTGAAATGTGCAACAAACACACACACACACACACACACACACACACCTCTTCGTGTGTGCGCCTCTGTGTGCGTCAGTGTATTGCGGGGAACAAAAAGCAGAAAGAATTCCAGGGGTCTACTGACAGTCTTGTTGCCTGAAACACCAACGCGCACCCTTTTGTGGGTTTTGTCTGCACCTCCCCTTGCCTGAAAGATGGGGCTGGCGAAAAATTGGATCCGTTGCTTGTAATTCCACCGTGAATACCCTCGGATGAACAATCTTGACGTCTTCGGAAACAAAGTGCGGGCTGGGCGGATCCCGCACCCGTATTTAGTGTCACCCTGGGACAAAGCGCGGGCCGCACCTAATGTGAAGCGAGTCCCCTTATCGCACATGTGTATCAGACATATTTCGCAAATCAAATTGCCAAGTGGTCCTGCTTGATGACAAATATGCTGGCTACGTGCCGCCTTCAAAACCTGGCGCATCGCAGCCCCTCCTGACTTTAAGACCTCGTTCAATATTTGCTGGATTTCAATCGATTAAACCTCTCTCCATCCAGCCTGCAGAGATGCGCCTTCCCATTTGCTTCCACAAGAGCCAGGTAACTCGAGACGCCTGTAATTTGTGAAACGCTCAAATTTATTTAGCCGCAGCTGCCAATTCTGCAGATTCTTTCCTGCTGCCTGTGAAAGTGAAGTTTACTCAAAGTGAATTGAAGCGAATTCCGTCGGGACTGAGACGGAAATTGTTCCAGGTCGATCGATCCTGATGAGAGATTGTGGCGTGTTTTTTTTGTGCGCGACCTTGGCTGCTGTCTGAAAGTGAGTGGGTCCGAGAAAATAACGAGTTGATTGCGCACCGCCCCACGTCGTGTTAACGCCATCTGTTCACGAGTTGGGCAGGACCTTTGTCAAAATTTCAAGCGAAACACTTCGCCGCAACAACTGCAGACATTTTACAAATCTGGGACTCCGTGCTTTAAATCGACAGCTTCTCAGCCTCACAACAAGTGAAGGAAAAATCCCGAGTCCTGAGACCTTTTTCCTGGGGACAAAAGCTGAACCCGAGTCGGATCTTTGAAAGTGTGACGTTTACGTGGTGGGACAGGTCTATTCATATCAGACCAACATTGAATTAGTTACCGTGCCTGCGTAAATACAAGACTCCACACAGGACCTGACCACTCGCAATCACTCTCGATGCCATCAAATCCCCCCGGAGTCTAAAGCTGCGACAAAATTAACCGAAAAACTCTCATGCATAAAGCAACAAAGGATGTGGGCTGCGTTTCGAAGGAAAACAAAAGTGCACGGATGGGGCGAGGTAATTTTGACAAATTTCCATAGAAATGAGCTGGGACAACTCAATTTCTGTTCGCTGATTGCCGCAATTCATAGCCAAAGTGAGCATGTCTTGGTCTACCTTTATTCGATTTGCCTCCTGCTAGGAGTGTTTGTATAGAATACCTTTATTCGATTGTGACACTGAAGGGCGCGTTGACCCGCAGACGTAAGGACGGACAAATCCTGCTGGACCGAGCGTGCAGCAACAGCACACGGTCAGACCGCGCGATCCAGTGCAAAACATCACCCCCCCCCCCAGGGTGAAGAGGGTATTGACAAGTTCAATGATTTTTTCTTTCATTTCTGCACAAATTGACATTCCCTGTAAATGAATGCAACAACACTACTCTGCGAAACTTGAAGTCAATTCCTTCTTGAATTTCCAGGTTGTGGGTGGATTTCCATCAGGTGACGCGTATTGGCACTGTTCGAGCGCGCCGCCCCGGACCCGGTACCGGACGATCCGCCACCTCCAGCCTCAGGACCGGCTCTGCGCCGCCCGACGCCGCCGCGTCTCCCGCAGCGGACACGCGCCCATTATGCACAAGTAATAAATGCCTACTCATAAACATCACTCCAAATTGGGAGAGTCAATTGCTTCTCGTTCCGCGCCCAGATCCAATTCATACGTCAAGGGTCAGTTCAGGGAACAAACATAAAAGTGGGGCAAGTACGACAAAATGCAGTAAAAATTCCAGAGATAAAAATTGGGTCAAGAAGGTGTGACCTTTCTGTGGAGATTTCGATCCTGTGACCTTCATCTTGTTCCATAAACTTCGTCCTTCCACGGTCGCGCAAAAATTAGTGCTGGATGCAGGCGTTGATCAAAGTGCAAAACACTCAACACTACACAAACGCGTAGATCTACAGCTGTACTTGCAGGAAAGCGATACAAAAGACAGCTTCAGGGCAAGAAACATCACTCACGGCTTTTGTAGGTCAATGAGCATCAGATCGATTTTGAAAAGCGGCAAACATTTGCTTGACTGAAACAATCGGACAAGCAGTGCTTCTCAGCATCCTGGATTTGAGAATTCAATTAGGAAAGAGCAATACTGAGATCTATCCACTTATCAATGTGGTCAATTCAGCATAGAAAGTATTGGGTTACTGAGTACAGTGAGGGTTGACCCCAATTGCTTTTGTACATAAAAGGACCGGTGTGTGCGCTGGAGCAAACGGTACAAATGAATCTGAGGTGCAGTCAAGCACGCGGACCAGATTAGAAGCAAAGGAGGCAGTTCTGAATGCTGCATTTCCAGGTACAGCACACGCACGCCTCAATACCTCCTCCGCCGACAATCCAGCCCAGTTGAGCCCCTGTCCGTCCATACCGGACAAAACCTCAAGTCAGTTTCTCTCAGAAAAAAAAAAATGTTTCCCAACAAGACGCTTCGTCCCAGCAGGTGTTTCGAAAAGTGGACCCCCTCCGAGGACCCTCGTGACAGAGACGTATTTTTCTCAAATGTAAGTTTCTCCAGCAGCTGTGGCCGCTCACTGTGGAACATGACCAGATTGCTAAACCTCGCCCACACCGGTCAGTTCAAAGTGGGAAACTGTCAGGTGTCCACAAGTAGCGAAAACAAACTTCAAACACGTTTTTGTCTCATCTCAGAGGATGCATTTTGTTGACCACTGAGGTCGCGGTGCCCAGTTCGTGCTTTGAAATCTCTGCCCGTTTGACACCTTGAGCACGGGCGGGAAATGGAAGACGAAGAACGGCCCTGCACGACTCACGGCTCCGTGATGCATACACACAGAAGTGCACGGGAAAAATCGATCATATTTGTCAATGGTTTCCTGGAACCCAGAAATGGGGGCCATTTTTACAGCCCGGCTGAATTCCTGTGCACATTAGGGCTCTTTGTTCGCTGCTTCCCGCAAATGGGATCATGCAGGAAAATATTACGACTTTGTAGCAGGAAACATAAAAGTGACAGAAATATGAAACATGGCTTTGTGTATATTGGACATCAAATGTATGCAAAGACGCAGGACCTGCGTGTTGTGTGCACGGGGAATATGAGATGAGGAGGGGATGACACCTGCATGCACATTTGCAATATCTCCATTCGCCCGCTTCGCGGAATGTCGTCTTGCGTTTGGACCCTAATCCACAAAGCAATACAAAGATCAAGAAATCCTGCGCTTGCTGGAGAAGCTTTACGCTTGCAACAAATAGGGTCAACATGCATCACGTTTGAAACTGGAACCTCAATAAATTTTCAAAGCGTGCACCTTCCTGCGGAGGACCATCAAAAAGCTTTTGGGATCAGATGAACCCAGCACCATTACTACGTAACCTGAAGATCTGCCCTTTGATGTGCCACTGCGGTGTTTCTTCTTCGAGCCAATGAGGAAAAGGTTTGTTTGCTCATCTCGAGCCTCAATCCTGCAGGGAAAACAAACACGTCACCGACAGGAGCCACCGTCCACCATGTTGCGTCACGGATTAACAGATACAGCTAAAAGTACCTTTCCCAGGGGCGTGAGGCCCTTTCATTTCGCTGATCCCTTGTTTATGAAGATCATGCACTGGGCTCTTTGTACGTAACACCTTGGACTTGTTTGAGGAGCCCAAAGGACAGAAGGAACAAAGACCTTTTCGACTCAATTGGGATTTTGTCAATGGGCCCTGTGTTCATCGACTTGCAAACCTTGCTTTCCAATTCAGAAAAGACACGAACAACCTAGATAAAGTGTGAAAGTACTCAAAACCCTCACGTTCGGGGCGAGTATTCGCGGAGCAGTATTACATCAGCTGAATCGTGTTGTGCGCAACAGATCTGCTTCGTACCTGGCTTCACCTGAGAAGTACCTCTGAGTACTCAACACTCATCAGCTGAGTACATCTACTCATCTGCCCCTCTTTGATCATTTGCAGATATTGCGAAATGAGTTGGGTTGGGGAGCTGAAGGAAAAGAGGAGGATGTTTCCTGAGAACATTTTCTGCAGTCAACCTTGCACAACAGCATTTCTGCACGTTGCACCATTCCTTTTTCACTGGACGTTTGAATCTTTCGCATCTTCATCTCTGACAACACGGGCTCTATGGTGAGGAGCTCGTGCAGAAGAATGGGATTCACCTTGATGGCCACGCAACGTCCCACAAATCAGACGGACTGGCGCGTCCTTCAATGACCATGGCCGATACACACTTTGCGTCAACCTCCCAAATTTACGTGAAGGTTCTCTGCCCAAGCAAAAAGCTGCAAGTGAGAAACAGTTGTGAGTCAAATTCCGGAGAAAATATCAGAGTGTAACCTGGTGAATACCTGTGTACAAAGCTGTGCACCATAACGCCGGTGTATTGAAGGGTAAATAGCGCCTATTGATAGAGATCCAGATGTCCAGTACTTGTAAAAATACCCCGGAATTCCTGTGCAAATATGTACGCCGCTTGCATAATAGCTGGTTGCACTATCTCGTACACCTGGTAATGCCTTGCAGGTTCAAAAAGATTCAAACGCTTGCATTTGAACAAGACATATTTCTGAATTTCACTGCATAAATGTGAAAGGCACCAATCTTTTTGTTCTTCAGTCTTGTGCTTTTGTTTCACTGAAACCCGCACAGGTCTAAAGTGTTCCGGCAGAAATATATACGTGGGCCAACTTGAGCTTCAAGACAACCAAACACCATGCCCCCTGCAGTCATTTCAATTCAAGACACAACCGAAAAAACCTTCGGGAGTGTAAATCTCGCCCGTATCAACACACAGGTTAGTTACACAGCCTGAACACTATGAGAGCTCAATTAGCTGCAAAGGAGAGGGCACCAGTCTTTCTGGCCGCCAAACAGCACAAACATCCACATGGACGAACAAAAATGCGTGGATGGTGTATAGCGATGCGCAAGTACGATGTACATGCAGGGCTGCAAAGGAAAACGACACCACGCGAATTTTTTCTGCTGCTTGCTGGGCTTCACTTCAAAACTGAATATTTTCCATCCGATAGACAGCGAAAGGGATGCATTGTCAAACTTCAGGGCATTCTTCAAACCTGTTGTGAACACTTCAGATTTTGCCAAGGCTGAAACGTTAACTGCGCTTTGTTTAGGTGTTTGCACTCCGCAGTACATTCACACCTCAACAATTCGCTGTTTTCTCTTTGGGCCCTCGCCTCACCGCAAAATTATCCAGGTTCGTGGGAAAATATGAGGAAAGTGCGCATCGTGATGAGAGACAAACAGGACGAACTCACAATGCAATACTTGGATCCTGTATCCAAATCGTGTCTATAGCACATGCAGACTCCGCGCATTGTCATTGTGCAGTGTCAGGTTTGTCAGCGATACTGAATCTGTCTGACTTCGTGCGAGACGACCTTGGTCGGTTTTTTTTTTGCGTCGAACAATACGAGCGTAAAACACAGAAACAAAGGTGACGACCATTCGCACTCGGACAAGAAAACAACCTCGCAACAGCACATCTGATGTCAAGACGAAGTGACTCGTTTTCCACGGGTGTTCAACTGAGGTGCACACCTGGTATCAAACATCGCCTTGAGAGTTCCACAGACACCCATTTGCTGCCAAATCTGCAAAAGATTCTTTTCTCCTTGATTTCCCTCGAAACAAAACTTGCAGAAATTGAAATTACTTGAGGTTAAATTTCGAGTTCAAACTGAGCTGCCCCTTTCTCCAGTCAGCACTGTGGGAGGAACAATGAAAGATACCTTGCACCACGGAGGAACAACTGGCTGTCACATGTGATACATTTTCTACAAGTTGAACTTTCAGTGTAAAATGTACTTTCCATATTTGTGCAAAAATAATTCTCATCACACACTTGGATACATTTGGACCAAAAAAAACAACTGCATTTGCATGAGAAGGTTTTCCAAATGTTTTTCACAATGTTTGATTTGTGCTCCAGCCACAACGGAAGTGTGCGAAGTCAAACATGGCAGAGCGTGTCCAGCATGCCTGCACGGACAATCTTCTTCTTCGCACCTTTCCCACGCAAGTGACTTGCAGCTTATGGGTGTCGAGTGCAGCTGGTAAGTCAGCCTGAATTGTTCTGTCACTTTCACAGCAGCAACTACCATAACAAGAGAAGCAGTGCTAGGCAACTGCGGGTGCGATGTCCCCCTTTGATCTTCAGGATTTAGCCATTTACATCTTGTTGCTGGGGTGTTTTGCATCTGGTTGCTAGGGAAGTTATCATGGACATTCTTTTGAAACTCAACTGCAAACTACTTTCAAATATGTTTCATATGAGCCACAGATCATGTCTCTATCACAAAAAGAACCTGAGATTTAGCCATTTGCATCTGGTTGCTGAGGAGTTTTGCATCTAGTTGCTAGGGAGGTTGTCATGG
>JAAUXT010052536.1_pt1 | contig 43080 bp, 42 predicted proteins | sample 7278171 | NCBI WGS metagenome assembly JAAUXT01 (sample SAMN14350112, study PRJNA611818) | marine sediment metagenome | isolation source: surface marine sediment (1.8m) | place: French Polynesia: Moorea | collected 2018-08
ATGTATACCGTCAGTGCCAGAAATGCACCATTGGTACCCCCAATGGTATACTTCTGAGCACAGCAGGGTGCTTTCTGCTCAAATGGTCAAATTCAGTGTCAGAAGCACCCATAGGTAGTTTTCACATGGACAATCGTCGAGTCAAGTGTACTGTTACGTTTTCGGACCCTACCCTTCTGACTCGCCAACAGCGTGCGCGATTTCAATGGTCCGTTTTGGGCGGAGAGTACACCAATGGGATTGCGTTTATCACATCTGTAAAAAGTGACTCCATTTGAGTGGATTGCCTTTCTGCACTGGAAGGACATAAACAGGATGAGTGCATTAGTTCCAACAAGACACGAAGAGAAATTGCCTGAAAATCTCTGCGAGTTTTCGCAATGGCGAGGTTTAGCACGTCCTTGAAATCTTTATGTGCGGTGCCCCAATTGCCAGATCGGTGGCACAGACCACCAAAGTTTGCACTGAGAGCCAATGCAAGTGAGCACGCAAAATCTAACTCGAACTCAAATCTGGCTTGGTGTTCCTGCTTGCTCGTGCACATGTGAAAAAAGAACGACGCGTACTTCTACGAGGGAAATCCCAATGAAATCGGCTTCTGTCCCGAAAAAAAGACTTGTACACCATTTAAAATTTCTGGAACTTTAATGGAGACAAAATACAACATGCTGAATAATTGAACCATAAAATTTCATGCAAACAATAGCTCAAAACACCTCAAACTTTGAAACCAAAACACAAGGATGCATTAAGGTGGCGATTCACTGGTCAGCATCAGAGTCACTTAGGGTTTCTTCTTCGCTGGAAGTTTCCTGATTTGGGTCTTCATAGGCAAGTCCATACTCATCAGGATTAACAGGGAAATGTCTGCCTTCAAAATAGGATCTGTTTGCCTCAATGCACTTCATCCAACGGACTGGCCACTGGTCAATTGCTGCCTGGAAATCTTCTTTGGGAATTTTGCACAACTCATGATGCACTGTGGCCTTCAGTTCATCCAGATTTCTCATGTCCTGGGTTGCGAGTCCTGTTTTAAGCCTTGGAAATAAAACGTAATCTGAGGGGGCAAGGTCTGGTGAATATGGGGGATGAGCCAGGAGGGGATGTCCAAGAAAAAAGCCAGAGTGATGGAGGAGGTGTGGGAAGAGGCGTTGTCTTGATGAATGATGAACTTCCTTTGTTTGGGGTCATTTGCAGTTGGATCCTTCACCCAAATGTGTGGCTGCTTCTGCCTTATGTTCTCTTTCAGGCATCCAAGCACTTCCAGATATCGGTCAGAGTCAACACATTCCCTTGGTGGGAGGAAATCCACTAGAATTGGGCCTTCCACATCCCAGAAAACAGTCAACATCAGTTTGCAGACAGACCTCTGCTTGCGCACTTTTTGTGGCCTTAATCCAGGTGATCCTTTGGGCAGCCACTCACAACTGGACTGCTTTGAGTTGATTTCCTTCAGGGAGACCCATGTCTCATCACCTGTGATTACTCAGGCTAAAATGGAAGGATCTTCACTCACCAAATCTAGGTTGGAGTGGGAAATGTTGCGGCAGCATGCCTCCTGCTCTGTAGTCAAATCCTTGGGAATGAGTTTGGGTGTGATTTTTGACATCCTCAAGTTCTTCTTCAAGATGTGATGCACTCCAGTCTTGGGTAGATCCAACTCGGATGCCAGCATGTGGACAGTCTTGCGGCGGTTGTGAGCAAGGGTGCAGTGGACTCTGTCAACATTGGTTTGGCTCCCAGTGGTCTTCTTCTTCCCTGGATGTTGGTTGTCTTTGGGTGAATCACGTCCCTCCTTGAAACATTTGAACCAGACACGAACACGAGTTTGAGACATGCATCTCTCTCCAAACACTTGCTTCATTTGTCTCCAACATGAGATTGGCATTGCCCCCTCAGTCTTGCTCAGAAATTTGAGTATGGAGCTCTGCTCGACTTTGTGCTCTGTCAGAGCTGTGGGTGTGGGCAAAGCACTAAAAAGATCCAAAAGCAACCCATTCTGAACATTGGGAATTGCTTGCACCAGTGTGTGGATCGCCGTGACTGAGCAAGTGGCCGAAGTTGGGCAGGTGTTACTCAGCCATGCTGTGAAGCCAGACACAACAAAACATGTGCATGTCCAGCGCAAAACCCATGTGCACACTCAACAGCTGTCCCGAAAAAATGGACACATGGGAAGTTGGGAAAAATGGGCCTGAAGCCGATTTCATTGGGATTTCCCTCGTACAATCCTTCAGGGCCCGGGCGACTTGGTGAACCAAACGTTCAACGTCAAAGTGTTTCAAAGTTTGAAAGTTCCTGACAAGTGCCTCTGCAACGAAATTGGTACTGGCAAATTAATGCCTGTGGCTGGTGGTGTGAGCGGCATGGAAATACGCGCACACCATGCAGCCAGGTTTTTGATTTCAAAAACAATCTTGAGTCTTCTGCTGTTTCAGGCAGCAAGCTTGCTCCGCGCGCCCTTTTGTATTTGAAGAGGTGGGGGAATACGACGTGAGAAGGTACCTCGCCTTTTGAGAGAAGCGACATTTTGCTGTGGGTCCATTTGTTTCACTGATACGGAGAGGTGTTGTGCTGACAATTGGGATTATATTACCGAGGAGGGGCATCCTTATGCGCACTTGTTTGTGACTTCAGGTCAGTGATGCCACGCCTCACGCGGCCGCAGCCGCCAAAAGCCTTGCTTCGCGCAGCAAAACCAATAGATAATGTTTTTGGGCTCACGCGTTTCTGAAGCAGTGAAACATACGCAGGAAAACAACCCACGCTGAAGACAGCAGCCACAAATCTCGAAATGCCCAGTGCGACAAGTCAAACACAAATGCCAACAATCAAAGCATCTGATCAACCGCTGCATCTCGTCTCATTTATCAATGCAGTGAGTGTGACTGGGCTTTGCTTTGGTCCAGCGGAGACAGAAACCAATCTGTCATTCCGTCGAGTTGACACCTGGTTGCATCTCGAAACTGGCAGTGACAAATTGAAGCACAGAGCCCCCCCGGCACGCCATGAAATTTGTGTTGCACCTGAGAAGAATTTATATCCGTCCCAATGAAACGTTTCCCCGTCAGCAACTGAAGTCTGTGACCTTCACTCGTTTCTTCAACCACATTCAGCTGAGAAGCAATTTTCACGGAATTCTGAAACTGCAGGTTGGAGCACAAGTGCACGACACGCGAGTTTCGATGGGTCCCAAAGAAAAACTGTTCTGCGTGGCAATATGAAATACAAAGGGACTCAAACTGTGAATCCTCGATTCCGTTGCCTTGTATATTTTCTCGTGAATAATAAGCCTTTGGATTTCACACATGTCAACCGTATTTTTTCTTGGTGAAAGATAAGATGCCTTGAAGACAGTTGGAAAAGAAAAGGAAAGAAAATTACGTTCTTATTTTTCGCGCACAATGAGGGCCCAGCGGGCCGGCGGCTGTTTTCGTCACGGTTCAAGCTGAAACTTCCAAGCTGAACTTCGATCTCGAGATGCTTGTTGCACTCAAAAGTTTCTTCGCAACAGGTGATAAGGACCAAAAGTATTTCCCTTCAGCAACTTTGAGTCAAGCAAAATAGACGAAAGTTTCAGGCAGAAAATTATCCGTTCTTTTCTCTCATTCAAGATTTTCTCCACAGAAGTCTATTTTTGCTTCTGTGCATGAAACACTCATGGGAACAGATTTCTGCAACATTTCGGAGAGATAATCTTTCAGGATCTCTCTCCCAGCTCCCAAGCTTTCAATCTTTCTCTCTCACGCGAGAAGGGTTCCTCTGCATGGAGGAGGGAGCGTGGCAGCCTACTCCTGCGGGCACGTGACGATCCATATTCACTGTGGAGGCGGCCACGTCGTTGCGTCGCTGTCACGCTCCCAAGAGTGGAAAACAGGCTAGACATCAACCTACGAAATGTGTGGCACGTGTGGCTCCAAAGGGAAAGACTGCTGTGCAGTTTGTGCACCTTCGACCGTTGACGCAAAGCAATCGCAAGCAAAGCTGAAATCGACTCAGGACTTTACGTCCAGCACACAGAACCGATTGCCCGCACGCATGCAACCAGACAATTCACGAGTTGTGGCACCAAGCTCCAATAACTCAAAACTAATTAATTACCAGCTGATGAATTTTAATTTGCGTGGTCCCACATCTCGGAACAATTTGACAAAAGCATCAATCAAACAGAACCATGAAACACGACGAGAGCAATGCACAAATTTGTCCATTTACTTCAGAACAATGAAGTGAAGGACAGTTTAGAATCTGTGTCCCTTCAGCGAGCTTTGGTTCACAAAACAATGTGCCTTCGTGTCTCTCTTCGTTCTTGGAGGAAGGCAACTGTTTTGTTGCCACCAAGACCTCGTTCACTGTCTTTGCACCCGCCTGTTCCGCGTCCGCGTCCTTCTCAGCTGCCTGGACGCATCTCGCTCCGAAACGTACACTTGTTCCACTCACCTGCCTGAGTTTGCGCTCCACGGGCGTCGGGGGCCACTGCTGCCGTGGGAAGGCGCCGCGCCCCGCAGCCGCGCCGTCCTCCAGATCGGACCCCTCGAGCCCGCGGTGCCGGTCTCCGCCCATCCTGCAACCACAACACTCAGGATGAACAAACGCTCACGAATATCACCTGTACGTTATCAGTGGGGTGTTCGGACGTCACTGGACAAGTGAGCCCAAAGAGCCGACACCGCAAAGAAGAAACCTTTCTTGCAGAAAACACGGCTTCTTCTGAGAAATTCGGAAGGAATCCTTGCGCAACAGAAACTCAAACCTAACTTGGACACCGACAGAATACCCACGCAAGGCCCCACGGAGTTCGGAGTTACGTCTTACTGCACTGATTGACAGACGGAGCAATTGCAGTGTTCAGTACTTGATCATGAGGAGTCGATGCCAATTCACCTGGGGCGGAGATATCATTGACGGAACACAAGTTTCCTCGCTTGGATCAAGCACCCGTTCCTCAGTGCTCAAGAGTGAAGAACGGTCTCATCTCAAGACGCATTTGTATGACTTGCATGTACACGTGTGACTGTGTGATTTCCTCGAGGGCATCACTGTGCAACACATGCGTGCCTGTCTGCAAACTCTGAGGTGTTGTGCTTTTTCATCTGGAGAAAAGTACTAAATTGTTAATTTTCAACACAATCAACAAACAGTACCTGGAGTGAATGAAGTTCCTAAATATGTCGACTCTGCCATTGAACTGAATTGTGAGCTCCGTCTGCTGACGTTGCAGCACGTACACGCTGACGTGGTACGTGGCGAACACGGACACGCCGGCGACGAGCAGGATGATGGCGAAGAGTTCCCGCAGGGAGCGCGACAGCTGCAGCCAGCCCGGACATCTGAATCAGTCAGTCCATCGAGTGATCAGAAGGGAGACATCACTGAGGCATGCCAGACGGCCGGAGGTGAATGCCGCTTGGAATCAAGGAAACAAGGGTTGATTCCACAGAGGAGAAAAAGTTCAAATCCTTGGCTCAGAAAATTGGACTGAAAATCAAACAAAAAAATGTCCAAACAGGATTTTGTTGCAGGAGACGGAACCACAAACCTCGTGTTTCCACCACCAGCATGGAAGAAAGGAACAAAATGAATTTCGGTGATCAATGAGATGAAAGCAAGTATAGCGCCAGAAGTCTCCGGAGACAAGACCAGATTGGTTTGGGAGACAATGACTTCGACAGCATGTCGAAATCATTATCTGCGTTGAGCTGCAACACAGATCGATCTAATCAAGAGTCGGTTGGGACCCCGGGGCTACAATGACCGATCTTCAGTTGGCAGCCACACGACATTGGAATCAGATGTTTTCTCTCGGGACACAGCAGCACGAACGCTTCACTCCAACACCACAATGGTTCCTTCTTGTTCACTGATCACGACGCCATGCCGTGCTTTCGTTTTGCGATGAAAACAGTCAGAAGCACAGGTCCGTGCCGTCTTCTAGTGTTTCCGTTGCTTTCACACTTTTTCATTGCCAACACCTCAAGTGTCTGCTCGCCCCCCTTCCCAGCTGTCTGTACCTGTGTGAGTGCGAGTGCTGAGCAGTCGCCAACTTCATGCTGGGTCCAGGTGGCTCCGCTTCTGCTGCGGGACGGAGGACGCAGGAGAACCTGCTGGACGGAGGGCGACCCCGGGACCTCGCACGGCCATGGCGACCTGGGGCCGCCGGGTGTTTCTCTCGGCCTCACAGCGCCGCGTTCAGTTCAGCACCTGCGAAAGAAAGAAACATCTTGGTCATACGCGTGCAAAAAACCTTTGAAGAAAGTACTCAATTTTGCACAACCGCTAGACATCGGCAATTCACATCATTGTGGTGCCTGAGGTCGATGCCTTCTTTGATTTCCCCTTCGCGACCGTTTCGCCAACTTTGATTCAAGACTGATTGCAAGTGAAACTTCTGAATGCCGCGATTCGAAACAACAACGGGTTAAGGTTTGCTTTTTGTGAGGATTTGCGTTGGCCTGAACTCTCCTTTTTCCCACCAGGACTTGTTCCTTTCGAGTCTTGAGGTCTCAGCTGCGTGAAGCACCTCTCGTCAAGAACCTGTCGAGAGCCGTTCGAGCTGAAGACAGTGCTCCAAAACAGTGGTCTTCAGAGAATATGCAACTCATGCAGTTCCCACACGTTGCAGGCACCGAGGATGCAACCTTCCTTTCGTGATGGAACATGCACACTTCAAGTCTGTCAGGTAGCAAATCAAAATGAAGTTTCCGTGGGTGGACAAAATGCAACAAGGAACCTTGCGAAACGCTAATGCCAGGATCGTGTTGCTTGACACAACAAATTGTTGTGTTTACAACAATCTTTTCGTTCACCAACTGCAAATCCGTTGGACAAACGAAACAAGTTGGTCGTCCTCCACTTGTAACAGTGCCTCGATCTGCACAACACACAATTGAGTTTCAAGTTGTCGTCTTTCAGGGCGGTTTCAGCACCAACCACATATATGGCGAGAAGCTTCTCTTGCGATTCTTTCAGGTCATTGCCAACAGAATCCGGGGTATTTCGTGGAGCCTTTGCTCAAGACCAATTTCATTTGTGTGAAATTTTGGACCCTGTCCAACCGCCACAAAGCTGGATCAGACCACCAAGTGACCCTGGCATGGCTCCTTGACAACGTTGGATGGACTCCCCTTTTTTGGAGTCCTTGATGCACGTGTACGTACTTCGATTTATTGACCCCGTAGCTGACTGCAAGATGATTGCCTGCATGTCTCATCTCTCTGCCTCTCATCAACAAGCTTACAAACGGGTTGTTCCAAATCAAGCCACACAAAATGTTGATTTGACTTTGTGTGAACAGGAAAATTGTTCCTGCAACAGAACGTCACACCCGAGACGCATTCCTCACCAAGTTAGTTTTATAATGGGAACAGCCATTTGAAGCTTTGATTCAAAACGCTCAAGGGCCACGAATACAAAGGCAGCAACACAGGCAAAGGAACAATTGGATGGAATGTATTCATTCCATGCTTGGCCCCACCCTACACATCACGCTGAAACAGACGCAGGGTCGCTTCCTCGTGGGCCGATCCGTCTTGTTGAAGTGCAAACCGCGCCACAAGCTGAAGAAACTGTCAGGGCTGAGCACCTTCCTCGCTTCCTCAGAATTGCACAATCGGACCATTGCAACTTGATCATTTCACGCTTACCTTTGCTGAGACTCGCACACTCATTTTTTTTGCCCGAAAGTGGGGACGGACAGACCCACGCACAGAGATGCGTATCCACATTCCAATTGGACTTTGCTCCGGTTTGCGAAAACCACTTCCCACCGATCTCTTTCCACAAAGTGTGAAAGGTTCTGGTCAAACATCAACAGATTTGTGAGAGAGCAGATTGAAGCACTTGACACGACAATGGTTTGAGAAGGCAGCTTCAGAAAGATATGTGATGCAGCTCCATGTCAAAATATTCTCATTCGGGGACTTTTTGACTCCCTTCCATTGTTACCGATTCTCCTGAACTTGTGCATGTGTACCGTTTTCGTTTGCTGGTGAGATGATTCTGCTTTCAAATTTTGGGCTACCATTCACATTTTTGAAGTCTTTGCACCCAAAGTGTACCAATGCCCCTCAACTCTGCAAAATTACCAACACCCAGGCGTGTGCACAAAGCAAGTTGCCTGCGAATTGAATTCAAGTCAAGAATGTCCAACTGATGAAAAAGCTTTTGTTTTTTCCCCAACACAGGATTGGTCACAGTAGATCCACTTTCAACCTGGAATAGTGTTCGACACTGTTGCACAAACTGACAAAGCACAAAAGCAGTTTCATCTGTGCTTCACAGTGGAGGCGAGTAATATGTCATGACTGGGTGTACGGGAAAAGAAAGGTCCTGCTGGTAGGTAATGCACTGTGTGATCAAGTCTGATTTCCTGCCAAATTCTGTTGCCACTGATGAGTGACGCGACATGAAGCGTGTCCACCGCTCGTGGTGGGAAAATAGTTGGGAAAATATCACAGTCGAGTGGAAATCTCTTTCTTGATGTACAAAAATACGTTACCGTGAGTATTCACAAACCTCCATGGAAGGAGAAACCTGGAGAACAACCACAAAGCTAGATTTTTTCAAAAGAACTTTGTGAGAGCAACACATCAATCTCCTTGCTCGGTCGAACCAATGCTCAAAGACCGAAATCGTTTCATCAGTCGCGAGCACATGGAACTGACTTCCACGTGCCACTGAGTAAATTGGGTGACCTTTCTTTGATCCTGTGACCTTGGCGATCAATCGTGACCTTTTTGACCCTTTGCTATCTTGGCGTCTTTCTGACAGCCAATTCCAGATGCACACGCCTCCACTGAGTTTGCGGTCGATGAGGCTGAAACCCAAGGTCAAATCAGAATCCTGAATGACTGGCCAGAATTGTTCACCCCATCTGGCTTTCAATCTGGGGGTGGAGGTTCCAGGCGCGCTCAATTTTCAAGAGGTGTGACTTCCAAAATCCAGGCAACTCTAGAAGAGAGTTGTGTGGAAGTGTCTCGTTATTTTTGATGAAAAGCAAAGCAACCTGATAAATCATCGGAGTTAAGATGTTATTCACAGCGACAAATGTGCCTTTTCTGGTGCGAAATTATTATTTTTGATTGTGCAGTGTTGTGTTTCACAGAGTGAGTGAGTCTGAAAGGTGGTGTCACCAGCGCATGAAGATGGCAGATCACCGGCAAATTTCTTTTCTGCCAATCATCATCTTCGCTCTGGAAACCAGCGAAACTTTCACGGTGTTTTTGTGGGGCTTCAGAATTCTGTTTCCACCTATTTATGTAGAACTTCGTGGTTTCCACACATGAATTTCAGCAACTTTGAGAGACATTTTTCTTCTTTTTTTGGGGGTGGGGTGGGAGAGGAGAATCTCTTGTCGGTCTCTTCCCTGTTGTTGTTTTCACTTTGTGAAGACTGATGATGAAACGTCCCAGCGTTCGTTATTGCTGCTTGACAGTGCACTGTTGGAAATATCATTCTCGAACAGCGAAATTGAAGAACACAAAAAGTTCCAGAAAACTTTTGTAAAAAGTGTCATGAAAACATGAAGACCATTTCAATTCGATTTGTCAAGTACTGAAAACACCCCATCTTGAGAGCACCAGCACCAAACACGTCGCTAAATTCACTTCATCTTGAACATTTCAACGAGCAACAAAGCCGTAGAATAGGAATCTGGATCTCTGGAGCTTCTGCACAACAAAAAGACCTTTTAGGGATTCTGTCGGCATGCACTACCCTTTCCAAGGGGAACTATCGACACGATTGCACTGACTTTGTTCAAGAATGAAAACATCAAGTTTCCCTTGTTGCAAAAGAACGTTCAAGGATGATGTTCACGCCTTTGCACGCTTTTTCTTGAACACTGATCCAGCCAGCAAATTGGTGTCTGGTCTGACTCCCACAAAGCAACACAACCAACAGGCGTTGGAAATCTGGTGCCGCACACAAAACCCACGGAAGCTTCCAGTGCACAAACAAGACGATCCACCGGATCGATGGATGCTTGGTGCTGTATCCACCACAGGAATCTGGATGGATCAATTTGTATCCAGTCTGGATAATCCATTTCCCGGTGCCGTGCATGTACACACATTGTTGGCATGCGAGGCACACGGGTTCACACGCGTTTGGGTGCTATCAGCTGATGCTGCTTGCGCTCAGTCGGTGTTTGAGTTCGGGCGTCTCTGCAACACCGTCCTTGGTGCTTGTGATTTTGGATTTTGCTTTCATCAGCCTGCAGCTCTGATGTGGTGCAGAGCCCATCCCAGCCAAACTTGGATCACGAATTGCAAAAGAAAGTCTTGTGTGTCACAGGCTGCTCAGACCGCAGCCGTGTCAACGCCAAAGTGAAGTTCGTTCTGCACGTGTGAGTCAACTCAGAGACACACGATGTCGTGTGCCGCTGTTGCAAGTGGTGTGAATGACAGAAGAATGACAACCAAAACTCACAGATTACCTTTGTATAGATGACAATGGGCGAGTCTGAAGAGCTGGGGCAGCTTCCAGTTTCGTCAATCCAAAATGTTTTCAGCTTGGCTGAAATTGACTTTCTGCTGCCCAAAATATATTTCCTTTTCAAAGCACCCAATTTCACCCATTTTCACCCAAGTGTCGAACTCAATTGTAATCTTTCCGCCCAATTTGCCCTTGGTATCCTTATTTGCAACCACACCAGAGAAAATTACTTCTCAAATATATTCACTGCATCAATGTGTGAGCAGAATGTGCCGTGGTGGTTGTTACTCTGGGAATGCTCTGCGCTGAATGAGGAGACCAGAGATGCCGCCTCAGTTCTGCGCTGGAATCAGAAACGTTGCAGCAGCGCAGCCAGTCAGAGGCAGCGGAGCGCTGTGAACAACTCCCCCGCGCTTCACTCACTTTTCTTCCCAGCCTCAGCTGAATTTCTGTGTTCGACAGTAAAAAGACGTTGGCTTGATGTTACCTTTCATACGTGACCATGGGAAAAACATTTCTTGATCAAAGAACAAATCATGTTTTGTATTTTCATCTTTGTGGAACAAAAAGTGATGCGTTCCATATTTTTTGCGATGCACACACAAACGAAGGTTGTGAGAAATTTCACTTGGCGTTGTCCTTCAAAGCTTCCAAACTCTTCGCTTTCACGTTCCGATCACAGTTTCAATGCTTTTTTGCAGAATTGCCTCCTTGGCACACGTATTCACTCAAAGCGTGGGTGTTGTCCGAAACACACAGGATTTATCAGAAGGGCAGGTGGTCCTCTGAACCCGACCCTCAGTAGAGCCAGCTGCAGTGCACTGCAGTACCAAATCGATTCAGAGAGAGAGAGAGAGAGAGAGAGAGAGAGAGAGAGAGAGAGAGAGAAATAGAAATAGAAATAGAAAACAGAGAGTGAGGAAAGAAAACACAAAGGCAACGGAAGGTTTCTCAACAGACGAGTATTTATCTGTTGTATGACAGACCTTTCACCTCTAAATCTGAATTTATTTTCATCTTACTCAAATGAAAATGTCAGTTTTGTGCACACGTGAATGTGCGCAATTTTTCGCAGACCGGGTGGTCCCCAATCGCATTGTTTGCCATTGTCAGAAAGAAAAGTGTAAACTGGTGGAACACTCAAAAGACAACATTCGCCACAGGTCGATGTTTCGGCCCCTTCGTGAAACAATTTCACGTGCCATTTTCAACACTCAAGCTTGCTGGGTGCGTTCTGTTCTGCACGTTCCTGGTCTCTTGCAAACCTGTGGTCTCAGTGTGTACTCGTGGTGTACTCGCGCGCGAGACTTGCGCCTGGGGCGCCCCAACGCTCTTTCTCATTTCCTGCGCGCGCTGGGCGAGATGTTCCGCGGTGCGTGCGTCTTGGGGCTGAAACTTGAATCCAGGCATTGCAGTCGTGTCCGACCACTGGACAGCCACATACACACACGCACACACACACACACAAACACACACACACACACACACACACACACACACACACACGAGTACACTCTGCAAGTAGGTTTCTGTGCACTCTGCCAAAAATCGATCCGTGTTTGAAGGAACAGCTCGAAACCGTTCCATTGCAGGCAACAGTAGAAATCTACCACGTTGAAAGTTACATGGATGCACTCAACAAAATTGTGCGTACTCGACTTTTCCATTAATCAGTGGTGAAATTTCTGAGAGAGAAAGTTTGCTCAAACACAGGCGCAAACAGGAAAGCAATGTTCCAGGACGGGAACAAATAGCTCCACACACAGAACTGTGTTTGTGCAGAAAGATTGTGGGGAAGTGAAAATCTGACTCTTTACACAGTTTCAATCCTTTACATTCGTGTTTTATTGAGGCTGGAATTTTCTGAAAACCAAATTTGTAACTTTGGACAAAAAACCCCGCCAACAACAGGGGTATGATCAAAACGTGAATGAACACTGTTCGAAATTGTTCAAATCTCAATTTCACATGGGGAGGGGGTTCATTCTCAAGGCAATGAAATCAAAAAATTTGTACGAACGAGTCTGCAAGAAATTCTCAGAGCACAACCATCAAAGCTGGGTGAACGCAAATCAAACTGGGTGAGCAACTGAGCACCAAGAATGGAGAAAAATTGAACTTTGCACAACACAGAAAAAATCGCTGCAGAAGGAAGTGTACTTCGGTCTGTGGCACTGTTGTCTATCTTTTGTTTTCATGCCAGTGAACTGTGTTTCTTCCACCATGAATATCATTTCCATACACGGACAGCGAAAGCAAGCTCTGTTTTATTAGTGCCCAGACCTGTGTGCAAAGTTACAACCACTGGATACAAAAAACCCCGTGGTCCAGCACTGCCAGAACCTCCAGAACGTGAGTTCGGATGTGTGCATGGGCAGTTGAAGAAAGGCAGACTACACTTCCCTCCCAGCCAATTCTGTGAGAAGACAACCAACTCAAAAATTGTCGACTGAAGGACAACACCGTGCCAGAAATAATACCACTTCTTTTGAAAAATTTATTTCTGGCTCAACGGTGGCAGAGAACAATCGGCTTTGATTGAAAATGTCGCACTTTTGGCACAGTTCTGAATCCAGTGGTGCGTCACCTTCCAATACACCATTGTGACCTCTTTTTGGATCCGCGTCTTTGTTTCTTCAACTGGATCCACGCATACCCTGCATTCCAGTCAGCTCAGTTGTTTGCAAATGCGAACCCAGGTTGTGGAGAAATTCTGTGTGTTTGCAAATTGTTTTTGTTGGTTGAGACATTTTGACATGCAAACACTGTGTAGCAAGGAACAGAAACGGAATACGGCGATGAATCGTAATGGCCGATCCGTCAATGGAGCACTCGTCCCCACAACACTTGTTCTTCTGTTACCGCAGCAGTGGAAACGGACCAGGAGCATAGTGGTGAAATGCCATTAAAATGTTAGATGTGTTGCGGGTTTGCTGTTCAAGGAAGGCAGCACTTGGGAGAATTGACGATTTTTCCGTTTCTGAGCCGCCTTGACAATCCATTTCAAGTTCATTCATGAACGCCACGGAAACTGGAGTGAGGTCCACCACATTGACAAGGCTGTGGTGCTCGCAATCCAACCCGATCTCAATCCCCAGTGGTTGTAGCTCAAGGCCTTCACGTCGTGCACGACAGTGCTGTCTTTCATTTGGTGGAGTCGTGTTTGTTTTCATTACCCAATTTTAAACAGTGTCGTACACGTGAGTAAATGCAAGTATGATTGACACAGGAACCTGAGCTCTTCCCCAGTGCGAATGCGCGTATGCAGGTTGTCTGTCATACTCGTACAACGGGCCATCACACGGACCGGCCTGAAATGAAATGTACGAGAGCCGCTTGACCTGAACTTCAGTGAAACGTTCGCCTGAGAACGCCGGCGCAGACGCTGCAGGTTTCCAATTGATGTATCCACAACTTGCTGCACTTCCCACCCAAATCAGTTGTCAACAAAAGCGAGAAAAAAATCTCGTCCTGGGTTTGTAGCCTGCTTGCGCCACAGGAATCAATCCACACAGCCTTGGTGAGCAGGTCCACTTTGGGTTTCGTCGCGTTGGACTGGTAAAGAATCTGGTTCATTGGGTATTCATAGCTGTCTGAGCGCTTTTGTGGAGAGGTCCCTTTGTATGCACGTGTCTCTGTGATCAAAGCATTGCAACACAGAGACGCAAACATTGACTCAGAGTGTCTTTCCGAGAGTACACACATCACAAACGTGTTTTGAAAATATGTTTGGTCATTGGTGTCTTGAGATGTTTTGTTTGTTGCAAACCAGCCAAAAAGTTGCCTTTGAAGCAAGAACCTGATCTTTGAAAACAAATAGAAACTGGGAATTTTTTGCGATCGCGATTTTCGAGAGAAAGCTTGAAGCCATTCCCGAGAGAAATCTTGAAGCCATTCCTCTGGGAACATGTGCCCCAGACTGGAGCCACAGCGCTGCAAACCGCGCAGCTCAGCTGAGCTCTCATGGGCTCCTTCACGACATCAGCAGTGCAATTCACGAGCAAACCAAAGCCATTGTCATTTGAACACAGCACCCCCATCTCGCAGTGCGTTCAGGTTTGGGACGCACAAATGGATCAAACCACCAAACGTTCGTCACTTTCCAGTGGCACTTGTAAGAGTACAAAACGACAAAAAGAGAGGCATGCGGATAACAGCGTATTTTTCAGCGCAAACACGACGAGTACTCAACCCTTTTCTCATGTCAGACAAAGATATCAGAAATTCCTGAATCCAGCCGACCAGGATTCTTCTCTCACAAAACATCAGCGCGGAAGAGGAGGAAAAATTCGCAAGACAAATGGAAGGTCTTCACCATTTTTCTTCAGCACTAATGAACACAGACGCGAACTTGGCAAAATATCTCTCAAGGATACCCGCAGCCGAAAGGCGCGTAGTGCTCTAGGATTGCTCAAGCATCGTCACCGACGCCTCTGTGTTGCGACCCCATCTCAAATCTGCTCTTTATCAAGCCAGCCTCATTTTCTTCAAGAAACCTCAAATTTATGCCTTCGCCGTGACTATCAACGGGATAACGAACAAACCAGACCCATCCATCCTCTGAAAACAAGGTTGAAACAGCAACATTTTTCACACTGTACCGCGAAACAGGAAGGCACTTAGTTCACCTGATATTTGTGCAGATGTTTCTCAAAAAGTCTTCTGCTTCTGCGCAGTGTTCACCGCAGCAAAAAGTAAACCAAATAAACGAAACAAAAGACAACCAGATAAAAAGAAAAAAATTGTGACCAGCCTGCTGCACCAGATTCCTGTGAGCCACAGGTCTCGTGTGTTCCTTGGAAAGCTCGCTTCGTGTTGGTACGATTCCGGGCTTCAGGGCTTCGGCGTTATCATCTACTTTCGATCTAAATTGTTTCAGCAGCCAGGGCTTCTGAATTTCAGAACACCCGAGGAGATCAAAGTGTAACTGTTCTCTGTGAACACGGAGATTCAGGACCAGATTGGCCTGTTCAAACCAACTGCTCAAAACTTTCTCAAAAGTGTGCGCCTTGACGTCCTTCGTTCCACAATGAATTCAGCTGTGTAACTGAACTGAGCCACAGGAAACATCGACGCATTTTGGGCTGCAAGCCGACCATACAGCTCCAATTGAACTCAACTTTCATTTGCATATTTGGACTAGCATTCAATGTGAATCTTATCCCCAAATTTACACCCACTGCGTACTGAAACAAATTTGATGGGCTCTTCCTGGATACATGCCGTACAAAGTACCTCGATGTAGAAGTGAGGAGTTACCGTTAACCTCAACAACACGCTCCACTACATAGCGCTCCAACAAAAACAAGTTCCACGTGTTTAGGCTGCCTACAGGAAATCTCTGTAACAGAACCTTGCGCTGTAAAAACACTCACTCGCTCGGGTTCCAAAGGACGACCTCTGCAAGGCCAGGACGGGGTCCAGTTTCAATGTAGCTTGGTTCCTTGCACGGAATGGATTCATCATTCACAGTAGCTACTCACCACACAGCACGGCGAAAGAATGTGTGTGAATGGCAAGGTTGTTCTTCGTGTGGCTCTCAGTACAGTTGGAGTGAATATGAAGGTCCTTTCCTTGCTCAAGTACGGCGTTTGAAAGGAATGCTTGCGTACCAGGAAATCCCGCGTGGACTGTGTGCGCTGAATCCATCCCACACCTTGCAGCAGGAGAACGCAGGTTCTGAGAGTGAATCGAACTCGCACTGCGTCGACCTGATAATCGCTTCGCCAGATTCCGATCAAACTGCATCCAGACTGGGCGCGCCAGTTCAATCTGCACCCGACACCCGTCGAGGCGCGGACTCAGGTCTCGAGCCAGGCCTGCTTCTGTGAATTGATGTGCCCTCAAAGTTTTTGGAGAAAAAGAGCAATGCTGCCCAACTCTCACATTTGTCCTGCGTCTGCACCTGCACTGCACAACAAGTGCCTTCAGTCCTGAGCATTTTTCTCCTTGAGTTCAAGGAATTGGTGAATAAAGTTCGTTTAGTCTACGTGATGAAATGAATTTGTCCATTCGTAGCACAATCACTGACGACCAGACTCTGGGTCTGGACAGAGATGCTCTGAACTGGATCTGCTGCGGCTTTCACGGGGAGCGGAAAGAATGAGATTTCCGAAGATTTCTGAGAATCTGCGATAGCTGTGGAGCCTGCAGACTCCACGCACCCGCGCTTTGATGTGTTGGACGAAAGGGCAGATTTGGTTCGTACAAGAAAAACCCACAGGTCATCGCCCTCTGCAAACTGAAGAACAAGGAAAGGCCCACTCCGACAGGTGACAACAAGCAGGACAAGTACACGCCCACTTCACAAACACAACTTAATTGCACCCTGTTGGTGTTCTTTGTCTCCAAAATGACTGGAACCAAAGACTTGTGTGGAGTCGACGTGGAGTCACGAATTAACCAAACGTTCTCCACCCCAGAGCCACATTCATCTGTGTGTATGAGAAAAAGAAGTGTGCGAATACAACACAGACATGCCTCTCGTTTCCAAACAAGGCCGCAGAAACATTCCAGATACAAGGTCTACTCAACTGCTTTTCATTTTCGACACCTCTTTCCCTTCTGACATTTTCAGTTTCCGACAAAAACTCGGCAAACGTGACGCTCAGAGTAAACATTGCGTAGCAGAGCTTCTTGTGAAGAGAAGGTTGATTCTGTCGGTACAAATTGAACATTCTCGTTCGTCCGGGCAGGCCGTCTTCAGAAAGTGCAGCACCGTGTGGGGACATCTCGTTTGTGATCAGGTGCAAGATCACACCCACAACGTGGAGACACCAACCTCAAAATGCTCAGCAAGAACAACAGCCAAATCCAAAGCACAGGTTCATGCAACAACGCACTGACTGATCCCTGTCTTCCGTTGAACAAAACCCCGTGGTCTCCAAACGTTACCACAAGGGAGGGAAGACACGTTTCTTTCAGAACAACGGTGGATTCCTGCGGTCTGAACGGCTTTTCTCCCATACTTGCACTGCAGACTCCCTAATTGACGAGTTATCGCGCACTTGTTGAGATCTGGCCGCGGTGGATCTCCATTGCGAAGACAAGTTGATGTGATGTACAACTCGGCGGTGTCAAATACTCCGTGTACCTGCGAGCACTGACAAACCACAGGGCCAGGGGCGGATCCAGTACGAGCGAGGCTCTGTGATCGCTCAGGAGCAGTACACCACCGTGAGCTCGAGACCCTGGCTGCAATGTACCACTTCTGGATTTCAATTGTTCAAAGCGAGAGCGCAATGTGAACAATAAGTTCTGGAACGAGCGGAACGGACGCCGAAGAACAGAGTTCTGATGAATCGCTGTGCAAGGACAGGTCTTTGGATCTGCTTTCACTCGACCGTTCTCATTGGCCACTTTTCCCCAGACACAATGCTTTCGTCGTCCTGACAAAGTCTGAATCAGGACAGACCCCCTTGCTTGGAACTTCCCACACATTGAACTCACGCGCCCACACACGCACACACGCACTCGAATTTGGGGAAGATCAAAGGCTTTTTGTCGAACCAATCGAGGCCGCAACTGGGAACCAATTTCTTACGCGGGAAGGCAAAGGTTTGAAACAGATGCTGGAAAACGAGGGGATGAACTGTTGTCAGAGTCCGACTCATTGCTCCATGTGCATCCATCTGGGATTGTTGACCGGGTCCTCTCCGACGTTCCATTGAAAACTGGAATGGTTGATTTCACTTTTATTGGAAACAACACCTGTCAAACATTCATTTGCGGACTGAATTCTTTTGACCAATTTTGGATGCGCCTCTCGGGAACGAACTTGTTTCCCATGACGAAACACAGGCGCAGCTACCTCTGTTGCTCCGCCTGAAACCAACCAGAGTGATGCGGCGGTAATGAATTTGGCAAAAAACAAACCCCTTCAGGTTTTTTTCTGAAACAAATTACAGAGGAGTTTTTGTACTCAGTTCGTCAATTGATTTGCTTCATTGTGAAAACAGTTTATTTCTTGTTTTGTTTCAAGTCATTCAGTTGAAACAAAGAGCAAGAAAAAAAGCGACTGACATCAAAAGCGCTTGAATCTTCACTGGACAATCTTTATTGTTGTTGGTTCAGAAAGACCGTCTTTGTTCATCACCAGTTTCGAGTGGACGTGACTGACAATGTTTTAGAAGCGTAGAAATCAATCGATGCACTTTTCTCGTGGAAGCCTCTCCTCCCTCCTCTCTGAGTGAGTGAAAATGCCGAAGTGAAGACCAGACTAATGGAGTAAGGATTTGCAACGATCAAATCCACAGACTAGTTTGCTGATTTTCCCACTTAAGTGGCATTAGGCTGCAGTTTATTGACTTCGTGGGAAGTCCCAAAGATGAACATGCCCCACCTTGCAGTCAAAACCGAAACAACCATGTCAACGAGTGGATCTACAAGCGTGCTGAAATGGTTTTGAACCAAGCCAGCGGTGATCTCACACAATGCAGTTCCGCAAATTGAGCCTCGCACAAAGCCTGTGTACGTACGTTTGGTTGGTTTGGCCCTTGGTTGTCAACGCAAATTCAAATTGCTCATCATTTGCGAGAAATGTGAAACAAAAGTCTGCACAAAGCTTCAGACAAAACGTGGAATTTTTAGTCCCCAAGGAGCAACAAAACTATCCCTGCAGACGGGGGTTGCCGAGTCTCCACGTTTCGTGCCTTATCAGTGAACGGGCTGTTCCAGTCGCGTGCGCGTAGCAATTTGTCTGACGATGGCCTGTGCTATCTTCATCCACACAGGCAGCACCAACGTTGTTCAACAATTTCAGACACGAGCGGCCAAGTCAACTGTGGTTGCTATCCCCATACAACAACGTTGTTCGAATTCGTCCAACAACAGACAGACTTATCTTTGAAGTCTCAATCGCAACCAGTCTTTGCTTCAAGATGTTTCAGACCTTCGCCAGAATGATCAACTGGTTGGTTCTCTCAGGTGCGTGGACATTTCAAACCCCTGCCACCCACCACAGTTGTCATCAGGTGAGACTGCATTGACGTGCGCCTATTTGCAGGCAATCAAAGAAAAAGCGCGAGGTTTTAGTCGGAGTCATCGCTCACTCTCTGAAGGCAGCAAATTTACGCAGCAGGATTTATACTCAAATCCCTGCAGACCACACAAGGTGCAGTTGAAGCTCCTTTTGAAGAGTTGCTCCCTTTGAGCTCAAGAATCACCAGCACGCACCTCGTAGACCATGTTTCTGAGCTGTCTGCTTTGCAAACGAAAACATGTTTTTGATTTCCAATCTAGATTTCCGATGATCTGTCTGGGCCAGAAAATTGGTTGAAGCTCTGTCATAGAATGAGATTCATTTCGAAACAGCGAAACCCAGAGGGAGATTGATCCCAGAGCTCAGGCCACTGATCCCCTTGTTCTGATGGTGGGTGTTTTCTGCTCAAATGGCTTCTGTACACTCTCACATCAAAAACTGGTTGAGACTCGGTCCTGAACTGGAGTCTGTTCTTCTTGTTTGCTCCAAATTGACTTCGTGCCGAAGTGTTGATTGGTCCGTTCTCTCAGTGGAAAATTTCAACGTTGAGTTGGACAAGAAATCCATGTTTCACGTCAACCAGAAAGTCCAGCTAAAATTTGCAGAGTTAGCGCAAGCTTTTGTAGGATTTCAGAGTGCCGATCATGAACGATCGCCAGACATCATTCTTTCGTGTTGTTTGGCTGTGAAGTTAGTTAGTTCCTACGTTTTGTTTCGTAGAGTTTTGTGCGTCTGCATTTCAGACGTTCAGGCCCGCAGACTTTCTTGTTTGTGTTTGGTTTGGGCTGAAAATTCACAGTTTTCTCTCTGCAAGAAGGGAAAGCTTGAGGAACACTGGCTTTGAGAAGTGGTCTGGGGTTCTGGGTAATGATTCCATTTTCTGCTGTGAAGGTCTCCGGTTGTGGAAACATTTCGTTGGCAGCAGGAATCTGAGATCCAAGGCACTGTGTCGCAGAGTTGTTTGCGTGCATGCCTTCAGTTCTGGCTGCGGCGACGAGATGAGCCAGACCCTGGAATCATCTGGGACAAAAGGAGAAATTCCAGACGCCTGGGCAAACAGTCGGAAATGGATTCCCCGCAGACTAAGCGGCAGGAGAGATGGATGGAGAAGATCACTGGGCTGGGACTCTGCTAATTGTAGTTTTATTTTGAAACACATGATCCTGCCTGGCCAGAAAGTGTTCACGAAATTGCACGGTCCTGCCCACACAGCTGGAGTTCTCGCCAGCAGCGGCGAGTTCAAATCCCGTGGTCTGACCAAATGATGTCAGAGACTGACAACGATGAGAAAATGTTTTAAAATCTCTTCAAATCTTTGGTCTGTTCTCGCTTCAAGTGGTTACTAGATTCTTCGTACAAGTTCTTCATCAGCGTTCCGTTTTCTGCTTCTCGTGTTAGGCTTCCTGTGTTCTTGCGCTTCTCTCCTTTCCAACATCAGAAAACTTTCGCCTCTTTTGCATCTATTGAACAGACGTAATTTGTAATTAGCCTTCACAAAATACATGTATGCCACACCAACCGTTGGTTGGTTCAAGCAGCGAAAGAAGTTGTTATCGAATCTGTTTCCGTGGTGCACTGTGAACTCTGCATCTCAAACTGAGAGGCGTGCTCGTTGAGCCGTCTTCAGTTTCCACTTCGTAACGCGGTCTGTTTCGAGACCCAAAGGACACAAATTTCTCACAAAATGTTTTCTTTTCAAATTTCGCCAAGAATCGATTGCAAATTTTACGAAAGCTTGTGACCAACACGCTTCGAAAGTGCAACAATTGAGGGCATGCGGAAAACGCCGCAGCTCCAACGCCAACAAAGCGAGCACCAAGGAAAGGCTGATTTCTCGGACTTTTGTTCTGGCAACAGCTTCCTGCTTTTTGATAAACGAAAGGATCATTCACGCAAATATATGTTGTGGGTTTGTTATTCAAGGAACAAACCTCTCTGCTGTCTGCGCCACAACCAGAGGTTGAGGTATCATTTTCAGGGTGTGACTGTTTTCTGTCTACCTTTGAGAAGTTTGGAGAAATTCCAAACAAGTTCAACTTCGTCCGCAAAAGGGACATGCAAACTAGACCCTGAAAGCTCTGTTGAAACCAAACAAACCAATCCCACACACTGGAGCAATTTCACAATGTTTACCCCGTCTCTCATTATCGTAATGCAATTTACTGGCAGCGATGTTTATGGAGCTGTGCCAGGAATCATATTTGCCTCCATATGTATCGGTTTGCGGAGACGGAGGCATAAATCAGTCCAGCAAAAGTGATCGAGTCCGTGTCTACCCAGAAAAGGAAGACGGGAAGGGACTCTTTGAGGAAACAAGGCAACTGTTTGAAAATAGATTGACAAAACAAAAGTCGGAGATTCGGAGATGAAGACCTTCAGACGTCAACAGAGCAAGAATGACCAAACACAGACGTGCTTGTAACCACACACACACACGCACATACACACACATACATACACACACAGAGACACACACACACACAGAGGCGCGCTATCTATCATGCTTCTTTTGAGAGCAAGTTTCCTCTCTGCTTTCAGTTGAGTGAATTGTTCTGATCAGCTGACAGGGAGGAATCCCGGCAGTCATCTATCTCCTTTGGCTGGCAATTCTACAAGTCAGGAAACCTGCAAGTGAATACTCCTGCGATTTGCTAGTACTGATGGGCTGGCAACAACAAACAACACGTCCTTCCAGCTCATCATTTAGTCTGTTCAGCAGATAGTGCAGTCTGTTCGATTTGACTTGCGAGATGAAGATCGAACTCGCTTCTTTCTTCACCTGCAGAGTCAGGTTTGGTGTCGATTTTGTTTGCCTACACCAATCAAGCGAATTCTTTTTTTGCGATTTATGTGGTCTGATGGAAAATTCATCAGGACGGATCCAGGGATCGGCAAAGTGAGCTCAGCCTGAAGATGCCCCAAAAGTTGGAAACAATGCGTTGCAGTCTGCACTGCATCGTTTCTCACAAAATTTTGTTTTTTGTGTGAAACGCAGAGCACACTTGTTCGCTGTCAGTACAAATTTCAACCACGTCAAAATCTATGGCCTGAACAATTTCTCCCAAAACATTCCAGTATTTTCACCAACAACAAAGAGCAACGCACAATGGTTCATTTCGGTTGTTTTTCTGGAGTTTTGCGGCACCTTCCACACTTTCTCTTGATTCAGCAGGTGAGTGTCACTTGCTGACAAGTTGACTGACTGGAAGGGAAAGCCAGCATCTGTTTTTGAAACCAAAAAGTTGCCATGATGGGGATTCCAAAGCAGAAAGAGTGCAAAACTACCTGAGCTGTCTTGAAGTGCAGAAACGCACGTGCGGCACCTTGTTTTCTCTTCACCGCAGCTGCACACGCAGCAGGAATCCTTTGAAACGCTTCAACTGTTCCACAAGCTTCGGGCTCAACTCAAGCACTCACGAACAGCACACTCCAGTGCTCGTGGAAGTCCAGAAAGTACAATGGCTGTTTCTTCGAACAAAAACTTCGTTGTGGATGAAGCTTGTAAAATCCTTCCAGATCCAGTTTTCTCTCAGTTTGGAGAGGTTTGATGACCATTTTCGTTTATCAAGGTGTTTTGTTTTTGGCCCAGTTCACAGTTTTCCGCAACACTCCAACGAAAGCACACATCAACATTTCTCCATTGTTACCGCTTGGTCAGTTTCGCACTTGTCCACCTGGTACTGCAGGAGAACAAAGTGTGGACCGCTTGTTGCTTGGCGTCAGAAACGAGGTCAGCTCTCCTCAGGTCCTCGCCGCCGCACGGACTGATCCTCCCTGTGTCCACTCGAACAGAGCCAGGTCAAGTTGAGCTCTCAGACTGACCATGGGGAACCAAAACAAACCGGTGCAGAGGCACTGCCCTCACCACATGGCACAACATTACTGCATCAACAAACGGCGGGATACTCCGCCTATTTTTAGTCCACACCGCTGCAGACCTGCAACTGCTGAAGCAAGAAGGCACAAGAAACACTGTCAAAATTTTCGACTTTCAAAACAGTAAAAATTAGAATCCACACGTACCCTCTCAGTGAAGGAGCCTTCTTGTTTTGTAGCAGCACGACCAAGTTTGTTTGTCAGGATGGATGAAACTGCACGTTGATGCTCCGGGGGCGTCGAGTGTTATCCCTCAGTGACACACGTCATTGTTTGAGTGTGCACACACAATGGAGAATTCTTCTTCATTCCGTCCAACTTCGGTGCAGATGCAGAAGAGAAATGATAACATTGGCCGAGCTTCACAAACAGCTCGAACACTCTAACAGCTCTGTTGTCGTATTTTCCAATTAAACATCCTGTATCGTGTGTCTCAAACTATTGGTGTTTTACTCCTCAGTTCTGGATGCCATGCACATGTTACTCGAGTCGCATTGCCAAGGTGCGGCTCCAGTACAAATGCGCTGCTCAACTCTAAGTACATGAAAAGCAAACACAACCAGGCCATGGATTCGTCCTTCAAAACATTTGTTTGAATCAAATTTGGCTCAACTGGATTGCGGATCCGTTTTTCGTTTTCACAGAATCCTTTCCCCAACACAGGGTTTCGTAACCAAATGAACCAATCAATTTCAGGCAGAATAATCTTGAGCATGTAAAGTTTGCTCGTATGTTGCAAGAAGATTGCTTTTTGATTGACACAAACATCATCAAAACGGTTGACGGACAGGGAACTTTCCAGGCTTCTCTCTCCGATGTCCCTTGCGAAACTCATCTTTGAACAACCCAACTCAAGCACAGATTCTGAAAAACTGACAGTGGACGCCAGATCCAGCCAGGATCCCACGCTTGTCAGATCTGTCAATTTGACGAACCTGTTTGCGGAGAGAAATTGAGACCACCAAAACTCATGTTTGTCCGCCTGCGTTGTGCAAATCAATTTCTGGTTGCAAATTCACGCAACGTTTGTGATGTTCACAGATTGTCTGGTTGGTACCACGGCTGCTGGGAACATGGTCAGCGGAACCAAAGAGAGAGGGGCCCGGCCGAATCCCTTCAAGTGATCAGGACTTTGGTTGGTGCAATTAGACCTTGGGTCTCTGCCACAGAAGCCCCTCCGGTTCACGTAGACCCAGTGCATGAGGAGGAGACTGGGACGGATCCGCTGTGTGACAGGCAGCCGAGCGGTGCCGGGACACGCGCCAGACGAGTACTCGCAGGTCACGGCGGTTCACCGCAACATGACCACCAACCTGTTTGAAGTGTTGTGACATGTGCCAAACGCTTCTCGTCCGAGACAAGTTCAGCCTTCGCCACGTTCTGTCTCAGAGAACCAACAATATTTTGCTTGTGCAACAACATTGTCGTCCTGTCGAGTTGTCGCGTGCGCAAAATTGTCAAAACTACTTGGACGGATTTTCTTCAAACTTTCACAAACACTTGTGTCAAATTTCAAGCAGTGGGCCTCAATCCTTGTTTCGAAGCGGGTGGAAGTTTTCGTCCTGGTCTCACCTAAATTGGTTTGGCAGGACTGATGGCTATCTCGATTGTTTGTTGGTCTGGCTGATATCGCCTGATAAGCCTGGCATCGGAACGGGCCCAAGCTGGTAGTGTATCGTTGGCAAGAACGTTCCTCTCCAGAAACGCCACTCGCTTCCAGCGAGTGGAAGGAAGAATGCAGCTGGCATGACTGCGAGGAAACCAATGAACTTGTTGGAAGAAACACAGCTGGTGACCCATCTTCGTTTGTCTTCTCACCAAATTTGAAGCTTGAAAGGGAATTCAACTGCAAATGTCCTGTTCGGACTCCAAGAGATCTTCGCACACTTTGTGTCCAAAGTTGCGCTTTTACACAGGTGCACATGTGTGTTCCTTCATCTGCACGAGGCGATCAGATTGGCTGGCAAAACACGGACCGAATTCCAACAGAAGTGTCAATTCAACTGATCGACAGACAAACTTCCTGGGATACCCTCGCGCATGCAGTGCTCTTCACTTTTCTTTCTGACAGAAGCTTCACAAAACACGTTCCGTCACTCGTTGCCTCTTTAGCCGCGGAGAATAATGCGGTGTTGACAGGTTTGCGGTTTATCTGTCCGCAGTGTTCACACCCCCCACGGAGACTCGCACGTCTCTCAGCGGGGCGTCATCATCAATGTGACAACACCCGCTGATCTATGGGCATCTGACTTCTGATGTACGGAATACACGCTGCAGTGTGACTGAACTGTTGGTGCCTCTGAGGATGACAGCACTACAAAGTCGTTGTTGCTTTTCAAATTGAGTCCATCAAGCCGCAACGTGATGTTTTGCTGCAAACTGTGAATCACAATCCTCCCGATCATTGTACCTTCGGCTCTACGCGGGGCACATTCCAACGTTGCCGCGACAAACAGTGTTTGTTTACACTCCCCTGTCATTACACAGCAGAGTAATTTGGTGAAATACAGAACCCGTGCCAAAAGCAGCCTCTGAAACATTGCACACATATCAGAATCCAGGCAGTCCACTTGTTGGTACTCGTACAAACACACTGCGTACGGATGAGTGAGCGATTCACAAGCGACTACAGGGTGTCGAGAATTGGCTTGAGATTGACACTCGAAATGGTTGGGACCACTGACAAAAGTTTGTAACGTCTTTGCCCGAGCTGAAGCAGACCAAACACGCAGAAGACCTCGGATCCACACAAAGGTCAATCAGACCAAAAACCCATTCATTGCGGGGCCCAACAGTGGACACCCACGCAGCGACTTGTGGTGGGTCTCGTTGCGCCACTTGTTTAGTGAAGCCCAGGTACCGCTGAGAGATCGTTTGCAAACTCATTAACCAGGAAGGTCTCTTTCCAGCAGCTCTCATCTGGTCCTGCAAAACTTTCCGCCTGCGACCTCACCGGGTTGGAGCTCCCTGCTCGACTGCGTCTGAAGTTGCTGATACCGGCACAGGTGCGACTGGCAAGTCGCTAACGATCACACCAACCTTATCAGCAGCAACTCCAGGACTTGGGTCAGAGGGCGTGGCCTTGCCTCCGAGTCGCCGAACCTGAGCCGATCCGCATCTGGACCACAATGATAGATCTGGTGGTTCTCGGCCTTTCACCTGCAGGTGTTTCAAACAACATTGCAGCTCCACCCTTGCGGCTCGGGAAAAGTACCGTCAAATCAGCACAGTCAAAACGTTGTCGTTGACCAATTCCTTCTTCTGTTGACAGAAATCTGACAGAACGGAAGAACGGTTTGAGAGGGGCCGACGATCGGTCTCCTGGTCTGTTGAAAGACTTTCGGAAATGTCTCGTGTTTCCAACAAACGTAAAATCCCTTTGGTGTGTGTTAATCTGTCAGTTGTCACAACATTGGAAATCAAACCACTCGCGTGGCACAACCACCTTTGCGGTGACGAGCAAACAGCGAGTTCCGACCATTTCTCTTTTCTGCAGCATTTTGTTTCTCGTTTTTGTTCGGCATTTGTTTTGCATTGAACTCATCAAATAAGTTTCACTCTCCCTGGCCGTCAGACGGACTCTCAAGGTTTTCCTCAATGACACAGCGTCGAGGTAACATCTGGAGCTGATGAGTGAGTCGGAACCAAATCAGTCTGTGACTCCTCCCGACAGACGCCCGACCTTCGTTGTCTCGCCATTGTTTGCCTCACTCATGCACTGCATGCAGTCGGATCCAAGTCATTTCACGAGTTCCTTCTTCGACGGACGATTTGACCAAACTTTTTTTTCCCTGGACGCAGCTCGAATTTTCCCGTTCATTTCTGATTCCACGTTCTTTTCTGAGCGGTGTTTAGATGCAGTTGTTGTTTTGATCACTTCCTTGGACACTACCAACGACACAGGTCTCCTATCTGGAGTGACTGACGAGTTTTTATGAAGATCCGCGGGTGAACTGAGGTTTTTGGGCTTTTGTATCGCTCAAAAACAGCCGAGTAATTTCTTTCACAGCTGCAAAACGACTCCAACAAGTTTTGATGTCAGTGCGTAGTCGCCTAATGTAGACGAATATTTGTGTTGAACACTGAAAATTGCCGGGGAAACGACTGAGCGGAACAATTTTGACAAGAAGATGGGCTGGAGTGACGAACAATTTTTCACACCTGCAAACAAATGACATCGTGACTGTTTCCCTGCAGCTGGACACGTCCCGTTGTTCACCTGGAATTTCGTGCTCGCTTTGCTCTGGACAGATGCCACCAAAAATTTTGTCCACATGGTGTGGGCAGTTGCGCACAATCTGTCAAAAGACAAGTTTTGCACCTGCAACATTCCACAGATGCAACACCTGTAACACACCCTCTTTGCATGCCAGACACACACAGAGGGCAATCCTTGTACCGTGGATAAGACATGTGTGATGACTGCAACAATCGGCACCTGCTGCTGCAGCATTTTGCTTCAACCGACAAAACTGGCTTGAACCCCACTGTTCGCTCCCTGCAGTTGGGCGCTCGTGCGATACAGGTTCTGCACCAACCTGGCGAATCCGATAGGATTGCCGTCGCACGTGGAATGTCCATCACTTCGCGCCATCAAGCCTCACCACAACCGCGCCAAATCATACCAGCCACACATTTTCCTCTTTGGACATGCTCAGGAGTTTCATTTTCTTCACCTGTCCCTTTGGCACGAGCACACAATGTTCTGGAGCCGGAACATTGTTGGGAGACGAGGCTTGGTCCAACTGCACAAGGTCCACACCTCTAATGCAACCTGTCCGACACGACAAGCAGCACCGCACGATCTCCGGCCGCTTGAACACACCAATCACGTGCTGTTGACGAATCGAAGAAAACTGTTGAAAACAACAAGGACAAACTCTGAAAATTCCTGTCAACGCCCCTTGATCATGTGGGTCCTTGACAACATGACCTGCCAATTGTGAAGAGCAAGAACGTCCAGACGACTACCAGACGCACTCAGCACGCAACATCTTGTTGCGAAAGCCAAGTTCGCAACGTTTGACATCTCCATTTGCATTGGGCCACCAATTGACAACGCGTGCAGGAGGTGCCGCCGTGAGTACTCGTCACGAGTGTTGGTTTGAGGAGCTGTTGAGTACCTCTCAATTCGCACTCGCACTGCACGATTGATGGGGACTCGACCCGCATCCTCGGCACAGGTGCAGCGTGCTTCCGATGTGTTATCAACACTCAGCATTCCTGCAGGAGTGAACACTCGCACATATTACAGGTGTTAGCGTGTGGAATGACATAACGCAGGCATATATCCACACGCAGCGACATCGCAGACTTCGAATACATTCATGAAGTTCCTGAAAATTTCTGCCTTGGCCCACAGTTTCCGTTTGGTTGAAAGCCAACAGTGATTGGAAATCAAAACCACACAAAGAGGTCACTTTGGAACAAACACATGAGACTGGCAATGTCATCTGCCTGCGGCAAACTTCATTCGATCTCGAACTCATTACAACTCCACAGAAACAGATCTGCAAGGGCGCGGGTTGGGTCAAGGCAAAAAGACGAAACAGAAACCCTCGCACGTGCACACGTGTTTCTAATATCGTCAACTTCCACGCATCAGAATCAAATCTTCAGCCCGCCGCCCGGACTGTAGCTTATGGGCTGCGTAATAATTTGACGTGTGTGTGTGTGTATGTGTGTGTGTGTCTGTCTGTCTGTGTGCAGGTTTAATTGCTGGGAAGAGGCGCGGCGACAAGTCACAAGAACTTCTTTTTTCTTCTCGGAATGTGATGCTCATCATTTTGCAGCAAAAAAGGTACGGTACTTTGGGCGGGTGAATCACCCAGGCTAGAAAATCGGAAAATTACCAGTGTCAAATTCAAAGCAAAAAATTGTTCGGTTGACTTTGTACCCCCCCCCCCCCCGCCCTGGTAAGTCACGCAGCCAAGTCACCCCAAAAAATTCAGGTCGGAATCTGCAAGGTGCAGATAGTCGTTGAAACGAACTTCCAACAAGGTTCAGAATTCGCCTTCACCAAATTCCGGACTGACTCACATTCGAGTATACATAGTACAAATGTCCAGGAAACATCAACTGCAGACCCCAAACAAACAATTTCCATTTGAACAGATTCGATCTGCGTTACAAGACCAGTTTATCGTGCGTCAGTCCAGCTCGCCAGCCGCAGTTCTCCGAACAGCCAGATCTCCGCGGGAACAACACTGCAAACAATTCAGTTCAATTGCAAGTGTTTTTCTGAAACGGTATTCAACGTGAGATCTGCGTCGAGTTTTGTCAATCACTGGAACCACGGCTGTTCTGTACGTGGCAATAATTGTGCCAGACCCAAAAACCGTCACAGTTTGCATGTTATCCCCTTCTAGGGTGGAGAAGGAGAAAGATGTTTGCTTCAGTTGGCACTCAGAGTGTATTTGGACCACAGCGACAAGCTGTCTGGCCGATGCCTAATCCCAACACATCACTTCTGTTCCACTGATCAACTCCGCACAAAACAGCTACAGAAAAGTGACTTTCGGGGCAGAGCAGTCTCCTCGAACCGTCTGTTCTGATGACAACTGCAGCCACATAAACCCCCCAGAAAATACATCTGCAAAGGCTGGGACAGTGGTTGTGGCTTTGCGGACGGACAGAAAGAGCCAACAGCGAATGACGACAGAAAATTCAAACGACTGTTGACGCCAGTGACTGTCAGTTAGTTACATTGGCGGTGTAGAACAGTGCGCACGTAAAAAAAAACAACCCTGAAGAAACAGCAGACAAACCGAACACCTGGCCTGATCACTCTCACAGGACTTGTGTGCCTGCATTGACGAGACGAGACATGTGGCGGTTTTTATGCCACATTGGGGAAACGAAGGCTCGTCAATCGTTAAAGACTCTATTCCCGTCTGCCGGGCAGCTTTAATAGCTCAATGGGCCAAATTCCCGGCTCAGAAACGGCTTCAGAAATGAACGGTAGAATCCGATTTGGTTTCGGTTTGTTCTGTGTGCTGCCATCACAACGACGAATCTGGACATGACAGATCGAATCAGAGTCACCCTTGACTCGCGCTCGTTTCTGAAGAGGAAATCGCTGCACTGAAAGAATATTCACGCAGCTCACAACCTTCAAATTCTACAACCCAGCAAAAGAAACTCAGCTGAGATGGCAAAATGTCCAACGAGTGGAGATCTCCACAACAGTCAGATTGACTATTTGTGAATAATGACTTGAAATCAGTTTTCGCTGCAATCATAAACCAAGGAAACCCTGTGTTGTCTCTCTTTTTCTTCAAAATGCCATCAAAGAACAAATTAAATTCATTCACTACAAACCAAATGTATTGACATTTTTACCGTGGACTTTTCGAAACGACTTTTTCTTCCCTGCAAATAAAATGCATTGCTGTCGATCGCAATCTGTCCTTCGACGCCTCCACATGAGATCACTGTCTTGCGTCGCGACACAGATTTGTTCGTGTCCACGACTGTTCATGAGTGGAAAACAACCCTCGTGCCTTTTTGATATGTGTCTTTGTGAGCAGTGTTCCGCGCTCAGTTCACCTTGCGTGCTCCAGCCCGTGTCTGCTGGGCACAGTCCTTCCAAGCGCGCTGGAGAGGCAGCCAGCCAGCCCTTTGGATGCTTGCCCGGGCTGAGGAACTGCCCTGGGAAACCTGCTGTGGCCATTCAAGGCAAGTGTTGTTCAACAGCTGTGCTTCCGGTGGTCAAGGGGCAAACTGTAAACCAGCTAACCTCGTTCAATTGGCGTCACGGGTCGAGGGAAGCAAAGCTTCAATGTTTTGGCAGTGCGCATCTCACCAGACTTCTTTGGTGGTTTTCTTCTCCAACCCTGGGGTCTTTTCCACGTTCACATCCAGTACGTCCTGGTCGCACCCACCTTTCACACTCCCTGCAAAGCTCCGTAGATCACTGTGGCTTTTTGCCTGATTTCTGCATTTGTGTGTTTGGTGAGCACGAACACACGGCTCCTGATCTGTGCGTTCGTCCCGACGCCATACAGCGCCGTGTACATGGTTTCCGGGGACGGCGCTTTGTAGTCGGTGGGGAGGGAGGACGCGTCGAGGCGGAGCGAGCGCGTCGTGTTTGCGATGTTGGACAGGACGGCCGTGAGGCGAGTGAGCAGCTCGTCGTCCTGCGACGGCTTCAGCAGGTCGGGCAGACCTGCAGGTGCCTGCAGAATGAGACAACACCAACCCTTGTTGATCGAAATCATCCACAAGAAAATTGGGTCACTGTGACACGACTCACGAGTCTCTGCCGCCTTACCCCTCAAGTTTTCGTTCATCTTCGCTTTTGGGACACTCTCTATTGCTGGAGATCACTACCACGAATAGATCAGCAAAGCTACGAACAGCAGATGCAAAGAAGGAACACAGACCCCATCCACCAATTTTGGATTCATGGGCTCAAGCTTTCGCGCCCACAGTTCACCAACAAGTTCAGGCATTGTTCCAGTTTTCATCAGGATTTGCCAGGCTACCGCTGCGCGTCTGTCTTGGAAAGGAGGGTGCCGTAATTCATCCAGGCCATGAATCGTTTATGGGTCTGTGGCCCGGGCTGACGGAACGATGCCGGTCGGAAGTTTATCGGGACTGACCTTGGCAGCGAGCAGGTGCGGCACCATGTGCGGGTTGACGGAGAGGTTGACGAGGACGCGCAGCGCCTGCAGCTGGACGCGCCGCTCCGGGTGATCGAGAACCTAACGAAGCAACGAGCAGAAATCAACCTGATGGTGCCGCGGTTCTACACGCAGGATTCTGTTCCCGTTTGGTAAGAACAACTGGTGCACACTTCTCTCAAAACGCAATTTGTGTTGGAGCCGCGCAGCACAGAACGGAGACAAGCTCTGCATTTCACGATTCGCCCGTCCACACGCAAACAAAGACACGCGTGGGACTTCACAACTACGGTCCAGTCAACCGGTCAGTGCCAGTATGCAGGCAAAACGGACTGCTAACCTGATAAAGATACTGGATGATCTGTGTGTAAGGGGCGTGGTGGGTCGGCAGGGTGGAGAGGTTAGTCAGTGCTTGCAGCGCCGCCAGCCGCGCCGCCTCCGACACAGCCTCGTGCTGAGCGACGCTCATGAGCTCCGGAATACACTCCTGTCAAACAGAGACGTTCATCAGACACGGTGTAACCCACGAGGGATACCGGCAGGATGAGACGTACAACAATCGGTTTCTCCTGACCTGTCTGTATTTGTCGTTACATATTAAACGCAGGATGGCAAGCAAACATGACACAGAACTTGTCGATGCAACTCAGGACCACGGTGCACGAGAACCCAATTCTCCTTCCTCAACCTGTCGCCCTGACCTGCAGAATCTGCTGGTTTTGCTCGTTGACGGCCAGGTTGTTGACGGCGGTGATGACGCCGTTGAGAACACGTGGCTGGGAAACTCGATTGTCGCCCTTGACCGCCATCTCCTGGGTCCGCAGCAGTTCACACAGCCTTTCCAGACACCCGGTCTCTCGCAAAAGATTCTGAAACACCAGAGTCACCAGATGAGAAAACGAAGAACAACATCCATGGCACCTGGACTCGCACTTCATGCATGTACAAGCGACTATAACTTGTGGTTCCAGTTCCAGATTTTCAAAACAGGGAAAGGCTCTGCGCCAAACACGATCTTCAAAAACTTCACTCAAGAAATGTGATGCCAGTCGTATTCTGTCTGTACTTTTCGTTTGAGTCTTGTCGTAATTCTTGCTGCACACGGAACTGCGAGTAGTCGACGGCAATTTTTGATTGCCCTCCTGCGATGTGAAAGAATTGGTTTTCAATGAAAGTTGGAGCGAGCGTGCACCCGCACACTGCACGCACTGTGAAAATGTTGGGCGAAGCGATTCCTGATCAATGAACGAGTGATGCAACAAGAACCTGTGCTCGAGAAGGAAGAACTTTCACAGTCAACCAACAAACACCACCGGCTTTCATACGACATCGCCAAAATAAACTCGCCCGTGCAGTGAAAATTGTGCAAGCCAAAAGGATGTCCGTTTTTACAGCGGACAAACCTTTTCGGGTTTTCAATGGGACTGGCCACAATTCGCCTGGAAGTAGCACAAAACAGATCGGCCGAAAATCGATCTGCATTCGGCGCGGTGTTCGATGGCAACTAATGTAATTTAATACTCCTAATTACACAGGAGTGGAACACTCTCAAACAGTCTGCATTGATACTTCAACTCACGCGGGTGTTCTGGACAGCGCCAATTCTCAAGCTGCTGTGAATGTTCGAGCTGGGTGGACAAGTGGCAACACTTTGAATGGACAATTGATCTGCATCGATCTTTCCACACGGAACCCCTCCCAATCGTGACGCTTTTGTGTTCGTTTCGTTCGTGCAGAACATCAAATGTGGGAATTTCTGAACAGGAACACACCACTGCAGCATTGATGACCGATAGCGGTGAGTGCGGTCAACGCAAAGCGTCTCGTGATGGCGTGTTATCCCTTGCGCCGCAGTCGCTGCGCAACTTGCCAGAAAGTGGCGAATGTCGATCGCATGTTCCGCCTGAAATGTTCACGATCGAGAACAGCGAACCAGCAAAATTCGTCTTGTGCGATTGTTTTTCGGAAGTTCGTGGTCGCAGCTGAAATGCTGAATTTTAAATCGCTCGCTGCCATGCGTGGAACACGTCCACGAGACGTGGGCATGCAACAGGGTAAAGTTTCCATCGCGCCCTCATCCACCGAGACCCACCCAACGATATTCACAAGTGACCCCCAATTTGCAATCTTAATGAGGCGTGAAATATCCAGCTCACTGGCTGGGCGCAGGACCGCTGTGTGGAAGACCCTGCTCCAAACCTCCGTGGTTTTCTACACAGCGGCAAACGACACTTATCAGTCTCTTCTGAAGTGTTTCCTCCTGAAGTGCGTGAACGCGAACACCCGGATTTGACAAGCTCAACCCTTCTGATGAGAATGGACAACTGACAAGGTCGTTCAAAGAAATCAAAAGGCAAAGAGTCATTTCCACCCAAACCACTTGTCCATTTCCTGGACAGCAAAAAAAAAAAGTCGCCCCAGTGTGAACGAAATGCCAGCGAAACCGAGCTGCGTCTGCGGAGAACAATGTTCACGTTCGACGCAACTGCTTACCAGACGCGTGCAGGCACCCTCCAGTTTACGTGACAGCGGGCAGGCTTATGTGGTTCCCAGCTTCCACTTTGTGAGCCCAAAATGATTTTCACAAACACACATGACTTCAAAACTAAACTCGCAACATTTTTGCAACACGTTTGTCAGGTCCGTCTGAGAGCACCCAACCGAGAACACAACAGGTCTGGTTTGTACAGCTTCACTGAAACCTACTTTGGATTTTTCAGCTCAAGTCGGTTGGTTCAATTGTCCATAAAACACATTTTCTGTATTGCGGATATTTCAATCAATACGTACGTTATGCTCGAACAGAAATAGCGGCTTTTACACACTGAACACCGCTTCAAAGAACAAAATGTTCACAAAATGATCGCACAACTTGACTCTAAATATGGCTGATCTGTCTGCGGATCACCACCCCTCTTCTTGACGTGACGTTTGGACCTCTCACAATGACGGCTCACCCCAAAAGGACCAATATCCATCCCAAGATTCATGTTTGAATCAACCAACCAAATCAGGCATCCTGGTGCACCACCCACCCCAAACTTTCCGGTGAAGCAACTTGGCACGCCCCATGCCAGCCACGCCGATTTCAGTTTCGTGGCAATGAAAATATGTGGCATGAAAACCCCAATGAAATGCGCGGCCCACAAAGCCATCGCAGTGACACGATCGACAGTGACATGTAGAAACTAGATTCGCGGATACCCCCGAAAGGCCGCGCGAGGTGGTGTTACACGGGAGCATGCACATATGGGGGTGGAGGCAGCTGCAGGGGAGGGGGCATGTCTGTGAGGGGCGTGGATGGGGAGCACAGGCAGGGGCTTCACAACGGGGTTTGGCTGGGAGGGGGGTGCTTGGCCAGGCGGCAGATATAGCTGGGGAGGGGGCACAGGGGAGGCCAAATCTGAGAGAGAGAGAGAGAGAGAGAGAGAGAGAGAGAGCACATGTGTGTGTGTGTGTGTGTGTGTGTGTGTGTGTGTGTGTGGTGCGTATGAAATGCCGTACAGAACGGCGGCTGCCGCCAAACCACGCTACCCGCGCGGTAACAAATATGAAGGCTCACCGACTTGCTCCCCTCCCATCCTCCTTTCAGTTAGAGCACGTTTGCACACAAACCTGTGCGCTTGTTACGGGATAAAACCAATTGCTTCAGCTTCGGATCGTGCGCTGCCCCCACAAGCAGCCACTTCCCTGCTCACCTGGTTGTGTGTGAAGGCAGCGCCGTTCGCCAGGGTGACCAGCACCGACTCGAGCTGCGCCTCGTCCCCTGCCGCAGGCAGCAGCGCCGCCGTGAGAACCTTCGCTTCGGACGGGGTCATCAGGTGCGCAGCGTCCGCCGCAACCCTTCCGTCCGGTTCTGACACCGTCTGTGGCTCAGGCCTTTCCAGTCCGATGTTTGTGAACGTGGGGACAGGACTCGGATTTGGGCCCTCTGTGATGTCTGAAGAACAAAGCCACCAGGACTTTGTGACAGAGTCAACATTTCGAGCCGTGTCGTACCCACATGCATTCATCCAAAGCAAAGTCCTTATCAGAGGGGTGTTGTTGTTGGTGGGGGGAGGGATTGGCAACCCACAAACCTGGAATGTCAGAATGTCCACAAAAACGAACAAATCCAAAAGTTATGGGAACTCGTAGTATTGGTGGGAGCAGGGTGGGGGTATCCTGGTGGTAGGAGCAGGGGGTAACGCAGAAACTTGTCCAACCCAAACTGACAAAGTCCAAAAGTTACGGGCAGAGGTGGTGACGGCCGGGGAAGGGGCGTCAACCCAGAAACCTGTCCAGCCCATGAACAGATACACACGCGGTCAAAACAGTAACACTGCAGCGGCTGATAAAGGCCTGGTGAGCCCCAACTGGGAAATATCCCGATCACAGTGTAGTGATATCATAAACGATCAGTTGGGTTTTTCAGACTCTCTTTCCAAGGCGGGAATCTCCCTATTCATTTTCATACCATCTAGCGGTGGTTCTGATAAATTGGGTCAGGTGTGTCACCACACTCCTCCCCCACCACGGGGTGCTGGCCTCAGTAGCCATTTTTAACATTTCAATAAAATTTCACAAGAATCATCTGTATGCAGAGATTTGCCATTTGACTGAGTTGGCTGATTCCCCTCCTCCCTGAGGGGAGGGCCCTGGGGACCAGAGTGATGTCACATGACTGGAAAACCCCTCTTTCCATATGTCTGTGCAAAGTCTTCAGACTGTGGAGGAGAGCGAGGCCTAATCAGCACTGAGACAGTCCATTGTTAGACACCCAATTCAAAAAGCTCATCAGTTGGGTGTACCTGCTATGGATCCCTGGGTTGTCTCAGCTGTTATCCAATATTTCAATGGCCCAGTGCCAACACCAAACTTGTGCCTCAACAGGCTAATCAAGTGGCTGGCATGGTCTTGCCCATCAGTGCAGTAGTGGTGAGTGAACTACTTTGTGGTTTTCCCCAGCCCCAGTCACACCACAAGGCTCACACGGCAAGCCGAGGCATTGCACCATTGAAGGTCAGTTTCATGGTTCTTGGCTCTATGTGGTGTGACTAGAATCAGGAAAACCATCAGACTGACCTGAATGGCATGATTCCTCTGCTTCTTCTGCCAATTGCTCGATCACTCTTGTGAGACAAAGGTTTCTACAAGGTGCTAAACCACAGAAATGATTGATCACTTAATCCATCACTTGTGGATGATTGGCTGGCAGATTCAATTGATCAGCCTGCAGCAATAAATGATGTGTTATTTCCTGAGAGCTGAAAAAGCCATGATGGCTTCCATTTGCTGCACATCCTTTTTCAAAAGGGGTTTTCCAGTCACATGACATCACTCTGGTTCCCCAGGGCTCTCCCCAGGGGGAGGGAATTAGCCAATTCAGTCAGATTTCATGGAAATCAGCCTTACAGATAATTGTTGTGAAATTATATTGAAATACTAAAAATGGCCACCAAGGCCAGTGCCCCCTGGTGGGGAAGGAGAGTGGTATGACACACCTGACCTGAATTGTCAGAACTACCATTAGATGATATGAAATGTCTCAATAAATAGGGAGATTCCTGCCTCAGAAGACAGACTCTTCTGAGATACCAAACTGATAATTTGTGATATCACTACACCAGTCGCACCACACAGGGTGTGCATGCAAGGGTGGGGGTGGGGGTAATTGGGAAATTTTCCATTTACCACCTCACTGGAAAATTTCCAGCAACCCCCCAAACTGGACAATTTCATTGGGGGTGGGGATTCGCGGCTGATAATCACTCTTCCACTCCCAACAAAACAGCCGAGACAAATCACCGAACAATGGTTCGAAATCGACTTTCCGATGACTGGGGTCGATCTATTTGATGAGGGTTCTACAGATCTATCCCTGCCTTGAACGAATTCGAAGTTGACAGGTGTTGTCAAACAACATATTTTTGATACTCGGGTACATGCATTCTACGAATGTACAAATGTCAGTCCAGCAATTTCATCAGCTGAAACGCATTTTGGAGCAAAAAAAAAAAAAAAAAAAGAAAGACGAAACAATTGACTGACCCTCGTACGTGCCTTGATTCTTCTTCCTTCTTCTGTGCCATTCGTAAAACGAAAGCGCCACAATGATCGCCGACAGCGACAAAAATCCCACAACTGCGAGTTTGACATGTGTTCCCATGGGCGCCGCCATGTTTCTTTCGATGTCGTAAAAATGTCTGCTCGTCTGACGAAAACAGAAAAGTGTCTTGCACAACAGACATTGTAGGAACTCAGACGTTTTTGCATTTTGTGCTTTTCTGAGATTAAAGAGAATTCATTTCACAACAACAACGATTCGCAACTGGTTTGTCTACTGTTGTTTGGCACGCGAAAGAGCTTCCTGCCACTTTACGGCAATGTGCCCGGCAAGGTGAATGGTGAAAAACAGTGTTTGATCACAATGCCTTTTCTGAAGGGAAGGGGCGCTTTGCGCAGGACGAGACAATGGTTGGAAAAGGGTGAAATTGTTCTGAGGCCGAACATTGAAACAGTATTATTTGGATACTGCAAAAGCGGAAGATGGCCCCATCATGAAGGGCTAGAGTAAGTAGACTCCAGATGTGGACTGCAGACATCAGTTTAGATCTACAGACTAGTTCCCAACAAATTTGCCGTCTGGATCCAGAGAGATTTAATTTATCGTCAGGTGACGGTCGGGACTCAAAGTGATTCATAACAGGTCAAGCAAAGATGATCTGTGACTCTCAGTGCACTTGGACACGCGCGCTGCAACGGGGGCCATCTGGCGAAAGAAAATTGTCCGCCCTTCTCAGGACTGTGAAACGTCAGTAAAATGAGGCTGTGAATGAGTTTGGTCAGCCAGGACGTTTCTCATGTTGCAGATTTTGCCTCAATTCGTTTTCACAGAGGGGGTGGGGTGCAGGCTAACAACTACATATGCAACTACAACCCCTTGGTTTCCAGATTGCTGCCCCCCTCGCACTGGTCGCCCCTGCAGTCGTGAATTCACCAAAAGGGGTGTTGCTGTGCTCTGCACTCTCATCCCTTCTAACTCCTCCGGCCTATAGATCTTGTGCGATGAAAGCTTCGTTTACTTTGTTGCAGGAAGTTCATGTTCTGGCACCTTCCGCAGCTGCGCTACAAAAACTCGCACGTTCAGTTCGTGTCATTCAAATACCTCACCCCGACCCCGTGGATCCAAGTCTTTTACGGTACTAGATTTCAGAGTCTGTTGTTTTGTTTGAAGACGGTGAACTTTGTGGAAGCTGGAACATTGTGGAAGACATCGTTGAATGAAACGAGGTGTATTTGGCATTTCTGGTTCGGTCTATCAGAACGCTCCGTTGTGGTGAGCAGATTGTTGATTCTGTTTGCAGATGACGACCGAACGATGGTGGTTGACTGCGAAAGCAGGTCGAGACAGGATATCCACGATCACTTCAAGGAAATGTTTGGAAAATCGAAGTAAGGGTTCTGACGAGTTTGGTTTCAAAAAGGAGAATGGGCACCCGAGATGACAAGAACCAAAATGAATTCTCGAGACGAAAGAACAAACAGGCCTGAAGACATGAAGTGTCGGAAGTAAACGTGAGACAACGCTGAAACATTGTCCTGCTGAAGCTTTGTGGTTCTGTTCCTTTGACAGAGAAGTCCTGGACGCGGAAGAGGACGCGCGCGCCGCTCAGACAGCGAACCCGGCCAACTTTGGACCGGATTTCAGTCGTCAGTGCATGTGCGTACTTCCGGGGCAGGTGCCCTGCCCCGCCTTCAAAGAGCTGCCCAAGTCGATGCAGGGAAAGTGGACGTTCAAGTTGCGCGCCGGACAGATGACTGCGGAGGAACTGGCGGAGGAAGACCGAAAACTGGCTGAGGCCTGCAAAAATTCGTAGTTGGAGTAACTGCGAGATTCTCATTGTGAAACAGCCGTCAATTTTGTGGACGCGTGACAACGCACGGACAGACAGGAAGACGTGCGCGTGTTGCGTTGGCCGAGAACTGGTGGGAAAGCGCTCACGGGACGATGTGGCTTCATCAACCTTTCGCCAAACATGCTGGATTGACTCGTCGCATTTCGTGAAAAGTGCCGACAAGGCTTCTCCTGTGAAGCCCAGCGCGTGTGTCTCTGTGCTTCCACTAAAGTTCGTTGCGTCAGAACATCAATTTCCAATCGAATTTTATTTTCGTTTCCAAACAGAGCTTGTGCTCGGTTGGAACCTTCAAACGTAACAGATTGCATTCGAAACTACGCTACAAGAAATGGAACTTCGAGAGTGAAAGTTCTGCATCCATCCTTCCGTAAAAATAGATCACCGAACGGAAAAGTAATTTGTGGAAAAATTTTGTCCCCGTTGTTTTGCTTCGTGGATTCGCTTTTGTGATGTCGTGCAAGGGTTACACAACACGATGACTGTTCGTCCCGGTCTCCAGCACGGAAGGTGCGCCAGTGGACAGCAATGATCTACGGACAAGTACAAAAACGAGACTACGAGAGGCTTCCTGCTTCGTCTACGACGACGACGGCCTTGTGGAGCACCAAGTTCACAGACCGAAGTTTCAGCGGTTTGACCTTGGCAGACTGTCTCAAGCAATGAAATCACAGAAAACACCCACGATCCTTTTGGAACAAATGTACATCGGCGCGCGATGATTTCAAACCGTTCGGAATTGTTCAATATTTTTCACTTACACAAATCAATACTGGCTATTGCTGGTGTGGCAACCAGTGCAAAAGCATTTGACGGGAACCCTTTTCTAATGTGGTTTCTATGACAGAGGTGCGGTGTCACGAATTTCTAAAGAACCAGGCTTTTTGTGGTGAGCTGATCGGACAACCACAAGAACGTTGGAATGTTAGCCACGAATGGTGGACGAGCAAAATTGAATGGAAGTGACTTCGAGCTCCGGACTTCGAACAAATTGTGAACTAATCTCATTGCAATACAACCGCCCACAGGGCAGAGGGTCTTGTCCTGTTCAGGAATCGTGCACCTTACAATCACAAAGTACGCAGTGTGCTCAATGTCTGCAAAAGTTACCTATTTGATTTTGAAGAGAACCTGCAATCATGAACACCAAAGACAAGTCACCAAACCAAAGAGCTTGCACGTGATTTAGCCGTGTCGGCCTTTGTGTTCCAGTTCGTTGAAACTGTCACGGACACCGATGGGCCTGGTTTGAAAAGCAGCATCATGGCAACGACGGGTCCAAATGTCTTCTGCAAGTATTTGCGACTGACTTGGAAGAAGAACGGAATTTGTAGGTGCGTGCGTTGATTGGCCAACGCGTGGGCGTGCGGTTTGATGACTCCGACGCTTGCATAACACAATCGCACTGAGCACTGGCGAAGACGAAGAAATTCAACTTGAGTATTGTTTGGCTTCATTCTGCTGCTTCCACCACTCATGCTGCAGTTCTTTGAGATTTTCCTCCAGCATCCTGACTTCGTCGAACTTCTGCGCCTGTTTGGCCTGCTTCACATAGCCCCGGATGATGTTGATCTGCTGCAGCATGGGGTCATCCGCTCCGCTCGTTTTGTTCGAGTCTATCTCAACCGGTTTCCACCCAGAGTCAACGATGGCACCTTCTTTGGCATCGGACTTAAGTTTGAGGTTGAGACTTAGTTTTTCTAGCCTCACGCGCTCTTTCTCGGCGTCGGCGCGCTTCTGCTCGTCCCTGCGGCGAGTCTCGTCCCGCCGCCGCTGTTCGCGCTCCGCCGCCGCTCGGCGCTCCTCCTCGATCCGCTTCTGCACCTGGTGATGGCGAACAGCGTTCAACACACGCAGCCACACGGTGCTCGCCAGTTTTGGTTTTATCGACAGAAGTGTCATCATGACGCAACACGAAGTTATTGAAGGGAGCTGAGGCAGAACCTGAACGAACAGTGCTCACCTCGATACGCTTCACTTCGCGCAGTTTCTCCAGCTCCGCTTCGCCGGGAAGAGACTGCAGCCCCATCATGTTGTCCTGCAGGAACGTACTCGCCTGCAAGGAGCGACATGTCTCAAATTACCTTTTTGCTCGATTGCAAAATTACCGGCAGCTGTTCGACGCTTTCTGCTGACTCAAAAGTTGCACAACTCACGTGGAGACGGATGTTTTTCTGCAGCTGCAGCTGCTTCTGACTTGGCGGCTCCGCTGCGTCGGCGCCGATTACCGCGACCCGTTTGCTGCGAGTTCAATTACTCCATCAAAAGTTTCGTCCAGGCAACGAAGCAGATCTGGACGCAGATGCGAATAATTCCGGGAGTCTCACAATTTAATTTGGTGCCAAGATACCGTTGCAACCCAAACGGAGTCAGTTGATAAGCACATGGTCTCAATTATATTTTGAGCTGTGTTGTCACATTCGTGCGACTTGCCTCAGTTGGTCGATCTGTTCGTACAGTTTGATCACTTTGGCTCTCAGCAGTTGCGCTTCCGTCAAGCTGTGCGTCGTCTCTCCGGCCCTGACCAACAACAGCACGCTTCAATTGAGCTCAACTGTGTCAGGCTGCCCAGTCGCAGGACTTGGGACAAGATGTCCAACAAGCCCCGAGAGGCACAATCGCACTCAACAAGCCGTTGCCCAATTCAAACACGTGCAAAACTTCTCTGCGAGAGAGACCACGTTCCAGCAAGAAAGGCCACAAGACAGGCACTTCATGGTTTTTATGGTGACCGTGGAGAAAGACTAATCTGCTGACACCAACATCACAAACGGACAATCTTTCCATCGAAATCATGGCTGAGAGAGGATCCAGTGTTATGCAAGTGTGACAGGAACGGAACTCACATCAGCGACTCGAGCATCTCCATGAACTTGGGCAGCTGCCCCTCAGCTTCCTCCAGATACACCTTCATTTTCTGTAAAGTGCGAAGTTGGCAAAACGTTGGCAACACAGTCTGAGCGAAGGGTTGTGAAAGAAGATGCGTCGCGCTTTTCCTTCGTGACAAATGTTTCGTCGACAGCTGGTGTTATGTATGGGTGTGCTCATACCAGCTGCGTTCCAGAGCCATCGGCTGGCAGAGCCTTGTCACGGCTTTCACCCAGAGAAGGGAGCCAGGTCTCCCGTCTCTGTTGGCCGGGTCACATAAACTAGCCACACGTACGTGTGTTGCAGGAAAGGTTTATTTCACTTACCTGAGCCCCTTGGGTAAGAAGCCCAGAAAACAGTATCACAGGTGGTTTTATAACCAGGGTCTGAAGCTGTGCTACAG
>JAAUXT010003621.1_pt1 | contig 43060 bp, 48 predicted proteins | sample 7278171 | NCBI WGS metagenome assembly JAAUXT01 (sample SAMN14350112, study PRJNA611818) | marine sediment metagenome | isolation source: surface marine sediment (1.8m) | place: French Polynesia: Moorea | collected 2018-08
GGGGGGGTCTGATGGGTGGGGTGGGGGTCTGGTGGTGGTGGTGGTGGTTGTGTGGGGGGGTCCGGTGGGGGTGGGGGTGGTCTGGTGGTGTGGGGGTGGGGGGGGTCTGGTGGGGGGGGGTCTGGTAGGGTGGTGGTGGGGGGTCTGGTGGGGGTAGGGGGGTCTGGTGGTGGTGAGGGGGGGGGGGTCTGGTGGTGGGGGGGTCTGGTGGTGGTGGGGGGAGGTTACATTCCAAAGTGTGGACAGACGCACACATGAATGCTAAAGGTTTTTAAGCCAACAGCGGGACCTAGATGGCTGCTACCGCGACCATCAATCAGAGACAGGGAAACTGGACAAGGCTTTTCTGGCACAAATTTCTCTGGGATTAACTTCCGTTCCCCCACAAGAGACCTTTCTTTGATGCACACACGGGTATCCGGCAACAGGCCAGCACATGAAGAACAACATTCTGATCTGCCCGTCCCGCGCTGGTGGTCCCTGCTCCGGTGGAAGGGATGCCAGAGCAATCCATCTTTCTTCTGCACAGAAATGAATCTGCACAAGGACTTGTTGCACTCACAACAAGTGTCAGATTAATCAATGTTCTTGGCTGCCGATTCCTCGGGCCAGTTGGTGGTTGAAACCGACCGACTCTCGTCAATAATCGCTCCGTAGATCTACTGCCACAGGCGCATTGACTGCATTGGAAAAATGTTGTCGAACGCAATGAAAGCAGCCCATTGCAATCTGGAACAAACGATATGTGGCCCGAGAAAAGGCAACACAAATGGCTTTCCGTGACAACCGAAACCTCATCCGTAGCTTCAATCGACCACAGTGTGGAACATGGACAAAGCTCCTTTCGAACCAGTTTCTGATGCCATTACCTCGATGTGTTGTCATGAAACTTGTGCGCTACCAACGTGCTTGGACTACAGTTCCTTGTGCATACATATGTCACGTTCAATATTTTCTTGTCCCCTTACACGACAACTGCAATTCTGTTATTTCTGTCCCGAGAGAAAAGCTGAAGCTGTCTGTTCTCTGCAGCGCCACCACTTCAGCGTTTTCTTTCCAACAATCCACCCACACATATTTTTTTCGCTCGCAATGAACAGAAAAGGTACCATTGATTTTTTTTTGTTGTGGACAGAAACGGAACCTGTCGACATCGGTATCCGTTTGTCAATGCACTGGCACCGGCGAGATGCAATGCCGAAATGTACGAGAGTCTTTTATGCCGAGAAACAATCGTCTGATAGGGAGAAACCCGATCTTTATGGATCTCACCAGCTGAAGTCTGTCAGATCTCATCCACATTGCGACTTTCCTGTATTGGGCTTCGGCTTCTCCAATGGGATGTTCGAGGGGTGGGTGACCTGAGACTGACCGTTCCTTCACCGAATTCGAGCAACCTTGCAGGACGAAGCGACATTCCGGGAGACCAATCTCTGCAGAATGAGAGGATGACTTGAACAAAGTTGCCTGGATCGATCAATGACCGGTGTGTAGTTTGGCACCAGGAAATCACCCTGAATTCAGAAGAACGAGGGAGAAGCTCCACAGGAAATATCCAAGCCTTCGGCACAAAATCCACGAATGGCGTGGAATTACTCGTGGTTCCTCAACCTGCCTGCCCAAAGCTCCACCCTTACTCCCTGCGACTTCATCCTTTTCTCCAAACTGAATGCCAAACTCACAGGAATCAATTTCAGGGACACTGCACAATCCACCCGAGAAGCACTGGATTCTCGGGTTCAGTCTGTATCTTCAATGTCATGTGTGAGCTGCCCTCGGCAAAAGTGTGTGGCTGACGAAGCTGATCATCTCGAAGGACAGGATCTTTTGAGGCAGGATGAATCCGACGACTTTGAGCTCAGTTCAGGAAACATTCCTCTGTCACGGACGTCCATCCTGTGAAACAAAATATCAAGTGCACGACCACAAGCCACAAAAACTTTTCTCTCACCACAATCTAGTGATTCTTGTCTCACCAAACATGTGCCAATACACGTGCTTCACCAGACAAAAAAGACACTCAGGTACTTTTGCTTCACCGAACTTCCAAAAGCTCACGCACGTGAAACGTTGTAGCGAACGAAAAGGCAAGGTTTCACAAGACACAACGTGCAAAATGCTGCATCAAAAAAGCGAAACTCTGAAAAAGGAAAAGAAAGACGACACTACTGAACCCCAAGTGACACCAATGTTTCGCTTCACCAAACCACCGAACTTTGAACAAAATTGCACACGAGAAAAGCAGATTTTACACATACAACAATCCTTTGCTCGTGACAGAAGAGCGAGACACAGTTCACGAACAAAGACCCTCCTGTCTCCCTTGACAACTTCCATGACGGATTTTTTTTGTCACAATTGTTGAAAAAAAAAAGTGGCACAAAAATGCATAGTGTAGCAAACAAAATGCCGGGAAGGGGGTGGGGGTCTGCTGCATATTTTGACGTGCTCAGACGTGGATTCGTGAACACGCGTGTCCCCGGCCCCTGGGTCCGCAACTTTAGCCGCCTCTGCCGTCAGCGCCCCAAAACATTCCACCACAAAGCGTCTGAACACACCCGCTCCTTTTCAAAGGCCAACAAGGCTTTCCATCTGTCTCATCTTGCCTGCACTGTTTTCCCAAGCGTAGCTTCTGCCGTTGTCTGCGGAAAACATAAGTTCCCAGACACCACAGCAATGAACTAAGATCCACAAAAAATCGAAGTCCTGGACTAGATCGCGATTAGATCTACTCGACGTCCTGATGCAGGCCAACACAATGGTTGCACACAAAGTTTGAAGAGAACAAACGCAATGGCTACACAAGAGGAGGATTATCTGCCTGCCAGAAGAGCTGAGTGTCCGACATACTCGTACACATACACATACACACACATACACACACACACACACACACACACACACACACACACACATCCACCGTTCTACACAGAGACAGGAGCAAGACGAGACACGTCGGCATGCTCGAAACGAACCCGATCAAAGAACAAGCACATCTTTTGTCAATTAAAAATGCCCTTTCCTGTCAACTCTTTCATCCAGCTTGAAGGAGGGAGGGGGGTTGCAGGTTCCCTTGTTTATCCCTCCCTGCCCAGGGCACACTTGGATCTATTCTTGGCTTGTCCAACGCTTTTTAGGTGATTTGAGGTGGGTTGCACGATTTCGGAGCTTTTGGAAAAAGTGAGCCAAATCCATTAAATCAAATCAAATCACCTATAGGCAGGGTCTTCCAAAAGTATGTGTACACCTGTTTCATAGTTGAGATGAGGATTGATTTGGAGTCTTTTGGGCTCTTTTGGTTCATTTTAGGTTGGTGATAGTGTGCCAGCAAGGATTTGGAGAACTTTGAATTTTAGGGTTCTTTAGGTCCAAAAGTTCAAATTTGGAAGTGCAGAAAATATGGGGTATAGATGTAGAAATAGCTCGTGTCTGATCAAGTACTTTGGTGAAGGAAGTATATCAATGAAATTGAGCAATCTCCTCTCCCGAAAAGGAACACCTTCAAATCATGTCCAGAGCAAAGACATCACAGGTTTCCTGCGAAGCTCAGCCCAGAGCTGTCAAAGCTGAACACTTGGCCAACTCTGTTTCGACGTATCTGTTATTGGCCTGTCTGCCTGGTTGGTTGTCTCTCCCTCACTCCCTATAATGTGTTGGTGGTCACTATCAGATCAACATACAAAGGAACAAGTGTTGATTTCTGGTTTGATTTTGTTTGTCTCTTGTTCGCTTCTGTTTTCTGCGAAGAATCACAGTGGGTATAACTCCATCTGCATCGAAAGCAGAGAAGCATCGTGTCTCCAAGGAGATGTCACGTTCAAAGAGTCAAGTAATGGTAATTTCTAGATCCACTTTGCAGCTGAACAGCGCAGTTTCACGGGCGGATCAAGGGAGAAGGCAAGGAGCCCTGCTCCCCAGTCCCCTCAATTAATTTGGCCCGAATTTACACTACAAATGCACTTGCACCCCCCCCCCGGTTTTCACTCCTCAAATTGTTCGCAGAACAGGTCCAGATCTACCTTGGGCCGACAGATGTTCACGTCACTCCAAGTCCTTAAATTTGGATTCTCGCCTGTGGACCAAGGGTGTCGGCTCTCGAAGCCTCATGTGCAACTTTCAACATCAGATCAATCACGGGACCAGTGTGAACAGGCCATTTAGATTCTAGATCGAGTCCTGCGGATTCACCAATCGTTCATTCTACCCAAAACCAAAGTCGATGCAGAGCAGTCTGCGGTGCAGGTGCTTGTGAAGATTGTGACGTCATCATAATTGCTGTTTTGTGACGTCATCAAACCTCGCGCAAAACTTTCGAGGGGTGAAAAATATTGGAACATTTTCGGAAAAATAGGTGCAGATAGTGCTGAGGAACAAAGAAGCCTGGACAGTTGCCCTGCTTTGCTGGCTGTCTAAGTGGAATGGCTCCTGTTCCAGAGAGCGCAAATGAAGGGACAAGACTGAGAAACACCGAGTTGACAGCGATTCCGGAGTCAGAGAGTTCGCACCAAGAGAGCTCGACAGCCTCGGATGACAAGGAACTTCCGCATGTTGCCGTGAAAGACAACAGAAAAGCATGGACCGTCTGTATGGCAGCTTTTTTCAGTCAGGTCATTGTGATGGGCAATGTTCACGTCTTTGGAATCTACTACGTCAGTTTTCTCGACGAGTTCAAAGAGACCAAAGCCAAAACAGGTGATTGTGATGACACATTCGCAGGCAAAGCGAAAGCAAACCGGCAGTTCCAGCCCAGGCCTGTTTCTTCCAGTTCGATCGAAGCCGTCTGACCTGGTTCACGTTGAAAGAATCTCCTTTGTTCAGATTCAGACACAGATCTGCGAGAATACACTTTCTGTGCAACGCAACTGAAGTGCGCAAAGTGCTGTGGGACCAAAGAGAAAAGACCAACACTGTGGTGTTCGCATTTTTCTTGAGGGCCCACGATCTTTCTTCTGCGCGAATAGCTTTTTCCAAGGGCCACAGAGCAATACAAACTTTTGCGTTGTGAACGATTCTGCTGTTTCCGAACCCAAAGTGCAAACACCATTCTGGTCAGACAATCTGAGATGACTGTTATCCAACCGCAACAAGACTGTACGTTCGGCCTTGATTTCGTTTCAGCCCTGATAGGGTCTGTGGCGTACGGCCTCGGCATGTTCTGCGCGCCCATCAGCAGCTCCATCATCAACAAGTACGGACCCCACATGAGCATCATGTTGGGCGTCATCTTCTGCGCCACGTCCCTCTTCGTCTCGTCCTTCTGCAACACGCTCAACGCACTATTTGGCACTTACGCAACGCTGTACGGTCTGGGTATTTCCATGGCGAACACACCGACCATGTGCATTGCTGGCGATTATTTTGACAAGTATTTGACGGTGGCGACAGGAATCATGGTGGCTGGGAGCAGCACGGGGACTCTGGTCTTCTCCCCGACAACGCAGGCAGTGATAGACGCGTTTGGCTGGAGGAACGCCTTCAGGGGTCACGGTGGACTTCTGCTGTTAGTTTGTCTTCCTTGTGCCTTCGCAATGAGGCCAAGCAACCAGCCAAAGCCAAAGACGCCGACTGAATACATCAAGAAATCCATGGCCAGGCGGCTGATGAGTGACCTTCAACTGTGGAAGAACAAGGTGTTCTTGGTGTGGGTTAGCGCAGTCACCTTGGCAATGTTTGGATACTACATTCCTTATGTACACCTGGTAAGTGACTCTGCTTGTTCACAGTCACAGTTTGTCAGAAGTCACTTCATTTCATTTCCCCAATGAATTCAATACCGACGTGACTGTCTTCTGAAGGGCCAACAAGTCTGCACCTACAGAAATCACTTACGCAAGAGGCCATATATGTTCACGAATCGACAAATGAGTACTGCTTTCCGATTTGCGATCCTCTCAGTTCAGTGCGTCATCAATACTTCAAGGCTGAGTCTCGTCGCCGGATGTAGTGCAATATTGCGCCACAAAATGAGCACAGTGCGCAGACATGTGTACCTTAAAAAGTACACCAAATTCACCATTCCGTGCTCAAATGAACCCCAAGGATTTTTGTACGACTTCTGACCCATGTCTTTGGAAGAGCAAGGTGCTCTCACCCAACCAAGCTCTGACTCGGAAAAAGTTCTTGTTCTACTCAACGGTTGGGGCCACGCATTGTTGTTGGTGGGTCCTCACAAAATGAGACAAAACCTTTCTTTCCCCAGGTTTCTTACGCCGTAGGAATCGGAGTCTCTCCGAGTAAGGCCTCAATTCTGATGTTGCTGCTTGGAGGCTGCACTGCGAGTGGTCGGATCCTGTTCGGCAAGGTGATCGAGTGGGGCTACCTCAACCGACTCAACATGCATCAAATCTGCATGGTCCTCACGGGCAGCGCTGCAATGCTGTTACCACTCATCAGGAACTTCCCCGGGCTCGTCGCTTACGTGATATTCATCGGACTGGTTGATGGCTGCTACGTAGTGTTGCTCCCAGTGTTGACAAGTACACTGGTGGGTTCTGGAAACGATTCGGTACTCGCCTGGGGGTACCTCACAATGGTCAGCTCCATAACATTCAGCCTGGGACCACCAATAGCAGGTTAGTTCTGCCTTGGTTCACAAGCAACAGAAAGGAAGTGCACAAACACAAACCAAAATGCTGTGTTGAAAGAAACACGAGTTCAGTTGAGCGCAACACAAACACAAACCAAAATGCTGTGTTGAAAGAAACACGAGTTCAGTTGAGCGCAACAGACAGATAGACAATGCTGAGCTCAGTAAATTCGCTCCAGGCTTTAAAACTGGAGGCAAGAACAAGCCCCAATCTCTTTTGTGCGTTCTGCCATCAATAATTACTTCAGTACGCAGAAATGTTGCTTCAATTCAATTGCCAAGGACACCAGACATTCAAAGGCACTCTCCACAAAGTTGAAGATAATGGTGAAGCAGTGACGCAAGTCTTGAAATAACTGCAGCTCTCGTGTGAAAAATGTATCCCGCACGAATCATCTCCCGACAGAGTGATGCAATTCTATGCCGTTCAGAATTTCAGGAAATTACTTTCTGAGAGATTTTCTATTGCCATTCAAATTTAATTCTGTACATTGCAGGGTTCATCTGCGACGCAACGGGCAGCTACGATCTGCCCTTCCACCTGGCCGGAATCCCCTTACTTCTTGCGGCCGCCGTTCTCTTCTTCGTGCCCTGGGCCCAAAGAACCGCGGACACCACCAACATCATGTCAGCTGCGCACGCCTACATCCCAGAAGAGGCGCAGCCCGAAAGCGTGGACATTGAGCTGCAGGAAACACTGCCTCCAACGACAGACAAGTCCATGGCCCCCATACCTGAAATTGTCCTTTCCGTTGACAGTTCATTTGTCACTATTGACTTGGATGATGGAGAGAGTTACACGGTACCGAGACGCATCAAGAGACGCAGGAGGGATTTAAGTATGTGCAGTGACCTGAGCAATGTATCGGAGATCATCACTGAAGCAGCAAATGAACTGGCGAGGCAGGGACTGAGTTACACGCGGCTGGACGGGTCGTCGTCGGGACGGGACACTCTGTCTGTGCCGGGTAGCCACACAGCGTCTCTCGCGACGTCGCCCAGGTCCAGACCTATCAGTCTCACACAGGCGACAGCGCCGCAGGTACAGTACACGTCCCTCTCCTGTCTGTCTCGCAATTTCTCAGGTCACCCAATCCTTGATTGCAAAGATTTTATAGATCTGTTGTCTGGTGGAGATTGCCACAAAAACTGCAAGTAGGTTTCCAGCAATAATCCTTCATAGGGAGCTTTTCTGAGGCTGCACGAAGCAGTGCTGGGGGGACAAAAACAACTGCATCCCTTGTGTGGGAAGAACAAAGAATTAAAGTGCACTTGCAAACAGTCTATGGGAACAATTGAAGAAGCAACATGCTGACTCTGTAGGCGGTTGGAAAGGGAATTACAGGCACAATCTTCAACAGCCTGCTGCGGTAATGGACGCAGTTTGAGATCCGTTCAGACTTATTAATGCGTCGTGTTTTCTGCTGTGAGTGCTGTCGGCTTTAAGTTTCAGCTGATGCAAGAATCGATGCTCTGTACACTTCATGCCTGAACATTTCCTCTTCAGGCGCTCAAGAACGACAATGGGCAGTTTGAACGATATTAGCAATCTGAAGATCAAATTTCTAGAGGCAAACAGTCCCTAAATTGTTCATGCTTCAAATGAAGCAGTAGAAAGTGACTGCAGGTAGATCCACGAGTCCTCGTATGTCTACGTATGCATCTCCGCGCTTTCCCGAGTCCCGTCGGTGCAAGCGCGCGCTCGAAAAGAATTCCACCCACAGGCTTGAGCAACAGCACAATATCTTTTTCTTCTTGTTCTGTGGGGGCTGTTTCTCGACACTTTTCCTTCTCATGCTCCTTTCTAACTTGTGGAACCTTTCCTGAAAGGGACATTTTATCCTTGGAAGGATCTTCCCCCTTCTGCCGGTTTAGTTCTCGTGTGTCACTTTCATTCCTGAACCACATGCAGCAAGTTGTGTCTGACGAGTTTGACTCAGAACTATTTTCAGCAGAGTTCCTCAGTGGACACCCAATCTTGAAACCAAAGCTGTCGATGACGCAAGCACTTTACAGAAATCCACAAGGCTGGTGACACAATCGAACATGTTGAAATTTTTCTGCTCACAGGATTTGGTCAGTGGCTGACCCTCCAAAGGGGCATTACATCTCGAATGGTTCACTTTCAGACAAGCCAGATGTTTTTGCGCCTGCGAATGTTCGGGGTCGGGAGGAGGGCCATGGGCCCCTGGAACACTCCTGGATCCGTCCCTGAATGGAAAAGTTTACTTATCCTTCTCGTTTTGACCAAACTGACGTGTCACACCTTCACACAAAGGTCACTTTTGCTCAGCAGCACACCTCTTTCGGCCAACCGACACACACGACGCCCAAACAATTCGGTTCTTGAGCGGGCTTTCTGTCGCCTGTGTGGTTCTTGTACTTCTATTGTTCTAAAGCAGTAATATTTGCCACACTCAGTAAATTCCAGTTGTGTGCTCAAACCACGGAAATTACTTCACTGAATTACAGAGCATTCAGTTCTTGAATCACGCTGTCCTGCTGTTTGCTGCGCTGTCTTGGTAGCTTCCAACGTCTCACATTGGAACGCTCTACAGCTACAGATGGCTTAGGAACCAACACACCACCTGCATGCTATCGTTGGGACACGGACATCAGTTTGAGGAAAGACGGTCCGGGCCTGAGGACAGAACAGCGGACCCGTCCGATGAGGCTTCAGAAATCCAACACACTTTTCTGTGTCTGTTGCAGATTCAACTGACGACCCACAGAGACGACGGACCCTCTGGCGGAAATCAACGCTTCACTTTGTCCATCACGTCTCCACGCCAGGGCTTTTCTCCACCCACAGGTGGCACGTCGCCCGAGAGCGTCAGCTACCTGGGCACGAGCCCCCCGACCCAAATCAGAATCAGCTGCCCCGGAGCCAGAGCCGGCACGTCTTCATCATCAGAACTGCAGCCGGTGCACGTGCAAGTGACGCATGGAACCCAGAGGTTCAGAGCCTTTACTCCGGTGTTTAGCCGATCAGGACACTACAGGTCCACGTCTGATGTGGTGGAGAACATCCGAGGCCAAGATTTGCAGAGCCCGAGACAACCCAAGGTGCGTTTTGAGTCGACGCCCAACGTGGATTGTGTGGAACTGCCGGGTTTTCCCAGGCCACAGACAGATCCTGCACGGAAGATCACGTCCAACCCAGAGATCTTCGCACAACAGATGGAAAAAGTGGACGCGGCAGCAGGACCTTCAGGCAGGTCCTCCAATCCTGCGGTGCACCCAGCTGACCCCATCCTGAGCAGCACCAACCCCTTCAATCCCAACTACAAAGAGATCATATCAAGAGCGACAACAGCCAACAAAGATGCGATGTCGATTCCCCCACCTGAGAACAGTGATACCAACGTGTCAACTCTGGTCAAAGCTGGAGACAAGACGATTGACGTGAGCGCGTTTGTCCCAATGATTCCAGCACAATCTTCCAAGGTTCCAGAAACAGATCCTCAACAAGACCCGCCATCCAAGTCCAGTTCTTTCGTTGTGGTGGATTCCAAGGTATCCACGAGCGACATCGACCTTCGAGATTTCGACCCGATTGCGTCACCTTCTTCTGACAGCACAGCCACGCCTGTTGTTCAGTCTCCCGCAAGCGTCATGCTTCCCGCCATCCCTCCGCCTCCGCCCGCCCACAGACGCACCCCTCGCACCTCCGAGTCGATTGACGCGGACGTTGCGCACGACCACGCCCCTCACTCACAACCCACCTCAGCGCGGGACTCCGCCGTGTCGCAGCCCAGCGTCGCGCCCGACGGCAGCAGCAGCGGCAGCATGCAGTCCGCCGTGTCGTCCATTCAGCGCGGCAATCTCGACGCCCCTTCCGGAGACGCATCTTCGGCGAGGCCGACCAGCCCCGCCACGCCCGACGCCGACGGAATTTTTGTAATGACTGACCTGAGTGAGGACGACACAGAAACAACCCGTGATTCCACTTAGAGACGGTGCTTACGAGTTTCAGGTATTTTTTGAAACTCAATTCGTCCAAAATCGTTGGACACATAACAAAAACGACACACGCAGAACATTTGGATCAAGGGACATGACATCATTTTGCAAGTTTCTTGCGTTCTCTGATGCGTGGTGTCGCCTGTGCTCAGCATTGTTTCTGAAATGACGACTTTTGTCGACATCGTTCTTTTTGAGTGATTCATCAATCTTCAAGGTTGCTTGTGAGATGTAGGTTTTGAATGTTTTCTCCTGCGCTGCGCGCATATTTTTGCAAAGGTTTTGCCAAGAATTGATATCTGGTTGAAGTGTGTGTTCCTTTTTACAATTCTTCTGAGCAACTCGTACTCAGCATGCGTGGTGGTGGTAATGACCTCTGGGAGGGAACAGCATGGATGGGTGGGGGTTATGGCCAAGTTGATGGTGGGGGGCAACAGCCAAGGTGAGGGGTTTGGCCTTGATGGGGAGTTATCACCAAGGTGGAGGAGTACGGCCTTGGAAGGAGTTATGGCCCAGGCGGAGGTGATGCCCGCCACGCGACCATCAATTACATGTGGTGTGACCAAGGCTGTGACTCACCTTTTGCTGCGAGTTGAAAACCACGAACGCCAACCGAAGGACAAGCGTTCTGAAGCACACATTCGGTACAGGTGCGAGCTGATTGAAGTGGTTGATGACTAAATCAATCACTGACTGACTCAAGACTGGTTGGTTTTGCCTGTTGGCCTCACAGATGAAATGCATGGTAATTTCTTATCTCACAAAGCTGAATGCTTTGATCTCAACTGTCTCCATTTTGGAAAAGAGGGGAAAACCAGTCACATGACCCACTTTTGGGCTCCCCCAGGGGGGAGGGGAACAGCTAGAGCTAGCAAAAATAGTGTTATTTAATATCAGGAAATTGCTGTATTTGACTGTTCTCATGTTTGTGAATATTTACAGTAAAATTATGTGTATATATTAAAAATAGCTATTGAGGCCAGCACCCCCTGGTTGTTTGAACCAAAACCACCAGATGGCATGAAAGGACTCAATTGATAGGGAGATTCCTGCCTCAGAAGCCAGTCTCTTCTGAGATACCAAACTGATCATTTGTGATATCACTACAACATGCTGTCCCAATTATAGCTCATGCATGGTGTCACAAATCAATGAATTTTGGTGTATTCTCTGCCAAATCACACTAGATCTTCACAATTTTTTTCACACAACCAAGAAGGAGTGACTACCTATCTGATTTGATGATAACCTCTGACAAAGAAAATGGAAAATTTCTTCGGGAAAGTAAAATAAAATGTAAGTGGAAGATTTATATGCTGTTTTGGCAGCCATGACAGTTTTTGGTAGCTTCTGAGCATACTCAGTCAACTGTATCCCTGAGCATGCTCACTAGGTCAGTTCTCCATTTGCTATGGAGATGCCTATATAATGTCACAATTTCCAAATAAATTTGCTTGTCTTTTCTCACTTCAAATTTATTTTAGTTTGGAACAAGACAACAACTTACTGTTGTCTTGTGTGAAATAAATTGTAGATAGGTAGTCACCCCTCTTGGTTGTGTGAAAAAAATTGTGAAGATTGAGTGTGAATTGGTGGAGAAAATGCCAAAATTCATCGATTGGTGACACCGTGCGCGAGCCATACATACCCCTTTGCTCAACCGCCCGTCACTCATCAGCAGAAGTTTTTATCGATTCCAGAAGGAGAGTAAAGGACTTTATGACCAACTACGCGAGTTGGATTTTCATCAACTGAACCAACAAACCTTGTCAGTCTTGTCGCCACAAATGAGTTCAAAACGCATGTTCTTAGTTCGAAGTTCTGCTCAGCAGTTTTCATGAAGCTGTTCTCGTAGGGGACAGCACTTCACTGGAGGCACGTTTGAAAATTTAACGTAAGAGTTTGCCGCAAGTTGCACAGATCCAGGAGATCTAGACTTCTTTTTTGTAATATATTACAGATGTACTTTGAAATCGATGTTTCGCCATCAGTTGAAATCGATGTTTCGCCATCAGTCGTGTTCGTGTTCTGGGTGCAAAATGTTTGAAACGTTTTCTCCACAGCGCGGTCACACTATGCTCTGTAGCCGGAGCTGCTTCTCGTCGCATTTGCTGCGCGAGGCAAATGAGCCACATCTGAGGACGAACAGACACAGAGGATACCGGTGAGTTTTTGAGCAACATTTTTCGATATCCTCTCTTCTCAGTCCATTTTCCCATATATCTTCTGTGAAAATAATTTGCGAAGAATGTCATTGCCTCAGGAATGGCACAGTTTTGAATCGATGATGGGGAGAATTGCACTCATTCCTTGTCAATTCTTGGCAGAAGACAGGAAGCCACGTCAAGGGATGAGCTCTGAGGTCTTGTGACGGACACTTGCAGACGTCTACTGTAATTTGCATTTCTTGTGTTGCCACTGTCACTTGCAACATTGGTCAGCAGGTGGACATTTTCAGAATAGATACGAACTGAGGTTGGATCTTGTCAGACGAACGCACTTTTCGGTGCTTTCATATTGCAACTGCGCAGAACGAAATCTGAGCACCATCTCTCATCTGAACGAGCTTCTGAGACACAATACCAAAATGGATCCATGAATTCACTGACATCAGCAGCCCGATTTCTATCCCGATCAGGTGCCACAAAAGAAAATGAGGGATATCTGCAGAGGATAGATGACAGTGAATGAGCAGAGAAACAAGACCAAACAGGTGTGAACTGCAGTGTGAACAGATGGGTAGTTATACACTCACAGTGATAGAGTGCAGGGTGTTTCTTTTGGCATAGTGTTGCAGCCTGGTATGGGGCATAGGTTTGGAACCAACATAGAACACAACTCCCGCTGTGATTAAAGCCAGGATGGAAAGTAGAAGAAATATCTACAACAAACTGAGTGATCATGACCAAAACTCAAGTTTGTGTGTGTGTGTGTGTGAGTGCGTGTGTGTGGTTGTTTTCTATTGTTTTCTTTGAATTTTAGAACAGCTGGTGCAGCTGTTCACTCAACATGTTGCCACCAGAATCACATCGAAATTTTGTGACTGGGTATACTCGCTGACCCAAGAGAAAACTTACTTCCACAGGGAAGGGACTTGCTTCTCCAGGGAGGAAATAATTAACTTGAAACCAGAACATACTTTGGTGGTTGCTGAAAGAGCCCAGTTGGATTAAATCCTGTGTGTCTGAAACTTGAGAAGCTCACTAGAGACAATTGAGTGACAATGGCAACAAGATCAAGCAATCTCGGACAAAGCTGCTGAAACATCTTGAAAACCTTGCTCTTGATCTGCTGGACCTAACGTGCAGGAGGAGTCTTGGTTGATTTCGAGTCGTAGACGTCCAGTTTTGTTCACCCAAATGTCAAATATTTGGTTTAAATAACCGAGATCCAGACTTGTCATCCCTGGAATGTGCGAGAAGCTCCAATGCAATTTCATGCTGTTCACGATTTGTAAATCTGGAGAACGTTCGTAGATCAACAAAAAACAGTAAAGACATACGACATACTGGTAGACCACTGACTTCTTTCTCCATTTGGACCCAGACTACTTGTCAGCGAAATGCGAGTATCTGGTTCAACGAAACTAACAAAACTGGGGCAAACGTCGTTAATCTTGTGGAGACTCGATTTGATGTTCCAAAACCCTTTTGTATTGGTGTGAGCAGGCAGCTACCATGTCACAACTGGACGGATCGTCGTTCTCCACGCTGGACTTGACTGGCAAGTTGATCATCAAAGTCCAGCTGGGCGAGGATATTCGACGAATTCCGATTCACAATGACGAGATCACGTTCGACGAACTGTTGCTGATGATGCAGAGAGTGTTTCGAATCAAGAGCGACGACGAAGTCACCATCAAGTACAAAGATGAAGGTAGAGTCCTGTCATCGAGTAATTGGAGAGTTTGAGTGATTTCGTATTCGAGATGCAGAGTTGTGCACAGAATTTGTAAACCGCAAAACGTTCCAATACGTACGTGGTCAGTTGCTCCTATCTGTCCGGTGGACCTCAAGCTGACGAGTTTCAACAATATATTTTGCCAATTCAAATGATTCCTTGGCCTTTTTTCAGATGGAGACTTGATCACCATTTTGGACAGCTCGGATTTGTCGTTTGCCATACAATGTAGCAGATTTTTAAAAATAACTTTGTTTGGTAAGAATTGTTCAATCCTAGTCTTTTGTGATTTCCTTCATCCTGTCTTGAAAAACAGCACTTTTTTCTCATTGACACAAAATGTTTGCATTGATAGTCAACGGCCAGCCAAAGGCGATTGAATCGGACCAGGTGAAGTATTTGCGAAAAGAGCTGCAAGGAATCCGGGACCGTGTGAATCATGTTCTGGACACGCTCGAGCCGCCTGTTCCCGTCGCCAGCTTGGAACCGGCTCCAACGGAAAACGGTGTGTAGCAAAACAAGACAAGATTGCAGTGAAATTGGAGTTGTACATCCGTGCACACACAGAAAGGACTTTCTTTCAATTGTCTTCAGGTCCAGCGGAGGGTGTTGACGGGCAGAGTGCACCGAAACCGACAGCGAGTGTTGCCAAAAGCAAGGAGTTCGATCCCCTTTCCAAACAGCAGTCGACTGAAGAGAATGCGCAGAGCAAAGTTATGTCTTCGTTCGGAATCCAAAATGACTGTGAGTTTCTCGTCCTGCTCTTCTTTAGAAGTGCCTTTGTTTTCGTTTCCTCACTTCTGGTTTGTGCGCACGTGGTGACACTTGTGTTGCTATTCACTTCTTCAGCGCACACTCCCAGCCCTCAGCACAGATCAAGCACTCCGGACAGTGTGTCCAGCATTGGGTCATCAGCGAGCAATCAGTTGCGTGCTCAGCAGCAGCAGCAGCAACAACAGCTTCAACAACAACAGCAGGCAGGAAATTTCCCAGGACGACAACAGGCACCTGGAGGACAAGCGTATCCACAGCAGCCCCAACCTTACACTCAAGGTAAACACAGCCGGCATCTCCCGTCGTCCTTTGAACACTGCTTCACTTTGCTGACTGTTACCTTCCCAAAGTCTACGCCTTGTTTGGTGTGCCTGAAATCACTCGAATTGAACTGCTTGCTTGTTTGTTGGATGGGCTGCACCTTTCTGGCCCTGCAGAATTTGAATTCGATATCACGCCTGTTTCGAACAGATCTTTTCACTTGTTGAGTCCGGGTCATTCGACCTGATTTGACTCCATTTTTGAATTTCGAATCAGGCTTCTGCAAGTGCTCACACTGTGTCATTGGAAGACTGAGTATGACGCATTTTAGAAAACGTGAGTGATAAAATGCACCGACTCGTCTTGTTCAGCACCGTCACGTCACATTTCGCACAAGACGGTGTGATTTTCTGTGCAGCGTTGTTGGCACCGGTGCCAGGGCAATTGTGACACCTCATTCCCCTGTAGAACCTTCCTATTATTTTGCCTGCAGCTTCCTTTGAATCGACTGCGTCAACAACGATGGCCGCCGTAAGGCCTCAGTTGGCAACAACCAAAGGTCTTTTCCAACAACACAAAGTTATGAACAGAACCTCGTCAACCCGTATGGAGTTTGCAGTGTTTGAAGCAGTTTGCTAACAAATGTTTTGTTTGTGGCAACTTTTTCATGGGAATTGGTTGTTCATTTCTTGGTGGAACATGTTGACTTGAAGTTCCAATTTCTTTGTAAGGCTCTCCTTTGGTCTTCATAAGCTGGTGTTGATACGTTATGGAAATGTTTTCTGTGCAGTATCCCCCCCCCCCCCCGCCGTGAGTGGAGCCAATGATGCAACACATGCTCAGAGGTTCGGCAGTCCGATGCCACGTGCGTTTGACGGGCGTGGGCAGTTCAACCCGCCAGCATTCTTGTACAGTGAACCCCAAAAGAGATTTCTTGTCACATTCACCGTGCCATTCACATGGGAAGAATTGTTCAAACTGGTGGAGTCGGGGTCTGCCTGTAAGTTCCGGACAACATGTACACGAGCCATTGCTCCGTAAAATGTGTTCATTCACAGCTTGTGGGTGGCTCAGGCTTCAGTTCAGTGCTGCCATGACCTCGATTCCCATTTTTTTCCTCTCTTCAGGCTACGGACAGCAACAGCAGCAGCCTGGATATCCACAACCTCAGCAACATCAACAGCAGCCTTCCGCAGGTTACCCGGGCCAGTCCCCCTCACCCGCACCGCAGCACCCCAATCCCGCTGCACAGCAAGGCGGATATCCTGCACAACAACAGCAGTACTCGCAACAATACCCTGCAACATCCACTACCCAGCCAGGATACCCACAAGTAAGAGCCATGTCTTCAGCTCACAAGCAACACCGTACCACGTCAAAACAACGCTGTGATTTTGAAATTATCTCACGGTTTGCACACACGCTGCAATTCAGTCGGGAGCATTCGGCATTGCCTTGACCACAAGTTAATTACGACAGATCGACCCATTCACATCTGTCGTCAGAGTAGAAGCCGAAGTTGTCACGGCACGGACAACAGCGCATCTTGCATTTCTTTACACACGTAAACTTGCTTTTCCAGGGCCAGACAGCGACACCTCCGCACCCTGGTTACCCTGCTCAACCTGCGGGCCAGCCGCAGCAACAGCAGCAGTCACCGGCCCAACAGCAAGCGCAGTACTACAACCAGCCGCAGCAACAACAGATGCCCCCTGGCCCTCCTGGAGTCGCTAACCCTTACTCGCGTGGACCTTCTCATGGACAGGCGTACCCTCGCGCGCAAGGTCAATACCCCCAGACCTTCCAACCTCCCCCGCAATAGAAAAACAACGCGAGTGATGTTGCGCAACCAACTGATTGCGAACAGTTTTTGTGATCCCACAAAATGTTCTGAGGAACACTGGGCGGAGTTCGGCTTGGCCACTGCGAATGACATGAATGAACAATGTTAAATGTTCTTTTCAAGAGGTTCTGTGTTCAAAGTTTTTCAATTCTCAGCTTTTCCATTCATCAGTGAAAAGGAAATAATGGTGCAATGAAGTTCGTGGTCAAGCTGAAAACAAGCGCGGTCTCGCACAGATGCAGACATCAGTGTAACTTTCTTCGTCTATTCCAGCAAAAAGTATGTACATACGGTCACGTTTATTGTATTTGTACGTACTCTCAGTTCAAAACAGAATTGGTTGAAAATGTGATGAAGAGTACATTGTTCCAGTTTAGCTCGTGTTTAGGGGTGTTCGTGTTCATGTTGCGTGCTAGAGGACGTGACGCACTGTACAGGTCACATGATGGAGAAGTGACACTGCGCGGATGAATCTGTGGAACAAATATTTCTGCAAGCACTGTCTTGTTTCAGTTTTTACAGCAAATAAATCTGGTTCAGAGAAATTCGAGTACTGTTTCCGAACAACGAGCCGGTTGACTCAGATTGGACTCAAAATGCTGCGCAGCTTCAACCACAACTGAACCGTTTGAGATGAGATCTTGTCCAGATCGGCGGCGTCTGCATCAGTCGCGTCTTGCAGGCGTCTCGCTTCAGCCTCAATGTCCTGAAATTTCAGCGTTTCAAGCCACTGTTTTCTGTGGGTACCAATCACTGGAAACTGCATTGTGACATGTCGACGCATTGTCAACGTTTCAGTTGCGGGAATCTCACCTTGACTTGCTGGACGACCTGTCGAGCGTCTTCAGATGTACATCTCCAACAGTTGTCTCCGTGTTTTGCCAGCTGAAATGAACAAACTTGCCAGTTGACACGCATCTCAACAAATCAGCTGTTACAATCAATCAAAACGTCAGGCAGATCTGTCACAAGTCAATCACGCTCCAGCAATACCCAAGCTTGAGACCGACCTTGTCCGATATGGCTGTCTGTAGTTGACACAGATGGAACAGTGTGGGGCACTGTATCTGCACGTCGAAGCACTTCTCGTCGGTTGGGGATCTGGCGACCCCGAGCACCACCGTGAAGCCGTCCGCAGTGTCGAGTCGCATCAGCGACTGGGTCACGTCGGTCCGAGAGACCGACTGCTGCAGCAAACTCTGCAGCAGCGACATTTCCGACACACCTGCGAAATAAAACGCAGGCACAGTGACGACAGAACGTCATGACTCGACATTCTTGGTCAGCAAAGATGGCAAGGAAAACAGAAGTCGGGATTTGACGGCTGATCAAACCAAAAACTTTCAACGTAAAATTTGTGGGAAGTCGACAACATGGAACAATTTGCCAAAACCCCGACAAACAACAGCACAACAAGACGCGGGTGAAAATGCAAAATCTATCTTCTCACCATTCCAACTGAACACGGTTGAAAGCTCACCTTCGCCTGCAACGCATTCCGCTATTGTTTCCTTCACTACAATGCGAGTGGAGTGCTGAGTCTGAGTTTCTGTGCCAACAGGTTCTTGCGGCTTCCTCATCTTCCAGCTGGTCGACCGCGTGAGGGCCAACCGAGCAAGTGCAACGTTGACACTTTTGCCCGCTGACTGCAGAGATTCTGTCGGCGCGTTCGACGCGCGAAGAGAAACTGGTTTCAAGAACCACAAAATATTGATGCTGCTTCGGTGAATCGGGAGTGTCAAGCAATCAGAGTCACTCAAGCTGTCACAGTTCTGTTCCTCCTCCGCCACTTTTCCCTGCAGTCCTGATGCGCGAAGACTGAAGCTGAGGAATACGGTCACTGTCAGTGGAAGCTTGGATACGATGTCATTTGAAAACCTGTGGTGGAATTCTTGGAAACCTCCTGGCACACAGACGGACGGACCACAAGCTTGCACCAACACAGTATTCACGGGGAAGGGAACATCACAGGAGCCTTCGGCATCTTGCCCACACTGACCAGCGATTTTGACGACAATGCTCCATCTGTTCGTCAATCTCGCGTGACGACAGTTTGTGATGCGAACCACAAGTTCGCACAGTTGAACTGAGCCCAAGTCCAACTGACGTATTGAAACGTCAGTTTTGAAAGGTAATAATTTTGCATCTCCTGTCAAGTCTGAAAAACAAGATCACACACTTCTGTTACCTTGCTTTCCTGGCAGCATGTGTGCCAAATTTTAGGGGTCAAAGAAAATAGCCGACAATAAGAGAGAAGGGAAACATAAACTCACCCCTTTGTGCACAATTTTTCGGGTGAAAGAAAACAGCAGAAAATCAGAGAAAAATGAAACGTAAACTCACCACTGTTGGCTTGGGAAACAAGAGTACTCGCGACTGCCAACTCCTCCAGGGTGTGGTTTGCTTTGCTCAACCGATCCTGAATTTTCTTCAAATTGCCAGACACAAACCCGATGCTGGTCAGCAGTTCTTTGAAGTCTGTCCCACGAACAGTTCCCATTGAACTGTCCAGATTCTCCAGGTTTACATTCTTGCACAGCACTTGCCCACTTTTGCACAACACGTAGACACTAGTCCCCAGTTCTGCTGGAGACGTGCACAGTGCTCTGACATTGAACAACTTGAGCCCTTTGCACTCTTGGTGTTCGTGTTGTCTCGCTTTCTGAATTTCTTCAACAGAAATCACTCGGAGCTCAGTTCGGGTTGCCAACAACAAACAAGAGCTCAACAACTTGCAGCAAGTCACTTGACTGGCAACGAACAATTGTTTGAAAGTCGTTGTCTTTTTGTACGAGTCACGAAACAGACGGGCAGCCTTTCCCTCGGCTCCAACTATCAACACGCAGTTGCACTTTTTGACACCGTCACTGCGATTTCGAGCCATGATGGCCTGTAACTCAGTCATCTCTTCCTCAAACCGAACTGCACAAACATTCACAACAGGCTGCTCCAAGTCGTAAATTAGTCTTGCAGTTCGCTGAGCCGATGGATTCAGAGAAGCGGCGTACACTGCTCCACTTCGGTCACCGATCAGAATTACCTTGGCATCCAGAGGATTGTTTTGTTCCCCAAACAGATCCTGGTACAAGTCATAACTCACAGGGTATTTGTGGGAATGGTCTGTTTTGACTTCGGTTTCTTCTGTCGACATACAACAAATCACAGCAGGATGACAGGCGTTGATTCGGTGAGACACACGATGCCGCGGCACAAAGACTTCGCCGAGACTTCCGTAACAATGCAGTCGTTCCGCCTTGTCCGCGTGTCTCTCTAACGCACGGACATCGTACCATTTCAGCAGATAGCTCGTCTCATCAACTTCTGACAGCAACACCATCAAGTCATCGACAATCAGGAGAGACTCAACGGATCCTGCAAGCTTCAATACGACGTAGTCGTTCACGTCGAGCCTTCTCGATTCCTGATCAGTTGTCGTCAGGTCGTCAAAAATGTCCTTCTCGCTGTCGTTTTCGTTTTCATCAGTGCAGGACCTGAGTTGAGAATCGAATTGTCAGCAAGTCACACAGAAGACCCAGGCATCTAACTTGCCAACTTTCCCTTGATGATGAATCACTGAACCGAAATGTCACGCGGCGCGAGACGAGATCTACTCACTGTGATGAGATGATCGTCTCCAAATCCAGAAAGAAGTGAACACAACCATCCACTGTTGACGTCCACAAATTCACTCGTTTCGCGTCATCCTCACGCAACAATACACTGGTAACGTTGTTGCAGAATTCCAGCTGGGCCTGAAAAATACGAAAGACTGGTCAAGTCAAAACCATCAGGCCATCCAGATCCGAAACGGTTCCCTCTGGCATATAACCCCTGTTATCGCCCAAAATATACTCACCAGACCACCATCACGGGTGTGCACAAACACTGTAGAGCCAATGAGTGACACGAATACATCTCGCTCAGTTTTGTAACAGTTCCAACAGGTGATCAAAGCTGGCACGTTGTCCGGAACAGGCTTCAATTTGCACAGCAAACTGTCCTGCGCTGCTTTCCCCGCCATTTTGGCCTCCGCAACAGATGCTGCGGATCCGAGTCATGTGACTCAGTCTCCCTGGCGACTCCGCTTGTTTGGCTCGAATTTCGCACACGGATGGCTGTTCGATTGCTTTTTAGTGTCTCCTCAGACAAAACTGGGGGTTCAAAACATTTATGAAGGTAACAAAGATCACAGCTGATGCATAGGAAGCCTCAGTATGATCAAGCAAGCCACGTCGTACTCGTATCCTTGCCGTTGACTTTTACGTAGCTGAGCATGTGCGCGTTTTCGTGGAAATGGGGTTCCAAGTCGGAAGTCGACCTGTCTTGCAACAAGGACTTTCAAATTTTGTGACGAATGTTGAGATTTGGCTTGAGCGGACAAAATTCCAATTTTGTAGTGAATACGTATTTGTCTTGACTGGAGCCTTTCAGAGGTCGTTTGACGTCTGCAGACAGGGAGCATGTGGAACAACTCAAGGAAGAGTACAGTCAAGAACGGGCCGACATTCTGGCCAGATCCCGAAAACTGCATCAGGAGACCAACAGAAGAAGAAAGTAAGAGAGAAATTCTCAAATCAGGGAGTTTGAGTCAAGATCTGTCGAGTGAACGTCGAGGCATCGCGAACAGAATGTGGAATTGAACCTGCCAATTGTTTTTCAACGCAGAGCTCTGGCAGTGAAGCGCAAACTAGAAGCTGCCAAAGAAGTGAAAAGACGTCAAGAGATTTTGGCCCGCAGGCGAAATGAACAGAGAGAGGCCACTGACAGATTTCAACGTCTCGGGAGGCCAAGAGAGCTGGGTAAGTGAACGATGTGCTGAAACTGGCTGGACAGTTATATTTGTGAAGACAGGCTACTATATCAGGTTCAAGAATGACATTATTTTCAACAAACCACTTTTTGTTGCTCAGAGGAGGAAGGAGAAATGTGGACAGGTAAACCTCAGTATGCTGGGATGCAAAGCACTTGCGGGCTTCATTGTGCACAAAGGAGCCAAAAATTATTGTTTCCTTCTCTTGTCATAATTGTTTTGTTCGATGTGCTATGCAAACGTAGTGACGTGGTGTTTCCTGTTTGTGTGATGTTTGAGTCATTTTGTGCCGTGTCGTGTCATTGTATCACACACGATGAAATGTTGTTTTTTTTTGTGTTCTTTCTCTTTGTTGCACTTGATTGCTTCAACAGCTTCCCAGTCCGGTTCAAGCAAAAGTGTCCTTTCGTTGCGTGGTGTTTTTGCAGACACATTCAGAGTGTTCTTCATGACAATCTGCCCTTCTGTCTACCTTTGCCAAATACCTCTCCAAACTCATTTTTGTTCGGACAACGATTGTTTCAGGAAAGCCGAGTCATTTCGCTCGTCAGACAAGTAGAGAAACGCCAGTCCTAGAAGATGCGCTTCAAGCTGTGCGAGGAAAACCAGACCAAACCAAGAACGGAACCGTCCACGATTTTCAAAGATTTGCGGAGATGGAGGAACAGGGGAGGTGGGATCGACCGGTCAGTGGAACGAGACCGCCAACTGGCGACAGACGCAACAGATCTGGCAGCGGAAGCTACACTCAGTCCACCCTGGGTCCAGACCGTACTCAGCAACACGCGCGGCAAGTGGCCGCCAGAGCCGAGCTCCAGTCGCGCAGTTTCCGCCAGACGTCAAACTCCAAGTCGCTGTTTGAAAAGCAGCTGGAGGCCCAGCAGCTGCTGTTGATTCACCAGCAGGAGCAGTCAATGCATAATTTCAACACTGCTGTGCAAAGTGAGTTGGAAACAAGTGCGAAGCCTGTGGGACTTGAAGTGACCGGTCCAGCAGTGAAAACAACGCGAAGTGACAGTCTGTCCAGCGTGGATAGTTTAGAGGGTCCGTCCGGGAGCCCAATCGGGAAGGATATTCACGAAGAGCATGCCAGTGATCAGATGACCAAACCGTACGGTCTTCACTCCACGAACAGTGGGAACATCGCAACGCATGCTGCGGGAAGTTCTGAGGTGCGGGACACTCGAACAACGGACTCATCGTCAGTGTCGGGGAACTTGTCCTCGGTCACGGGTTGTGTGCAGCCTCAGCCTCAGCCTCAGCCGCAACCTTACAGCACCAACAACGGAGGCTTCTTCTTGCATCGAAGTGCGAGCAACGTTGCTGTGGTGTCTCCGAGTTATATTCAAGGCAGGTCCGAACCTTCCGAAGCCTCCGTGGAGAACACCCAGAAGACACAAGATCCAGGATACTTCTCTCCAAGCAAAGACTTTCGACCTGAGCCCAGTGCGATTCCCACCCAGCCGACGTCTACGGACCCATTCAGCAAACACATGCCAAACCACGTTGTTTCACAAACTGCCACAGTCAACAATGCAAGCTTGCAGATGCATGACACTGCTTCCCAATCAAACTTTCATCAACTGGCAGACGGGGATGCATCGTATAGTTTCAAGAACACCCCAACTGCGCCTTCAGTCTACACTGAAGGCTCAGCGTATCCAGTTTCCACACCTGCAGGCAGCAAACCTTCCGTCCTTGTGTCGGGGTTGACCTCACTAATTTATCTGCCCCATCCACCGAATGCTCCATCTAGTCGAGCCCCTGTCACAATGTCTGACATGCGTGCGGGGAATCTCTATGGAAATGTGAACACTCACAAACAGCAGTATGGACGCACGGAAGAAACAGAGGACATGAACCATGAGGAGGAGACTGGAGAAGGCAAAGCTGCGCCAACGAAAAAATACAACCAGAAGGTACAAGTTGCATGTTTTATTGTTTGTTCTTCTTGGTCAATGAAGTCTCAAGCACCTGCTGCGTGAACTGCACGCAAGCTCTTTCTTGTAGTCACTGAAGGGAATCTTGAAGAAGACGAAACACTCGGTCGCCGCTGTACGGGGAGGTGTGCGCGGAGTGAGGGCGCAGAGCGCCACCACGTACACGGCGCGTCTGCAGGCGCAGAGCCGGGGGCGCGGTGGTGCTGGGGCTGGCGGCGGTGGTGCGGCGGCGCCATCCTCAGCGACGCTCCGCCCAGCCTCCAGCGCCAGTCTGCGCGATAGTCTGGACGTGACCCGAGGTCAGCTGTCTGCCCGACAACATTCCGACCAGCAGGTACGCAATTGAGGGTCGCTGCTTCGTAATGTTTCGTTGCATGTGGAAGGATAATTTGGTATGAGCGAAAGGAAACAAACTGTGCCTGTCATTGCAGACTTTGCAATATGAATGTTGTGAGGTGACAAAGTTTGAAACCTGTTTGGCAAAATTGTCTGTCTTTTGCTGTTGTGGTTTGGGATTTGACTTCTTGATGTTGTGCTCTTGAAACTTGGCAGTCCATGGATTGAACCAGGATTCACACAATCAATCTGATTCAGTGCAAATGTTGGTCCTTTTTGTTCGACTGTCACTTTGCACTTCTGACAACCAATTTCAATGTCAAGGTGTTTTTGCAGAAGATCAAGAAAAGAACGATCAGATGGGCAGATATGGACTACAGCGACGAAGAAAACAGTGAAGAAGACGAAGAACTTCAGAAAAGCTTCAAGGATGACACAAACAAGAATATTCAAAATCTTCGGCATCGGCAGGAACCAATAATAAATGTTCAAAGCAAAATACCCACTGGTAAGTGCAGAAAAAAATCCAGACTTGCAAATTAAGGCTTCAACCTCTTCACTCGCTGTCCTGAGATTTCACTTTGAGACGCACAGTCAAACCACAGAATGTCGTACATGCATGTAACTATCCGTGTGGAAAGGATGTGGTTCTGTTTTCAGCTGACAAGACGCGTCCCCAGTCTGGGACTCACACGACCAGTTCGCCAGGAATTGAACCTTCTGTGTACATGGGTCCAAGAAAGCAGTTCATCCGTCCGTCCATCAGAAACGCCCTGGCTGCGAACAAGGCTCAGAACAACAACAATCACATTCTGCTGTCCGATGCTCAGCGCGACGTTGAATCAAACAGGCCTGGAGGGACTGACACGGGAAGATCTGAAAAGTACCTCAAACCATCCAGTTCTCGGCAATATGATCACCAGGACAGGCTGTCATCTGGTGTGACTGCTGCAGATGTGAGGAAGTCAATGGAAGGTGCTGTGTATGACAGCAACGGGATCCGTCTCGATCGAACCCCGACTGACGACGAGATCAACTGGCTGTGGGACAAAGTGCGGTCGTGCCTGAGCAGACAGTCGACGATGGACAGCGCCGCGGGAGGGAGCGTGCGCGAGACACGCGCCACCGCGAGCTCACAGCCTCGTCAGACGGCGCACCTCACAAGCAAATACATAGACGGTTCCGGTATTAGTGCGCAGTCCCACGCAGAACCTGCTCGAGGCTACGGTGCGCCAAATGGATACATCGGTGAGAATCACACCACCATGAGAAAAAAGATTTCAATGGAAAATCTGAACACAGCCAACAGAAGGGCGTACAGCGCGGGTCAGTTGAGGTCTGCGACCTCGAGCCGCGGCCACACACAGAACAACGCCAACCAGACTCTCCCGTTCAGCACCTATCAGACAAGTGTCCCTGCGTCGCGTCAGACGAATCCTTATCAGTCTCCGTCCCAGATCCGTCCTGCTGCAACTGGAAACACCAACGAAGGTAAAGTTTCTGGGTTTGTGCCGCAAAAGTGTTTGCGCGGTGCTTGACAGCAGTTTCTGCACCTGGGCTTTGGTGAAAACATACGTGGTTGTTGCTCTTGATGGGCCGTTGTTGTCTCCGTTGACCCCGATTGATGGTGGTCTCATCTCATTTGCAGTGGTGTCGGACAGCATCGCAGAGTTTTTGGCTGCGGAAGAGATGGCGTCCACCAAGGCGGACAGCATCAGCGACAGTCAGCTGCAGATGGCGGTGCGTCAGCGCCGTCAGGTCAGCAGCGCGCCCGTGCACCACCACCGCAAAGGTAACGGCGCTGCGTCAGCACCTGCGTGTGGGCTCAAGGGTTCCACAGTTTTTCTTGCTGACATTTCGTCCACCTTCATGAATGAGCAGACACAACAAATGCTGACTGTGATCATGTTTGATTCCAGTGACATCAGCGCTGTCTATGGAAGAACAAAGGCTTCTGGAATCATTGGAAAGACTTGATGAACGACTGAAAGGCAAGTTTCTTTTCAAACTGTGATCTTTGCCTTGCAGAATCTGCATGCCTGCATGTGCAAACGGTCAACTTTGGGCGCGCGGACAATTTGTCGCGCACAGGGTTTTGTGTGTGACAGAACTTTGTGGATTGTGCTTTGCTATGAATTTCACAGACTGCCCAGCACAACTGTTGAGTGCTTTGCGAATCCAAGAGATCTGTTTTGTTGACGTCAAGTAACAATGGCATCAAGAATTTTTGGCATGCGTTCCGAAACCCTTGCATTTTTGGCATTTTTGTCCCTCAGCCGTTGAGAAGCAGAATTTAGGAAAGCGATCAGGCTCTGCATCAGGTGTTTTTGTGCCTCGGCCTCCACCACATGTAAGAACCGGCAGCTCAAATCGCTTGCTTGTTAGACTGTTAGTTCATTCTCTGGGGCAGCTGTCCTTGTGCTTTGACGTTCATCTCGGTTTCTTCTTTCCGCTGCAGTTCTTGCGCTTCCCTTCAATGTGTTCTGTATTTACTCACAGTTTTTCTTGTCAATAAATATGCATTCTGGCCTCCTGTTTGAACATTTCCTTGATCATTTGGTTCAAACTTACAACGGTGAACGCGTTCGAATCGATTTTCTCAACATAGACATTTGCGTATGCTCTCAACTGCCCGTGTTCCATGTTGCAGCGTCTCGGCATTAGAGGCTTCACTTCCGTCCAGACGCGATACGCGAGCTCAGCGAGAAGACGATACGGACTTCCGTCGGATGCGAACATGTTCAGCGAAGCGAACTCGCGCGCACCGACCGTTCAGCGTCCTTGATTCCACATCTCCGAACAATCTGAGCACGCAAACCACGCGCGCATTTTGTTGCCGCTGATTCTTCCTTACATCACATGTACAATTGCCTTGGCCTGTCTTCGCGCACCGAAAGAGACTGCTATTTTGAAGAAGTATTTATTGGTCTAAAATACTCACCAGCAGAGCTTGTGAATGAAATCTTGCCGCACATGCGACAATTGAAAAGGAAAATCATTCCTTTTTGTTGTCATGTAAGTTTTTTGTTTGTTTGTTGTTTTATTTTTTGCGCGGTTTGTTGTCTTTGAAGGATGCCACTGAACCATCTCCATATGACCTTTTTAGGTCTGTCAACATATCGATCGAAAACATGACGCTTCCCAACGAAATACTTCGAACTTTTGGCAAAACGTTTTCCGACAAGATACCAGCACAAAACTTCCAGAACATTCCTGACTGTGATAACAATCATCATCTTCCCTCACCAGTTTTCAAGTTTGCGTTTTTCGCTCGCACTGCAGTTAGGTGAATTGAAACACAATAAACTGCCTTGTTTCACCGAATTGGATTATTTGTGCAAATATACGACCAAACACAATAACTCTGGAGAAAGGCCTTGTGAGACTGGTCGCTGAACAAACCAATAATGAAGCGCGTGTCATGGTTTCAACAGTCAAGTTCATCATTCATCTGCAGTCATGGAGTCACAAAAGGCTGCCGAAACGATAAACTTATAATTCAAAAAATGCTTAAGTCACAAGCATTGCAAAATATTTGTCTCGAGAAAGAGTCTTGGCAAAAATCTGGAAGAAGAAACCTGGCTGAAAGTCGGTGTGGCGCGACAAGCGTGTGTCAGCAAGCCCACTTCGATACTTTTCCACTTAATTCCTGGTTTGGCTGCCTCTGGAGACATTATCACAGTTCAAATCCGTCAGCGGACGTCCGGTTTGCCTCGCTGTGCGCTATCTGGGCGTCGATGAGTGCGCGGAACCACCCGAGCGCGTTGATGCCTCACCCAGGCGTGACCCGACACCGGGCAGAACGACACCCTGGCGCCGCAGCTCTTTGAGCACTTCGAGGATGTTGTCAAGCTCGATCCGAAATCGCTCGATTTCGCGGTTCTTGACGTCGACAGTGCGCCGCCAAGTGGCGATCTGGGCGTGAAGCTCCGCAGTGGCGGCGGCGTGAGACTGACGTGACAACGCCTGCAGCTCGTTCTCGCGCTGCGCGTGGCGCGCCTCCATCTGCGCGATCTTCTCCTGCAGCGCCGCGAAGTGACGCATCTCCTGAACATGAAACGCTTGTGTGATGCGCGCTCGTTGAATATCAAGAACACATTGCAAGAAACAAAACAAATCATCAGCAGATTGGTCCGCTGTGAAGGCCGCTCAGTTCGTTTTCCAAACTTGGTCTGTCGATTTGACATGAGGCATTGTTCACATTCTGAATTTCTCTCTTGTCGAAAGAGATGGACCATTGACCCACAATCAGACTCTTCTGATGAGGGAGATCAAAATACTGTCTCAGGCTTGGCGCGCGTTTCAGGTGAACCACATTTACCGGAGCGTGTGATCTCTTGGCTTCCTTCAACTCCTCCGTCAGTTGCTCGACCGTCGTCTCGAGCGTCGCCTCGCGCGTCTTGAGCGTCGCCAGCTGCTGCTGCCGTGACTCCGCCTCCGCGACCTGCTGTCGTAGGTGCCTGACGACGACCTCCTGCGAGTCGACTCTGTTCTGCAACTCAGCGACGCGGGACACCGAATGCTGCAGCGCGTGTTCGGATAGAATGCGCTGAAGTTCTTGCTGGTGCGTCGTGCGCAACGTTGAAATCTGAAATACAGAGTGCGCGCGCAATGTTCATGGAATGCAGGCATTTCTCACAAAAAGTCCTTTCGCAGCGGGAAAATACTGGTGTACATGTACCTGCTCTTCTGCGTCCTCCCTCAGTCTGCGTTCCCTTGCCTCAGCTTCCGCCTGTAACTTCTGCAGATGCACTCTGTACGTGTCCTTCTCCCAGTCTGTTCGCTCCATCTAAGGTTGCAGAACGTAAACATACCGGAACATGACAACACTGCTTCACTGATGCTCGAGAAATCAAACACTGCATCATCTGGTCTTGCAGGGGGGAAAAAACTATGGGAATTACCTTGACCTTCATGTTTTCATTTTCCCTGAGTATGTCGTCAATGTGAGACTGAGCAAAATTTTGGGGTTGATATTCTGACTGGTGAGCGCCATTCATTTCTGTCATGGGCATTGGAGGGAGCGGTTGAGACGCGAGCCCTGCTTCAGTGCGGGAATTCGGCTTTTTGTTGACTATGAGATTTTCCTTTGTTCTGAATGACTTGGGTCCTCTAGCTGATATGGAGCCTGTGAGAAAAATACAGTTTACACCAACGAGAAATATTACGCGTAACGATTGCCTGAGCGCACACACAAAAAGTAACATCTTTGGTCAACAGCGCAGCACTCACTTTTTCCCATTTTGTCAGCTCGTTTCGTTGCATCAATGATCAACTGTTGTTTCTCTTTCTGCAACCTGTCAATGGTCGTCTGCAAAAATTGCCTTTCCCTTTTGGAATCTGCCAAATCGCTTTGCAACGTCTTGATTTTCACTTGCGTGTCCGCATCTAATTCGCGAGACGACCTCAAGCCGTTGCGTTGAATTGCTGCAGGACAAGGTGGATACATTTTCAGTTTCACTTGGAGAAGGTAGTAATCGTTGTTTTGTAAAAGAAACGCAACAAAATAAATGAAAAACACACCCGCTTCTTTACTTTTCAGACCAGCCACTTCCTCCCTCAGCCTTTCTGCTTCGTTGTCCTTTTCTGCCAATGTCCTTTTGTATCGCTCCTTGACAGCATCCAGTTCTTTCTCCAGAGCACTGACGTGTGTATGAGGATGTTCGCCCTCCTTCATGTTCCTGTCTCCAGGTCGTTCATATTTTGAGAGTCGTGCCTCAAGTTCTGCCTCTCTCTCTTCAAACTGCATCTGCATCAGACAGACAGAGGATCACGCAACTGAACATGGAGTTGAAGATGAACCAGGTAAAATTTGCTGCACCAAGTTACGAACCTTCATGGAGTTATACTTTTGCTCCACAACTCTAAGGCTTCGCTTCGCCTCTTCGTCCTTCTCCTCGAGCTCCGTCTCCAGTTTGCGGACTCGATTCTCGAGGTGCTCCACTGACGGCAGTTTTCTGCCCTCAGGCTCCGGAGCGGACGACGCGGCCCACATCAGCGCGGGAATCGAGTTGGGGTTCCTCTTTCGCAAAATGTTCTCCATTTCCCGCACTTGCCGTTGCAAGTCTTGAATTTTCTTCGAATCACTGTTCCTTTCTTTCATCCTGGCTTTCGCCTCTGCTTGTCTCCTGCCATGCTGAAGCAGATACACAGACACACATCACCACTTCGGTGAAATACAGCTTTTTCCAAAACATTCCTCCGGTGGCTTGAACATAGTTGAGGGATGGGGATCCAGAAATAGCGCGAATTATCTGTGTAAATTGTTCAAGAAAATCAGATTTGCAACCATGGAATATCAAACACATACCTCGGACTCTAAGAACTCTACTTTTTCCTTCAATGCTTTGATTTCCAGATTTTTCTCCCTCAGTTCATCAGAATCTTTGTCCAAAAGTTGTTGATTTTCAGCGTACCACTTCAACTTTCGACTCAGCCTTTCAACTTCTTGTTCAAACTTTTTCTCGAGATCCTGAAAGACAAAACCCTTCTGTTTTGGTCTTTTTAGCTTTGTAGAGAGTGGCACAGAAAGGTGCGACGTCTGTTATAGGTACCGGTATGTCACAGGTTCATAACGATGATTGACTCACCTTCACTTCATCAGACTGCATGGATTTGGCCTTTATCAGCTTCTCTTCAAATTCTGTAACTTTCACCACCAATTCGTCAATGTGTTTCTCCAGTTCGCTTTTGGTCTTGTTCAGCATCTCCACATCTCTTTGCAGATTTGATTCTTTCGTCTTCAAAACAACCAGAAACTTCTCAGGCACTCACACTCAACACCGAGAAGCCGACAGCGGAGCACACGCGCAAATCGAGGGTGATCACATTCGAGGAAGGCTTGAGAATCAGACCCGGTGCACAACACGAACCTTGGTGAGCCTGAGTTGGGCTTCAAGCTGCGCGATGCGACCAGCACCGAGAGCGGCAGAGGTGGCAGCGACGGCGCCGTTGTCCTGCTGGGTCTCGCCGCCCGCCACGAGACGGTGCTGTTTCAGCTGCACCTCCTTCCGATCTAATTCTTCCCTGGAGATGAAAATCACAATCAGTTTGTTGAAGTACTCAGTCAACAATAAAACAGTGATACACCACAACTATTTCATTTGAACAAGGCAGCGGATTTTGAGACAAGATACTTGCTTCAGTGATTTCACTTCTGCTCTGAGCTTTTCGTTTTCTCGGAACAGCCTGTCCTGCGTGGCCTTGGTTTCCGTTTGTATTTTCTTCATGTCTTGGTACAATCGTTCATTTTCTGCTTGGTATCCTGCCAGAAGCTTTTCTTGTTCTCGTATTTCCTTCTCCAGCTTCTCTGCCTGATCTGAAGTTACAGTCTCCAAGGACCCGCCTTCAGCAATGCGCTTTCTGTCATTCAACTGTTTCTCAAATTCTTCCATCTGAAGAAAAGCGACAGACACATTCCAATCAAAACAAAGTACCCAAAACGTTTCTTGTCTCCAAACACATCACACCAAGTGCATGGTTGGCAAACCTTGGCTGACAAGATGTTGTTTTCTTGTTTGGAATCAAACAATTCCTCTTCGTGCTGAACACGTAGTGAATGCAGATTCTCCTCGTGCTCCTTCTTCAGGTGGGACACTTCACCTGCAGGAACCAAAGAAGGATCAGTGAGGTGCACACAACACAATGCGTACGAAATGAACGCTGTCTGCACGAACAGTGAAACAGACCTTCAAGCTTGACAATTTTTTTCCTGGCCTCCAGGCACTGGTTCCTCCACTCTTGAGCTTCTGCGATCATAGCCTCGTGCAGTGCCTGCCCTTGGCTTTTCCCTGGCAATTTCGCAATCTCTTGTGGTGGCTATGCAGAAAAAAAGAATGCTTGTCAGTGGACACGCACGCCTATCCGACTGGCGGCCACCTTACCGTGAATAACACAACTGCATGGCACTGTGAGACAGAATGGTTTTCGTTTTCCTGACAATCCGGGTTCCCAGACAAACTGCGATGAATCAATGACCAAACTTTCAAACGTTTTCCTGGCCACCACATTTCAGCGAGTTTGGAGCAAGAAGTTGCCTGCGTTCACCCCGTTCACGGCTTGGATCCGTGCTCACCTCCCGCTGATCGTCAGTGAAGTGTTCCTGAATGTAGGTCACAAACGACTGCACCGAATGCATGAGGTTATTGTCCACCCTCGGACCTGACAACCGCATCGTTTTGCTGTTCAGCGAATGAGTCCCTGAAAACATCAAAAACGAAATGCAGGACTGAATGTCAAACTGCATGTGTAGACTGAACTTTCGAGTGGTCATCGCAAATTGCATGCGGAATGACACGAGATTTTGAGAGACTTTTGAAACTGCCAAGAGCTTCTTTGGATCCGAAAGAGCCACGCCTCATTGGCATTCAGTTTCGAATCAAAGAGACCGTGAGACATTTTTGTGATGTACCGCGCATGCCGGCTCAGATTTGCGGTGAAATCATGTCAACCTGACTCACACAGCATTCAAAACACCCGCACAGAAACCTACCTGTGATTTTCTCCTTTATTTTGCGACTCGGGGACCAGCTGTCTGATTCTTCAACAACATTCCTCTTTGGAGTCGAATGGACTGGAGTACGCTTTCGTCCATAGCCAGAACTCTTTATGTGGTCGAATTTACTTTTCTTCCTCTTGCCTGTCCGAAGTTGCAAGTTTCACTCACACCAACAATCATTGCACACTGATAGGAAGTAATGTGACCAACATCTTCAGGTTCAATCAGCATCAGAACCACCGACTTTGTGAACTTACCTTTCGAGGGTGTATCAGTTGGAACAGAGTGAGGCAAATCTTCGTCCGGCGGATCCAGCCTCTGCGCAGTTGCTGTGTTTGAGTGAAATTCGATGCTTCCGTTGGAACGTCGTTCGTACTGACAGGAAACAAATGAAGGAATAACAAGGTTGCCCTGTTTGAAAACTGACTTGTGCAATAGTGTCAAGTCGTTTACTTTTGCAACCGGCGAAGCATCCCCGTCTTCATATGCAGCGATTCTAAAACTGCTGTTGCCATCCCCGTCAGGTCTTCTCGTCTCTGCAAACCACACAACCATTTTCAACAAGCTGAGGAAATGATTTTCATTTTTGCACACGAACTTCCTTCTACTTTCAGTTGTTTTTTTGGAAGATCACGAGCAACACAAAAGGACAGAAGATGAGAAACAAATTGGAACCTTTCTTGTTGTCCAGGTTCGAAGCGAACCCTCCCAACTCGTCCTCGGTTTTGTTCCTCATTTCTTCCACCTCACGGAAGATGTTCTCTGCTGTGTTTCTTTTTTCTGCAAGAGCAATTCCACACTTTGTGTCGATGAATTGGCACGATGAGTAGGATTTTGAAGCACCAAAGCACCAAGACCTCACTCACCTGTTCTTCCTGACCTTGGAGGCGCCACGGGTCTCATGCCGAACCCAGCCGTCCCTTCGTTCGAAGTTGCAGTCTGACCGACCAATCCTGATGCGGAGGAGTTCTGCAGGTCGTCGGTGTTGAGGGTGCCAGGAGCGAGCTGACTCATTGCGTTATGCAGAGCCTCCATATCCTGACTGGTGTCTGTGAAGTGCAGCCCTGCAAAGACACGAAACAAGTAATCCGACATCCAAAACACCTGTTTTTGAGCAACACACGCAAAATTCATCAGCTACACTGCGAAAAGCCTTTCCAGTTCATCACCTGTTCCAGTTCTCGACTGCGTTCGCCCCTTGTAAGTCGCAGTGTGACCAGAGTCGTTGTAAGCATCCGCTCTGCTGGTAACATTACTCGTACGAGCATTTCTGCAAGAGAAGTTTACTCCATCAATCTGTTGTTTCTTTTTGTCTCAATTTGAGATCTAAAAGATCACACGGCGACAGACCTATTTGACAGCAGGTCCTCCTCTTCCTCGATGCGATGCATGTCTCCCGAGTCACCTCGTATGTCGTGCGATCCATGTTTTGTACCAAACGTCGAATCCATCGAATCCAGCAGTGACACTGAAAGCAATGACAGAGCCAGTAAACACGAGGCTTTGCACTACAAGACTGCTGTCAAAACACGTGCTGTCAACACACGGAAGTCTGCTGAAAACAGCAAACTCACCTTTGCGCAACATCTCCAAATCTTCATTCTCTTGTTCCTGCAAAGAACAGAAACGCAGGTTTGTAGACCTCGGCAAAAAGCTACTGTTCACAAAAGAATTGGGCAGAATTATTTCGAGAAGAAACAAACCTGGTCGGATTGTATTCTGTTTTGCAGGTGGTTGGCTTCGGCCCCGCCCATCTCCAAAGAATCTCGCAGAACATCTGATGACACAACACAAGAACTTTGCTCGTTGTGACTGTTGTTCTTTCAACAAAATTGTTGCTACACTTGGGCTCGCTTACCATTTGGCTCGCTGATCTTGCGAGTGACTGCCATGGTTGACGAACCATCAAGTTCTCTGTTCAGTTTGCTGTAATCCAGAGTCTCACTTCCTTTCTTGAAGTCCTGAAAAGAAAAGCACTGACGGGTGAAAAGAGAACGTTCAAGTCTTGTCAAGCACGCAGCAGCAAAACATTTGGCTGTGAACGGATTCCAACCTCAAAGAATTTTTCTTTCTCCTCCATCTCCAGAAGTGTCTCCATTCCAATGTTGTTTTGAACATGGTGCGAGTCGTTGGGCGTTTCTACAAGAAACAGTGGAGTAATTTGTTTCCAATATAGCCCTTTCAACAAGGAAAAGAAACAGTCTGAGATGGAACCTCACCAGAGTAGCTGCTACCAAGGCTGAGCGCAGGGACGTCGCCTCTGTTGAAAGAAAAGTTTGTTTCAGTCCAACGACAGAGTGCAATAAAGTGTCACAGAATGCTTGCTCCAGATAGGGCTTGTGCACTCAATTGAAAACTGGTGCACCACTTTCGGGTACAATTTCGTTATCCGACGCCAGAAAGCGAACGAAAATGTCAAAATCTCACCCAGATTTCGCAACTTGGTTTCGATCCACAAGAGAAACTGCAAAACAAAAGAGAAACTCACAAATTAGGAGCAATCGAACAGACCACATTTGTTCACTTCGCTATTCAAAAGTGAATCAGCACATACCGTCATCCAAGCTGTTTGTTCCAACATCTGCGTCACTTCGAGAGACCTGTTGGGGAAAAACAAACGGAATGAAAAACCACATTGTCAGCGTTCCAGTCTTCATTAACGTGTGTTGGTTTGCGAACAAAAAACACACCTTTGTGTCCTGTTCTTTTGACAGTCTTCTTGCTGCTGGTTTAGGTGGCGCTGTCTTGGCCGTTTTCAAAAATCTGGTGCCAGTTCCAATGCCGCCTGAATGTACGAGCACAGTTGATGTCACTTCAAACTCGAACCAAGGAAAACTATTTTTCTGACTCGATTGAACGCTCACCAAAATCATCTTCATCGTCGCTGACGTTGTACTGTGCACCTTTCTTCTTGCCACCCAGATAAGCTGATATTCGTGCGGTGTCTATGGATTCATCCTCGTCCGAGATAGACTGTTGAATATTGACATCCAAAGTGCAAGGGTGGTATCAGTGCTTCTGACCTCGAGGTTTGGCAGACGCCACAACTGTCAAGGCTGTTCTTGGGTGGGCAGTCTTTTTCGAAAAAACAAAAAAAAAATCACGAACCTCTTTCAGAAATGCTTCAAAATCTTCATCTGTGACTTTGGCCTTGGTTTTCTTCTTTGACCGACTCATCGCAAGGCAGCATTCTAGATCTATCTGTTGCGAACACGCATCACATTAGAGTCTGGTCCTAGAATCTATTTTGCTTAGAATTTCCGAAAGTCCCTGCACAAGAAAAGTTTGTTCAAGAGGAGCTCTTACAGAAACCTTCCCACAATTCTTTTTTTCGTGGACAGTCTGAAAAATTTCTGACTTTCCTTGTCCACCCGCATTTTAGAATCCACGACGAAAGGCAGAAAGAAATTTGGACAACTTCAGTCCTTCCTTGCTTGGACTTGAATCCTTTTTCAAAGCAGAGATAAAAGTGATGTTCATGCCTTAGTTTCTGAACGGTATCTTTCCTTCGGGCCACTTTTTACACCAGCATTCTGTGGTAAGTTTGGCTACCGAGCCGTTGCAATGATCCACCTCTGGTTTGACCAGTATTCCCGACAAATACTATAAAGAACACAGAATGGCTCTTAAAATTTCCGCCATGTTGTCAACAATGCGTCAATTTCGCCTCTTGGCGCAGAAGAGTTCCGAAAAGGTCAGAGTCACGCTTTTCGCGCCGCCCAGCTGCACACGCACGCGGTTGAGTTGCCGAAGTTGGGATGGCAGTTACAGCGGATCAAATCGAACATTCTCTGCAGGCATCCAGGATTGAAGAGTTATACCTGTGTCTCAGCCAGCGTCGAACCCGCAAAAATTTTTGAGGGGTCTGACCCCACCCTCAGATTTGCCAGAGATCATCCAGTGGACACATCACAGTAGCACCTGAGCGCAGCCGGTCAGGTCGAGGTAGATGAGTTTCGGGGCGCACTTCCCGTCGCTCAGGTACTCGAGTCCTTTGTCTGTGAAACGTGGACACACCGCCAGACTCTGGTACTGCAGGTTCTCACAGTTTCTGCAGACAGGAAGATGTGGACACACAAACAAAGGAAATTGAAGAATCAATTTCAAACAATGTGGAACTTTCTGTCTCTGTCATTGGACAGTCAGATGTGAGAAAGTTTCTGTTTTGTCTGAGAGTCCGAGAAAGCTTGGGGCTCTCGGATTCTCGACCCGAGTATCCGAGAATTCTTGGATGGAAAAATGGAAATCGAACAGCATCAGAGACACGTTTGTCATTTGGTTGTTCCAGGTCTTGCAGAACTTGGTCTTGCAGAATCGTGGAGCCCCAGGATGGACTTTCAGTGGTGATGCCTTGAACCAAGGCGTACTGTATCTGACGAACATTTTTGCCTCCGAAGTCCTGGACCCACTGGAGGGTCAAGCCACAAAAAAATCTGATGAATCTTTTGATTTGCCCCACTGCGGGACCAAAGTATCTCCAGTGTACGCAATAAGGAAGGCTTGATCTTGATTTCAGCTGGAGTCCCACCTCAGAAAGCACCGTCATGTAGTTAGGAAGTCAAGGGGTCTGGCCTGGACTCAAAATAAAACACATGAACAAGCTGTTGAAAGGAGCCCACATCAAAAGAAGTTGTTTTCTCGAAGAAGGTTGGAGGGCACCTGCCCTCGGTTCCACGAATACCTCTGAATCCGAGGGAGAAGAATTCGCTGTTCGCAGACCTTTTGGGCAATTGAGTTACTCGTATGTACCGTTCAAAATGCGTCTTCGGTTGGGGCACAATACTCACGAGAGGAAAAATGCATCACGCGCTTTTTATTGTTTTACAATATACCGGTAAATTTTCTGTACATGCAGGCACAGACATGCAACATGGACAAAACTGCGCAGTTCGCCGTTTTTAGACACATTTTATTTGCTCTAAACTCTGTTTTTCACGTCGTCTCCCAAACTGCCATGAGGATCTTGGAGCTTCGAATTGACTGACACAGTGACCGTCTGAACGCTCAGATCCGAACTCGTTTTCTTTGAAACAGAAGAATCCGTCGAACTCGCTTTTGCAGCTGACTGACCGCAAAATTTCTGTTTGTACATGTGCCACACCCTTCTGTTGGCACAAAAGCACGTGAAGATGAAAACACCCTGAAGGCCGTTGCAAATTATGTGGAGATAAAGCAAAACTGCGGTTTGGATGAAACCAAACGCAACTGCAAAGACCCAGGTGAACCCCATCACTGAACAAATTCGAACGTAAAGCAGCAGGCTGCTGGTTTTTGCTTTGCTGGACGAGCTGTTTTTCGCCTTGTTGGCAACTCGGATTGCTGCGCACAGCCCCGCAACGCACCTTACGAAGAAGAAAGCGTTTACCATCAACATTATCAAAAGAGGAATGCCAAAAGATAGAAACTGGTGGATGTCTGTGGTCAACCAACACGAACCTCCCTCTGAAGCACCAAAGTGATATTCGCCGATGTCACTCAAATCCAACGCCAGGCAAACAGACACAAATATGAATGGGGCACCCCATCCGTACGCAGCGTATTTCAAAATTCTAACAAATTCATTTTCATGAACAGGAATATTTGATAGGTTGGAAAAGGTTTTGAAGAAGTCAAAAGCCAAAACATTGAACCAGCAGAAACAAGCCAACCACCAAAAGCTCAAATTCACTCCCACAATTTTGCACATCACTTTGTATGATGATGCTCTGTAGGCGGCGAAGAGTAGCAATTCCCCGACCATGAGAGCCACGCACAGATTCATAACTATTTTACCTGGGATATTTCGCAGCGAAGGGAACAACGCGTAAGTCACGAGCGTCGCAGCGGCACCAAGAAACGACACCCAAACCGCCAGGCCAGACAATGCGCGTGTGGCGGTGGTGTACTTTGTGCTGGGCTTCTCACTTGTTCGACCCAACTTTTCTGCACAAATCACAACGTTACTGCGTGACCACACAAATTCATGTTCTTCAATTTGTTCCTCATTTTCTTGCAAGCGAAGACGCTCATCGGAAACCTTCGAAAAACTCTCTGGTCCAATGACAACTTTATCACACGTGATGAGCTCAGGTTCGCAAATGAAGATTTGGAAAGTTTTCGCAGAATCTGCGTCATCAGACAAATCAACGTACCACGGTACATCAACAGCCGACACCTTCAGATTCGCCTGGTCAGTGATGAACTCTTCGTCCTCCCCAATTTTCACAAGAGACGCAGAACGTTTGACCTTTTGTCCTGTTACACATTCCTGCTTTTCTGCGGCCGCAAGGGTGTGTGCGAGTGCAACGCGAATGCCGGGATAAAGAGACATTATCTTTGCGACACTGGATACTGTTTTGTTGACAAAAACCGTCGACTTTGAATATTTTTCAACGAAGAACATGGAGCAGTTGCCTTGCACTTCGAACACTGCTTGCATGTCGCAACTCACAGAATCACTCACCAAAATACCCGACATTTTCAATTGAAGTGCAATTCCCGCAAGCGTCAAATCATCAATTGGTTCTGCAATGTTTTTGGATGTTCCAATGTCGTCGTGAAACAGAAGTGCGAACTTCGCTTGGCGTGACTGGAAAAGTTGTTTCACACCCCGGAGATCGACACAGCTGTTGTTGAGGGCTGCATCCTCAGGCGCTGCCCCATCGCAGATCAACGTCCCGCAGACTCCGGCCAAGACATCCCAGAAAGTTCCAGGTCCGCAAGCGGTGTTCTTTTCCAGTGCCGAGTGAACTGTGACAAAGAAGTTTTCATTCCAATACAGAAAAGTTTCAACGGAGAAACAAGGCATGCCAGACCTTATATGGTGAGGACCTGACCGAAAATATCAAATTTTGAAAGTGACAATCAAGTCGTGAACCTACCTTCCCCATTAATTGCAGCAAAACAAACCAAAAATACAATTTCAACGGTCAAAGACATTCCAGCAAAAAAAAATCGCCTCGTAGTTACGAATGCTGCAAAATCTGAAACTGAAAGTCTGTACTTTTCCTGTTGCGTAAGGACGAACAGCTTCGCATTGATCACCAACTAGATCGAGGGTGCACACGCATATGTTGGGGTCCGTGTTGGAGCGAGATTTCTCGTTGAGTTGAAGCTGGTTTCAGCTAAGGGCAGGATATAGGATTTGGTCTGGTGGAAGAGCGGGCATATCTCTCCCTCGGGAAACAAGAACAAGCAACAGTGAAGACACACGCCGGCCCGCCAACACGATCCTCAGGAAAAGCGATGTTGCTTCTCTGGTATCTGTTGACAGCATGAAAGCACCTGTTGTTTCCATATGGGGGTGTCCCTCCACTGATTTTTGATGCAGATCATTTGCTTGTCAATTTGGGAGATTTCGTGGTATTCTGAGCAGTGTTTTTCATTTCCGGGAGTTACGTTCTGGTTTTTGTTTTGTTTTTTGCCAGATTCGAATTCATGTTGCATCCTGCGATGACCTGTGGTCACTCAGAGTGCCATCAAGCCTGTGTTTCAATAAAAACAGCAACATCTTCCCCGAGACCAGCACTATAATGTTCTTTTTTTTCTGTCAATCAAGTTGAAGAATGCCTCATAATGGTGTCATAATGCCTGTTATGTGACAAATACTCGAAATGTTCTGACCAGCTGCAGACCACAGACAAAGGTGAAAAATATTTGCGTTGAATTGTGGAGGGAAATGTATTGGGGGTCAGAGTGACAAACCCATCCAACTTTGAGTCGTCTCCCCCCTTGGGTCCATGCAGCTGCGGACGGACGGACAGACGGACTGGAAAATGCACCAATATCGTGCACAGACATATCAGGGATATGCGTATCTGTGTAATGAGTCGGCGCGACTCACCAGTGTCAACAGCTTTTTTCATTGAACTATATCACACACAACCACAGGCGTCAAAATGTTCTACAACCCATTAAAGAATCCATTTGTCGTGATTTTGACAAATGTTTCCAAATCCACCTTCGACAAACAAGTAGCTGCATCAGATCTGATTTGTGCAATTCATTACCATTTTTGCAAAATCTTGATGGACAGGCTCCTTTTCACCGAATCGAGTGGGCCAGGAGACCTCCGTCAACAACGATTCTCCTCGAGTCTTTTTTCAATCACTTTTCGATTTCAGGAAAGCTTTTAGCGTCAATTTTTTGTGGGGTCGTCATTGTTCAAACAGCGTGTTTGCAACGTTGATAGAACACGCAAGTAAATCAAAAATCGAAACGCTTTATCTGTCCACAACTGGGGAACAGTGGTGCTTTGTGAGCTCAGGTATACACGCACGCACCGTGCATGGGAGCTTCGTTTTGTTTGTCGTCCGACAAATAACTTGGCAAACTGTTTTTCGTCCATGACCAAAAAAGCCACAAGAAATACCACAATTTTTGGACCAATGCAGAGATGAGGAGGTTCGCATTGCTCAACGACAAAATTTTCTAGAACGAGTCGACCTCTCAAAACCTCACGAAGTCGTGACCCTTGTGACGGAGCTGCTGGCATTTCTGAAGTTTTCCCCCAAGGAAACGGAAACGTTTGGTGTGTGTGTTTAGCAGGTTACACGTCCCTTTGATCAAAGAAATCGTACGATCGTGCGATTGACGATGAATTCCCACGAAATTTTGCAAAATGGGATGCACATTTTACTTTGTGTAACTTCCATTAGCTCATAATGAACATCGAGATCGCGTGACGCGACATCCAACGTGATTCAATGTGTGCGAACTATTTTGAGCGACGGGGTCTTTGAGGCTTTTGTTTGCTTTCCAACAACTTTTTGGAAAGCAATCTGAGAAGGAAAATGTCTCATCCTTTTTGCAACTTGAACCAGACTTTTGTATAGAATGTGGCAATTCATTTGATCAATCCAACAATTAAGAATTCAAACCAAACCACGCAGATTTTTTTGTTGAAGCAAAGTTGTTCAAAATTTTGGGCAACTTGAAAAAACAAGAAAGCAGTGCTTTGAACACACGCGCTTTGCGCTGTTGACCATACCATGGGCGTTTTCAACGCAGACCAGAACGGAACCTACATGCTGGAAGAATGTCCTTCCTGCCCCTTTGGTTCTGGTTCTTCTGGTGTTACACAGGAAGGATTGTTCCATCCCATAAAGTTCAATTGCCAGAGCATAAACACAGATTTGCTCGAAAGGTGTGCCTGCGTGGGTCCAAAATCTCCAAAATTACAACAGGCAGTGCACGACATCCACAGTCAGGAACACAAGGGGCGTGGTGTGTGGACCCAAACCCTCAGTGGAGGTGGCTTCGACCCATCGTGGGTGGATTGAACCACCTCCACCTTGGGTCTGAATCCACACTCCACAGCACAAACAATCAAGCGTTTCTTTTTTGTTCTTGTGCGTCAGAACGATCTTCCCTTCCGATTGGGTTCTTTCGTGTGCGACAACAAGCTCAGCAGCCCTGCTGGCGAGGACCAACCGTCACGACGTTCTGAGCTCCGGACTTGGCAACAATGAGTTGGTCTCATGGAGTTGCCGCCAGGAAGTGTCCAGTCCAACCCAGTTTGTCAGGAGGAAGACAAACCCGCATTGCAGGCTTGAATTGCAAAAGCCTCTGGCGTAAAAGGCGCCAGTGCATTGCCAGCAACCTCGGGAGGGTGGTTGGGTCAGTCGATGTTGGATGGCCTGGTTTCTTCCAGCTCACCCCAAAACTACCTAACTCCATTCTTCAGTTGATCTTTATTTTCTCCTCATGCACACAAAGCATCTCATCATCTGCACATTTCCAAAGCCTGGAAAATTGGCGGAGTTTCAAAAAACAACAAGAAGACAGCAAAGCTTTGAACACAAGCGCGTCACAAGCGCAAAACGTCCTGAGCAAGACCCACCTCTCAGGCTAGTAGGTTGGGGGGAACCCACCTCCTTTTCGGTCCCAGGGGGTGAAAGACCCATCTTATCCAAGGCAGGACCTACCTCATTTTGAGATTGGTCCTGCCTTACTACAGGGCATCAAAAGGTCCTGCATGGGATATAATGCCCATAACTGTTGCCATTGCAAAACATTTGTGTATTCCACAGGTCTATGTCTCATGACAGAGAAAACTAGATTTCAAGTGGAGAATCAGCCGCGCGCAGCGTACATCGGCAGGACAGCACTTGTGTGTGTCCAAGAATGTGTGCATAGTGTTATGTTTCTCAAAAAACAATTGCAAGCATGA
>JAAUXT010124296.1_pt1 | contig 43041 bp, 45 predicted proteins | sample 7278171 | NCBI WGS metagenome assembly JAAUXT01 (sample SAMN14350112, study PRJNA611818) | marine sediment metagenome | isolation source: surface marine sediment (1.8m) | place: French Polynesia: Moorea | collected 2018-08
TCGACCCAAATTGGTGTGTCTCTCCGGTTTTTAATTGGGATGCGAACTAAACACAGTGTTTCGCTAACTTCCCCAAAAAAATCTGACCAGTGCCGCCGGTGCAGCTCTCTCCCCCCCCCCCCCCCCGCTGTGCATGAGCCCCGAATCTGGTGACCACGTGTTGGGCAGTCGCTTCGGACCGACAGAATGGAACTAATGGAACTATGGAGACGTCCTGTCTGCGGAGTCTTCTTCGTGAGGTGTGCGGGACAGCTCGGTGACCGCTTGGCGTCATCTCAAAATTGCACTGTTGTTTGGTTTTCCACCAATGACAGATTTAGCGAGGTTGAGTGTCATTGCCTGGACCTTCTTTCTGACCTTCACAGCGGTCAAGGTCCCCCGAAGGTCAAGTAGGTCAAATTAGCGCATCGCTCAATTGAACCTCATCACCGCTGCTGTGGGTGGGCGGCGATCAAGTCGAATTTAATCGGCTTGTTTCGCCTGAGGTGCGACCAAGACTTGACCTTAGACAGTGAAAATCACCGCATTGGAAGATTTCCCACAGAAAGGGAACTTGGCGGCAGTTTTCGTCACCTGGTCTGCATCTCGTGCGATTGAGCCGTCGCGGACGCACATGCGTGTCGCCACCCCGGGGAGTGACGAATGAGGCGCCTGCAGAAGGCGGCGTGAGTGAGCGATGGTTGTGTCCAGGGTAACCAGGCGTGGAGAATGGGTGTGCAAAACGGTTTGTAAAGGAAAAAACTTTTCAAACCTGTATGAATGTTCAAATTGGCCATCATTGCAAATGGTGTACGAGTAGTAGTGTTCGTCAAGAAATGAAGTTGACCCTTACCTTTGCCTGGAGAACTATAATCCATTTTCAAAACCTGAAATCTCTCGCCACGTCGCTGCTTTATTTCAGCGTGTCTCGCTGCTTCGTCGGCTGAAACTTGTGTGGATGGTGTGAGTTTTGAAGTGAAATGAGAAAAGGAGGAAGATTACAATGGTGGTGGTGGGCGAGAGTTGAGTCCAGTGGTGCGCTGCACATGTAGCAAATGAGGATCCGTCCGGAGGTTCATTATTCCCGCAGTCGACTCGACGAAGAGCGAGCCGGGTGGAAACAGGACCCGACAGCCATTTTCTTTTTCTTTTTCGACGCCCTGTCAGAAATGTGTCTGCAAAGAAAAAAATGGACGAAATGGGCTTGTGTGTGTGTGTGTGTGTGTGTGTGTGTGTGTGTGTGTGTGTGTGTGTGTGTGTGTGTGTGTGTGGGGGGGAAGGGGCATTTTGTGGTGGATTGGTCGCTTTCTGTGCGTACCTGACCAAAGTTTTCCCATCTCAAACCACAAATTTGACGCGTGATGCAGTGGACGAACGAAGTTGCGCGTCCATTTGAGATCTCGCAACCTACCCTCCCCCACGTCTCCTGCAAGTTTCTTGCGCCGATAATCAATTAAATCGTATTCTTGCTTTTGGTTTTGAATCACACAGTGGGATTTGTTGGATAACAAAGAGTTCTCGACGATCGAGGGAGTAGTTTGCAGCTGCGTGGAGACTGCGTGTGATGGACGGAGCGAGTCAGCCAGTGCGCGGCGCAGGTCCGTACCAGGGTAGCGGCGCCGCGGCGCGGCCGAGTCGCTGCACAAACCAACACAAGTGCAACGCAGCGCCCAGTCCGCTCCACTTCACACAACAACCCGAGTGGCGGCCCCCGGAGAGAAACGTGAAATCTGTGCAATAATCAGCTGCTGCCGGCAGCAATTGTCTCAAAATCATCACGGGATGCCGAGGAGATTCTCAAAAATGTCTGTCTCAAGACTTTACGATCTCAGTCTGATTTACGTGTTGAATCTTCACCGGACAAAGTTGGTCTTTCAAAGCAAATTTTGCGAATTCAAACTGCATTTTTTTTCGGCACACCCTTGGTTTGTGATGCTCCCCAGGTCAGAACCACCACTGTCGTGTGAGGTATCAGGTGACCCTGGTCCGTCCGCACGTCTGCTCGGAGGGTATTCGGACCCTTGACCTCACTGTCCGGAGATACATTCTGGTCAAGTGGTGCTCCAATGGAGTGGTCAATGTGGATCAGATATCCAAACTCCGGACGTGCGATGAAAGCACGCAGCTCTTACGAGGGGCGTACCAAGAGAATGTCTCGCTCAATTTTTTACGGTTTTTCTTAATTTTTGCGGGTTTCTTTTTTTGGACAGTTGCACGGAGGCAACACTGATTGACATTTGTGCAGAGTTTGGCCACCCTGAGTGCCAAGTTCACTGAGTAATTTTTGTCTTCGCGACTTGCACAGAGCGACCTTTGATGATCGCAATGGGCAACTGTGTGCTGCATGTGATTCTGTGTGAGCGGTGGTTGAGTGAGGACGTTGTGCCTGTGTGTCGCGGTTTCCGCAGTCTTGTGCTTGTGACTGTTGTTGGCAAGTTGGTGTAAACCTTGAACATGGAGTGAATGTTCAGATCAGGGAAGCAGTCCAAAACTGACCAGTGCGTGGTCATAAAATTCTTCACGGCTCAAAATCTTTGACCAATCGACATCTGGGTGAGGCTAAGATGGGTTCACGGCATGCACATGCTCTGCCAGGCATTGGTGCGCAACTGGTGCCGCAAGTTCCAAGCTGACCCGACGCTCTCCTGCTTGGACAAGCAGCGTCCTGGCGGTCCGCGGTTTGCAAGGTGCCAGCAGAAAATCCAACAGATCAGCAGGCTCATCCATGACGACGCATGGAGATCAATCAGGGAACTAGCTGCCCACACTGGTATCAGCATTGGATCTGTTCATCGCATCATCACCCAGGACCTCAAACTGCGCAAAATCGCCTCCCGCTTCATCCCCAAAATTTTGACAGACAACCAGAAGCAACGCCATGTTGACGCCACCCAGCGCAATCTCCAGAGGCTTGAGGATGAACCGCTGCTCCTGCGAAGGGTTGTCACAGGTGACGAGTCCTGGGTGCACTGCTACCAACCCAACCTCAAACAACAGGACATGGCTTGGGTGAGTCGACAAGATCCACGCCCGGTGAAAGCTTTGCGTGCAAGGTCAGTGAAGAAGGTTATGCTGACAACATTCATGGATGATTCAGCTTGCCTCCACCATGAATTCACCCGGAAATCGGTCAACCGCTACACCTACACCCACATTCTGGGGCGCCTCCGTGAAAAGGTCCATCGGAAATGCCCAGGTATGTGGGCCCCAGCAGCAGGCAGACAAAGGGCAATGCTGCTTTTGCACGACAACGCGCCTGCGCACACCGCGCTCCACACGCGAGCCCATCTCCATGCCAGCGGTGTCTCCCTCCTAGAACACCCGCCATACTCACCCAACATGTCGCCGTGCGATTATTTCTTATTTCCTAGACTGAAGCGAGAACTTCGCGGTTGACGTTTCCAGAACATTGATGCCTTGCAACAAGCTGTTGGGGAAGTTCTGAGAGCAATTCCTGTCCATGAGTACAGATCCGCAATCCTTGATTTGGCAAGGCGATGGAGGCTGTGCATTCGTCAGGGCGGAGATTACTTCGAAGGACTAAGGAAACTGAGACCAGAAAACCCTGTGGTGAATGGTGATGACCAGTGAAAGGCGTGACTTTGGATTGTGACGACCGCCTGCCCAAGGACTGGATATGATGTTCATGTTCAAGTTTCATTGTTGCGGACTGCTGCATGCTGACTGTTCTTGTTGGAGGAGGTGTTTACTGCCATCTGCATTTGATGAGCGCTTCTGTTTTGCCGATTGACTGTTCCAAGTCTGCTTGCAGCATGACTGAGAAATCGCATTTTCAATGGGAATGGCCATTGCAATCGCCAGTCTGCACCCTGTTGCCAAACCATGGATCGTTCTGAAATTGACGTCTCTTTGTGTTTCAACTCACCCCTTGTGCAAATGAAAGCTAACAAACATGAAAGTATGGGTATTAAAAAAACGCATTGAAAAAATCGCATCATCATTTTTTTTTACACCTGCGAAACATTCTCTTGGTACGCCCCTCGTATCAGATACGGCAATGTTCTCAGCCGCGATAAGCGCGAGTCGGCTGCGTGGACTCGGACAAGGTGGATGTTGGGTCAAAGGCGCAATGTTTCAGATGAAAGCTGGGGTTATCTGGATAGATGTAGTTTTGACAAGGGGTCCTCGATGCGATGGGAGCACGATGTGGTGTTGATGTGGCGTTGATGTCAGCAAGTAAACCACGAAGTGAAGAAGCAATTGAATTCAGGTCAGGGCAACGAGTTATTGGGATCCAGAATAAAAGCTCATTTTCACTGTCGTCTTGAGTTTGTTTCTCCACCAAACAAGTGTGCTCCTCGGCAGTCATTTTGCTCCACAATAATTTTGCCAAGGTCGAACTGTGATGTGAGGTTTTCCCTTGATTGACATGAGATGGTGAAGCGAATCGGGAGCGCGGATCTCTCGCGCGGCTCGGAGGCGGCGCGGCGGCGCAGCGGGCGGTTCCTGCAGAAGAGATCCATCTTCAGCGAGTGCGGTTTGCACCGAGGCACCCCGCAGAGCGGGACTCGGGGGTCTGGAGGCCAGGAGGGATCCAGATCGAGAGGGAGATGTTTTGTGCGTCTGCTTCGGCGCTGTGGTCTCTGACAGTTTCTGACGAAAGATTTGCAAGTCATTGAGAGGAGAACACCCGATTGGATCCGAAACACCCTCCCGGCACTTTACCAAATTCATCTCGTAGTGTGAAATGTGTTTCTCTTTTCGACCTATTAGGCAATGAAAACATTGCGCCCACACGAGTTTCCTATCGGCTGCAGTCCAGACGTGTCATGTGGTTACACGCTGAGGCACCAGAACAATTCTCCCCCGTCCTTGTTTGTTTACTCGTGTGAGTGTGCGCGCCGCATTAACGACAGCCTTCGCCTCAGACAGCGGGAGGGAGGGAGACGGTGCGCCATCAGCGCTCCTACCTGCGCATTCATTGTGTGTTGAGACTTGGCGAAGGAAGCAAGGAACGAACGAAGGCGGGATCCAAGTTCCGTGTCACAGCGACAGCGGATGAATCAGCAAAGCATCTCGGCCGCAGGCCACAGCGCGGATAAAGAACTAGGGATTTTACCACGTCGCGTGTGTCGTCTTCGTCGCTGACGTCTCCGCCATCTTCACGCGTCGAGTCGCTGCGATTCAGAAGCAAAAACAATAACACTCGGAGGGTAGCGGGCTGTGGAGCTCACAACGTTTTTCCACCGGATTCCTCGGATGTTTCTCGCTCAGAATTGGGTCGTAATACTCGGGGCGGCGCTCCGGCAGATTCAGGGGTCGAAACGGACTTGCGAGTGAAGACTCGGTCATCGGAGTCGATAATTACTCGAGTTCTGATCGACTCGATGTCAGAGCAAGTGTCTTTCTCTTGGGACCAGATTTGAATCTGGAATCTGTGAACAACGACCGACGGGCAACAATCAGCAACATCAGACGTGAATCTGCGTTTTGATGAGACTGGCAGAGGTTAGCGTGGGATCAGATGGAGGGAAGCGTCGGAACGTCAGATTCGTAGCGTGCTGGAATTCGAGTTGATTGTTTTCGGATCGCGTGGCGCGCCCCCCTGGAGGGCGTGGTGTGTTGGCGCCCCCTTCAGGTGCGGGCGGCACCTCGAGGGTGAAGACGTTCAGCTGCACCGAACCTGATACCCGTCCACACCGGACTCAAGCTGAAGCTCGGCCCCAAAGAGAGCCACACCGGACTCAACTCGGCCCCAAAGAGAGCCACACTGGACTCAAGCTGAAGCTCGGCCCCAAAGCGAGAAGGAAGCGTGACATCCGGAATACGCATCGCTGGCTGCATGGACACGACCATCGGATCCAAGGCGACACCGAGTTGATTGGCGGGCGGCACCGTGTGACATCGCGTTGCAACTGGATCCACACTTTTGTCCAATTTCTTCAATTTGTGTCCTGGCAAGAGATCAAAAGCGAATGAATGAGCTGACAAATGGAGCGAACATGTTGGCCCTGATTTGCAGTGAAGAAACAGAAGTCAGCTGGCATTGTTGAGCTTTCAATTGGAAGTCCTTGAAGAGGGGTTGGTCGGTGCGCGCCGCACGTGGAGTCTGTTGGACGGAGCGCAGCTTCAGTTGACCGAGTGAGCGAGCGAGGCCGGGGTGAGCGAGCGAGAGGCAGGAGGCGCATCTCCCTGCAACTCTCGCTACTCGCTGCAGCTCCTCACTAACAAGATGGTGCACAGCGGAGCATGGCACGGCCAGCCACACACCCGCGCCCCATGATTGCCTAAGAAGTGTTTGTAATTCTACGGCAAAAATCTCTCGGCTTCTTCAGCCTATTATCCGTATTAGCTGTGAGGGTCTGGGTACGGCCGGCCCCATCGCGCAAGGAGCTACCAAATGTACTCGGGTCATTCGGATGGGAGTAGGAGCGCTGCAGGGCGAGGCAGCAGTAGCAGGGCCAGTGCCGGACTTGGATTACCGCTTCACAGTTGTGCCTCGACGGAAGGGACGAACACCGCAGACGCTTCGTTAGCGCTGGGATACGGAAGTTTGGAGCAGGTTCAGTTCCTACAACAACAACAGCAGCAGCAGCAGCAGCAACAACACTCAGGCGCCGTCACGTTTTCGTCACCGTCGCGTGCGTCGGATTGCGGATCGTCGAGCAGCAGCGGCACCACGAGCGTCGAGGCGCTCGGCGGCGGTGGACGCTTCTGCCATCCAGGCCAGCATCAGGCCGTGTTCCCCGGGGCCTTCGAGCCCCAGCCGCACGTCACCGTGTCTTACAGCGGAGGCGGAGGCGGGAGCGGCGGCGGCGGGGCGGGAGGCAGCGCGCTGCCGTTGTTGCCCGGACAAAACCCGCACCACCCGGCCTGGGGCCTCCACCCCGCCCTCCCCAACCACAGGCCCAAGCAGCATCCTCCATGGATGGCAGATTATCACGGCTTTGTTTCCACTGCAAGGTAAGGGACGGCGTTTTGAACAGCCAGGACTAGTAAATAAACTGTGCACCAGGAACCTTGGAAGGTTTGGAAGTCCTGCAAATGCTGCAGTTCTCGATATGTTGAACACATCGCGAGATTACGTCTCGAAAACGGGGTTTTTGTCACTTCAGTTTTTGCGTCAGCAAGTTCAGTTTGGTGTGGTGATTCTTGCGTTAAAATTGATACTGTGTCTTGCCCTTTCATTCCTGCACAGTGCACATATTTTGCCTGATGCCTCTTCCACACTCGAGTTCCAGAATATAGACGCGCCACGCGTTGCGTCTGAGAACAAGTGAGCCCCAAGGACTTGCCAGGGGACGCGACGGATGACGCATTATTGTGTGAAGCAGGCCTGAATGCTTGAAAGAAGTCTCCCTGCAGGTGCAGAATGCGCCTTATCAGTCAGTAAATTCTGCTGCACAGAAGGTGTCGTTCACAATTGCCAGGGACTGATAACGGGATTGACGTTTCACGTGTTCGAGCTGATGATAACGCACGCATGCCGAAACCACAACGCGTGCATTCTTGTGCGCACAACAAATGACCTCGAGTCCGATGTAGCGAGTTTCACCCAAGAGCTTTTGTCTGCAGGTTCTATTCGCATCTGTGATTTGTTGTTTTTGAAGCAAACGGCCCAAGTTCGCCGAGCACAAAAACAAAAATGCGGAGACAAAAATGACAATGTCGACAAGTGCACGAATTTACCTTTTTTCTGGCAATATACGTTTTCCGGATTTGGACAGGGAGTTGCACCTTTGTCGTGACCATATGTTGCTCGTAAAAATATTTTGACTTCTCCCGGATCGAGAGGAGGGAGGCTCGGCGCACGCCATGATGGATGGACGTGCGTCGAGACCCAGACGCGATGCGCAGCGGGTGAGAAAGTTGTGACCTGGGGACGTGGGCGGGTTGCCAGGGCGACGAGCTGGAGGCTGACCTGGGCGGTGGCGAGTTGACCTCGCGGGGTGGAGGCTTTCTCACAGGTCCGCGCGCGCTCCGTCACGTCCGGACTTGGGGGACTTGATCCGTGCCTCGGATTGGACGAAGATGCGCTCCGGGATGACCTCGTCTGGGCGTGATGTTGGGTGATGTTGATTTGTCAGGTTTTGGTGAATCATCAGGTGGAAATCTAGCAAATCCATTTGACAGTGGGGCAGTGGGTGGACTGAGCCAATATCCACCTGGTCCAACAAATGGTCATCGTTCGGTGCACGGTTTCTTTGAACTTTCGCACGAAGATGACAATTTTCCTGGACTGTGGAATTTGATGTGTGGTGGAGGTGAACCAATTCAAATGGATACGGAAGCAAATGCTCCTCAACACCTGATCACACCAAATCAGCGTCAAAAAGTTGGAAGAGGCACTTGAAGGATCACTGCATTGTGTTTGTTTTCGAACTCGAGATCACGAAGCGAACAGTTGTTTCAACACAAGTTTTGCCATGGACCTGCCACCTGGGTTCAGTGGTGTTTTCGACTTGTGCTTGAAGTTTCTGCACAAAGTGCGCAAGAAACTTCTCCTTATCTGTCTTTTGTATGTTTTCTTCTGAAGGAATGTATCGACGCTTTGACTGGTATCTGATACAGGGATTGATTTTCGACAAGGCGTATTGCGTATTGCTACTCGTTACATACGCACCCGAAGTGTGACGATGAGTCGTGTGTGTTTTCGGACCTTTCAAAGTTTCACAATTGCAGAAAAACGAGGTAATTCTCCCGAATGGATACTGAGATCCAGCCTCTAAACCGTGAGGATCAAAGAGCAGTTTTGACTGGACAATGATAACTTAGCCAAAGAACGTTTCAAACATTTCCTTGCGTGATGGATATCATGGACAGTTACTACAATGGAACTGAGGATGGCCAGCTGAGTTTCATCTGCGGACGCGTTGACAGGCCTGTGTGCAACGCCTACTACTCCCAGTACTACAACGCCTGCGACTATGGGTAGGAATTCTGAACCGTGTGGGTGGTAGAACAGTGTCGTGTGAAGATTTCAATATCTTGGCAGAAAGTTGTGACCAAGTTGTGGTGGTCTGGCCGAGCAGCACGCAGTTGGAATGTACTGAGGATGGGGGGGGGGGGGGCTGGAATCACGACAGATTTGAATCCAGTCTTGTTGACAGAGGGTGATGCTTTGACACATGCCGAAGGAATTTTGTGAGCCGCGTTCCAAGCTGAGATAATAAGGTGCTAAACAGGTCCAAGCTAATAGTGCTAAAACTCTGTTTGGTTAGGATTCCACTTTGTTTGATGTGAATTGTTTGAGAAAATAGACAAACTGGGCTCAGAGCAGAAAATGTAAACAACACGGGAGTAAAAGCAGCGAGAAAATGGAGAAAGGCTTTGTTTGCCGAGCGCTTTGAAAATTGTTTGAACTCCTTTTTTTGAGGGGCATGATTTTGTGACACAATTTACACCTCAAGTGTGGAGGACGACGATTCTACACGTTCGTGGAGAGGGAGCGCGCGGCGGTGTGAGAGGATCTGAAGGAGACTTGTCAATCTGGTGGAGAGCTGTGCGCTCGGGGTTGAAGTTGTACCAAGCGCGCGCCGTATCCAACATGTCTGCGCGTCGTCCTTCCAGCAGACGTTGACAGAAGCAAACCGTTTGCGATGTTTCTTCGTGCCAAAACGTGGTCGTTTCTGACGGTTTTCAGTGACTGTTTTGCTGGAAAACCAGCGACATGAACCCAATGTGATGCGTATCCTTGTGCGTTGCTTGATTCGCCTGTGTGTCGATCTTTGAGATCAAAACCAGGAAGTTCTGTTGCGCAAGACCTTTATCATTTTGGGTTCACCTTTCGTGAACAAACTGTTTCGTAAATGTCAAATATGAGCACACAGAAGACAAAATTCGACACATACATGTCTCTGGCCCGAAAAGTTTGTTTCCACAATTGTGTGGTTGCTGCATCGTGACTGCGTGGGATGCATATCGTACTTGTAAAAAGAGATACATTTCTGCACTGTGCGCGTTCTGAAGTGATGTGGGACCGAGAACACGCCACAGGTTATGACATCACCTGAGGCAGGCGAAAACACAAAAACGCAAACTTCCTTGTTTTCGTCACTTTTGTGTTGTTCAAGGGGAACGCCAGAAAGCGGCCAAGACCTTTGCATATTTTATCCTGACTGGCATGACTTCCAATTCTCTGTGCGGATTCGGGCGATTCCCACACAGTTCCATTCCAGGGACCATTCGATACAGCCATTTCCTTGTCTGCTGGACGCAAGACAAAGCCGCAATGTTTGTAAACACCAGAGCGACCGCAAGTTAGCAGCAGTTTTCAATTAGAGGCGACCGCGGCTCGTGGATCGTTTGGCGGCGAGAGTCGGTGGGGAGGCGGGGAGGCATTCCGGAGCCGCCCGGAGCCTGGCACTCCGCACCGCCTCGACCGCTACCGCTCCGCATCACCAGAGCCCAGAGCCCGAGCACGGTGCAGCGGCTCGGAATCTTTGAATCCAATTCCCGAGGAAAGTTATCGGCACAGCGATATTTGTCTGTTGTGTGCGCACGGGCTCGGAACGTTGACCCTGTCACTGATGAGGCAGATCCTCTTGGTGTATTTTCAATCTGTCTTTCTGAATACGAGTACGTCTTTGTGAATTCGAGTACGATGCGGCGTGGAAAATGCTTTCAAGAGTACGGGGTTCCGGAAGTGACGTTTAATTCAACCTCACTTCAGTCTGATTTGTGCGATGCTGTACGACGGACGCATTTTCGACTGGACCGCTGTGTGCTGGCTCAACAGGAGTTTTACACATCGGAGTCACTCTGAACTTGGCGAAGCCCCTCGAAGGCTCGGCCGGTTCATCGCTAAGGCTTCCGGATCCTGCTGCTGTATCGGAGGCTCGCACCTCCGGAGCGTTATCACGCTGCGCGCGAGCCAAGAAAACTCAATCAGAAACAGAGGCAAAGTGAACGCGACCAGCCAAGAAAGAAAAGAAAGCGAGGTTTTGCTCGGAGCGAGAGATTCGCATTTCTGCGATTCCTGGATAATCATGTTTTGTCCGAGCAAATCGGTAACCAGGGCCAAGGAATGTTGGATTTCCCACACAAGCTGTCGGTCACACCGAATACGCATTTCTTGCATCGCCTGATTCTCCAATTCAAGGGAAGGGTCAGGCGTTGAGTCAGTGAGCAACCGAACAGGCGTCGAACTTGTCAAGCGGGAACACAAAAGCACATTTGACACGCAGACTTCTCGGTATTTGTGAACGCTACTCGTTCTTGTGCCCCTTGAATCCCTATTACGCTGACCAGCCCTTCTCCTCCAATTTCTCAGAACGTTTTGCATCCACAACCTTGCGAATCAGGAATTCAAGATCACCCGAACTGACAAAATATTCTTTTTCTTGAACTCAGATGACAATTTCTCTGTTTGCAGCCCATTCCCTGTGGACGACACTCTGGGCGCGGCCGACTACAGCTCGGACCCGTCCCCGCCCGACATCAAGGTTCCGCTGTCCCAGCTCGCGCAGCAGCAGCAGCAGGCGCCGCCTAGTGCACACCTATCGCAACAACACGTCGCGCAGCAGCAACAACAAGCGCAACAACAACCACACAATACTCAGGTCGCCCTCAACCAGCTCCAGAAAAATCCTCAATATTGTCACACGTAAGTAGACCTTGAGTACTCTCTGGTACGAAAGTGTTGCATTTGCTTTCACCACGTATCACATTTTGTGAAAATATCGCTTGCTTTGGGATTGGCGAATTTGGCGGCAGATTCAGCCTGAACTGGGGTTGGGGGTGAGGTTGTTGAGAAAAATTCGATCTCTACTGCCAGAGTGGGAGTGTTGTTTTGGCGCATTTGAAGTCCACAAACAAGTTGCTTATGAAAAAGCGCACTGTCGACTCGAGTTCTCATTGTGTGCAGCAAACATCAGAAAAACGTCAAGGATGTCTCTTTCTCTCGTGTCATCCGATTGGCAAGAGACCCTGCTGCGCGCATGATCCGGCGAGATGCTCGTTGCGATGTTGTTTTGGACCGGAAGTTGAGGCGGAAGTGAAGAACATTTGGACCAGTGTCGCACTGGCTGCGCAGAAATTCACAACTCGACTAAAAGGACCAGGGCCATTCAGTACAATTTGCTCGCGGATTCTTGAACACTCGAACAATTCAATGACTCGTACGAGGTTCGCTTTTTATTTGACCGATCCACCGCGTTTTCTCGTGCACGGAAACTTATGGGTTGCTCAAAATTTTATTTTTGCTTTCAGAACAGATCAATGCAAACATGCATGCTCAAAAATTTCTCATTGCAATAAAATTTAACCAAATTTGGGACATGCAAAAAACATGCGATCACAGACATCAATGGAAACAAACTAAGAACATACAACAATGAAGTCAAACATCCTGCTCTGATCCTTCCGAGTCCATATCTGTTTCCTCACCCCCCTTGACAAACAGTGGGTCAATTTGGACATCTTCTCCCTCAAAGTATCTGCCTTCAGCTTGGACACATTTTTGCCATCGGGCAACCAGATCGTGCATGATGTCCGCAAACACCTGTGGTTCCCAGCTGAACAAGATCTTCCTGACTTCATCCTGGAGTTCCTTGATGGTTTGAAACCTCCTGCCTCTGAGTTGGGATTTGAGCTTGGGAAAAAAACCAAAGTCACAGGGGGCCATGTCGGGCAAATTTGGAGGGTGAGGCAAGATCTCCAGTCCCCACTTGTTGATCTTGCCCATGGTTTCAAAGGAGGTGTGGGGGGAGGCGTTGTCGTGATGAACCTTGAATTGGAAACCTCTCCACAGGTGTGGCCTTTTCTGTCTGATGGCTTCCTTCAATTTGGAAAGTGTCTCACAGTACCTGGTTGAGTCGATCTTGTCTTTGGGTTTGAGCCAGTCAATGAGAACAACTCCTTTGCAGTCACAAAAAAGTGTCAACATGGTTTTCTTGTTGCCTGGGATCCGGCGGGCCTTCTTTGGGCGTGGTGCATTTGCCATCAGCCACACTAAAGATTGTTGTTTTGACTCTTGTTCACAGGTGTTGATCCAAGTTTCATCCCCTGTGACGATCGACTGAAGGAAAAGCTCAGGGTCAGGGGACTCACACAGAGTGTTGAGGTTTTGCTTGCACACTTCCTTCCTGGTGTTCATTTATTCGTCAGTCAGCTCTGTGGGGATAAATTTTGGTGCACGCCTTCTCAACTTGAGCTCCTTCTTCACAATCCTTGTCACCACACCCATTTTCAGATCAGTTCTGGAACAAATCTCATGGAGACTCAGCTTCCCTTCTTCGGCCAGGAGATTGGAGATCATCTCAATGTTCTCAGGAACAACCTTGGTGCGGGGCCGACCAGATCTTTTGTTGTCCTTTGTCTCTGTTTGACCAGTCAGAAATCACTTGTGCCACAGTCGCACCTGAGTCTTGCACATGGTCTGATCCTTCCAAACAGTCTTCAACCGATGCCAACATTGGATTGGGGAAAAACCACATTTGACTAAAAAATTTGAGCGTGACATGTTGCTCATTCCTCTCCTGGATCTTCTCAGCATTGGCAAGAAATAAAAGCAAAGCAAACAAACCTCCAACCATTCTGGAAACAGTGCCGCAATTCATCAACTCGACTTGTCAACAAAATTCGTCAGCATGCGGAAACAGACAACCTTGAAGGGTCAAAAGATCAGGGTCAGACACATGGTACAAATGCACTGACTGCCTGTAATAGAGGAACAAGATCCTCTCAAGTTCAGGTCCAAAAATGGAGATCCTACAACAAACCGATCCTGAGATATTGCGGTGGATCGGTCAAATAAAAAGCGAACCTCGTATGTCACGGTGGTCTGGGCTCGAAGCTGCTGAAGGAAAGCGCAGGGTCGGACACAGCAAATCAACCAGCCACTCTGCGTTATCGTGTGCGAAAATCTCGTCGGGGACCCGCACCAAAGTGGACTGAGAACGAGGTCTTTGAACTGGTTCCCGTCGAAAATATTTACGCGTCGCGTTTACCGGGACGTCTCGGTTTACGGGCGCGTCGTCGCGCGGAGCGCTGCCCGCGCCGCGGCTCCTGGCGCGGGGCGGAGCGGGGGACCCGGCCCGGACCCCGTTATCAGCGACACCGACACTCGCACCCGCTCCGGTTTCACTCGCGTCTCCTCCGTGCAAAGCGCCGACCCCGTCCAGGCTCTTCTGTCCACTTGGCAGCTGACGCTAAAATGTTTTGAAGAGGTTGTCAGTGAGAAATAAGGCCCTTGGCAGGTTGATGGTGAAGAACATTTGACTCGGACAGTTGTGGACACTCTGCTTCCTGGGGTCACCGGAAGCATTTCCGGTCTGTGTGAGAAGGGGTAAAGCTGGCAGACCGCAGGTCCGGAAGTCTTCGACGTCTTCATCGGCATCTGACATTCAGCAAAACGTGTTCCACGCGACCTCTGTTCTTCGTTCTTTGCACCACAGCCGTTCACATGAAACGTTGTCAAGGTCACTCCCACCACAGGAAAACATTGTGTTGGGACCAGTTCGTTCAGAATTGGCTGACGTGAACACGACAGTTTTGAATCACTAGGTTTGATTGCACTGACTCCATTCGTCGACAGACCTGGAGAGCTTTGCACACCGAGTGGACTTGATGAGGACTGGGATTGATGGTGGCCGACAGTGAGGTGGAGACGAGGAGAGCGCGAGGTGAAGGCGCGGTGATGGATGGGGACGAGTGCGCCAAAAAGCGGGGCATCCGCCTGATCTGTGTTGCTGAAGACCAGCTTGAGGCCCAAAAACCAGCTTGGTACCGAGTCCAAAGTCTTGGGGCAGAGCGTTATCGCTTGCGACACGACGCGAATTGACCTGAGAGGGACGTACTGCATGACGCGCGAATGTGGACTTGATTTGCGTTGGTTTGATTCAAACAAATTTTGTATCACAACAGGAATCTCTTACTTTGCTTTCTTTATGACCCACGGTTCGAACACCGTTTGTCAAGTTGTCTTCGCTTGTTGGAAACGCCCATCGATGTAGAACTGTTGTCACTTTCATTTGATCAGATATTTCTTATCTCTTTATCAGCAGAAACATGATCGATATCACAGTCTTTACATTATTGATTCTGGGTTCTGAGATCTTCGTCATTTTATTTCGACATCATGCTGTAAACCTAATGTGGACTTCATATGAGACTTAACACTCGCGTCACAGGGACACTGGCTGCTGTGTGTTGTGCCTGCACAATGCCCTCAAAAATTTTGAACCTGCATTTCCTGAGTACACAGGTGCACCAAAAATTGGGACTTGAAAGCAGGGGCGCGCCTTGCACTTTGATTTGTGCGAAAAAAAATTGCCGTAAGAAAGAACCAGGGTGATTTTCAATGCGAAAGGTGGGGTGCGAAATCCCTGTCGTACTCGGCTGATTTCGGTATTTCTGGGCAGATCGCGCGTCGTGGTTCAGTATTTGCTCTTGAGTGGGTTGAGTCAACACGGATCGACGGCGGCTCGGGGCGCTGCGCGTTCAGTGGGACAGACCGGTCTCTGTCGTCGCACAGCCGCGCCGATGGTGGTGTGTTCCTTTCTCAGAACTTCACGCATCACTGTTCGACAGCTGAGATGCTGTTTGTCTTTTCCATTGAGGTCAGATACCCGCGGAGGAAACTTCAACGTCAATGACTTTCTTCAGAAAGCGGGTGCAATGTCCAGTCCTCGGAGGATCGACCTGGTCCTGACTGGGAGGGTGCAACATGGTTGGCTGGGGGGGGGGACGAAAGTATTTTCTGCACCTGTGGCATGAAATGGGTGGGAGGAACAGAACTTACCAGAAACTCGTTGGTGTGCCACCATCAAAAAGTGACCGAACTGCACATTGGTTTGCATGATGAATTTAAAAGCAACGCCAAGTGAGAAAGCTCACACGCGCGAGCCAAAACGTAACGCACGCCACGTGTATCACTTCTCGCCCGGGCCTGTATCGTTGCGCTCAAGTGTTTACGGGCGCACTGGTCTGGCTGGCAGCGCTGACCGGGCGCGGAACCCGACACCGGGCGCGCTGCAGGTGCGGGGGCAGGTGCGCGTACTCGCGCGCGCGCATGCGTCGCGTGCTCGCAGGATCCAGAATCGCATGCAACAGAAGAGGGTTTTCACTGCAGGCGCGCGTTCGCCTCACGAAACGCGCGGCTGCAGAACGACCTTTGTGGCTCTGAGACGAACTTTAAGTTCATTTGGCTAAATCATGGTCCTTTCCTGTCCAAGTGAAAAATTGAGAGAAGAGCTGTTCAACTTTCAGTCTCGTTTACGAACCACGCAGACGACTTCTGGATTCTTTTGACTGCGGTCGGCGCAACTTTTGCCGGCCAACACTAACCTCCCGGCATCAGAATCCGGGAATATCGGGGCCAAGAAATTGGGCCAACCGTCACACAAACGATAATCAGAGTCAAGGCTTGACTCGCTCGGTTGCTCGCTCGCATTTCCCGAATCCTCCAGATTGCTTCCGCAGCCCACATGTGTCTGGCACACGAACATACCCCAGCCTTGCCACGGTACACTTCCAACCTCACTCGATCTGCTTCTGAACAGCGCTGTGCACTGTGGACAGATACCAGGGTCCCGCAGGTGTGCCCCGATCGGGTGCTCAACCCTGCGGCTCCGATCCAAGTCCGACGCTCTCACGTGTCCCCAGAACCGGATCCACGTCTTTGATGTGCGCGCGCGTTGCTTTGATCCGTATTATTTGTGCAGGTGACCTCCAGGTAAGTACGAGGGTAAGTACCTGGCACTTCGGCGCTCTTCAAAAATCTGTCATGCACATTTCACTCGAGGGTTGTTTCCTGGGAACACAGTCCTGGAGACCAGACTCAGCGGAAGGAAAACAACAGGCAGCAGCAGTGCTGGAGACTGGGGGGAATGTGGTGTATGATTGCGAGTTCCAAGGTTTCTCAGGTCAAGAAAGTTCTGTGTTGTCAGTCATGTGATATTCGGAGGCGATTTCAGTGCCGGAATGTGTTTCCAGCGGCTCTGGCTCTTCCAGATCACATGGCAAAAAATGGCCCCTGAAGGTGCGAGAAAGAACAAAAGTTTTTCAAATAGTGAAAGCAGTCATTCACTTCTCGATGACTCGCGGATGCCGGTTGCATTGTCGAGCCGGGTGTCAACACAGAGAAGAATTCTTGTTTCTGACAAAAAGTGACGAGCAACACTCAGCGCATGTGTCACAGCGACGCACATGTCCCGCTTGTCGAACCCTGAATCTGAGTCGCCACATTGCGAGAAACACTTCCCAGGTTGGAGTGATTGTCAGTAATTATACTGGAGATTCCTTTGAGTTGTAATTAGTCAAGTTATTGGTGCAATTAGTAGGGAAAAAGTTGCTGTCGACACAGACCACATTTTGGTCGCGAGCAGTCACATTTGTTCAAAAACTTAGAACACTGGGTTTTTTTTTCAAACGGCAGACAGACACCAGGTCACGTGGCTGTCATTTCTCAATGCTGCATTGAGAGTGCGTGTGTCTCGGCACCCAGGCTATGTTTCAATGCCCAAAGCAAAATTTTTCATGTCGGACGATACGAGTGTGAGAGACACGTTCCTGAATCCTGCGTGTCCCTGTTCAATTGATCCTTTTTGACGGTGTGTGTTTCTTGTGTGTTTGCAGGCAACTGCCAGACAGTCCACCGGACTCCAGTCCAGAACCGTACTCCCCGCCCGATGGAACCAACACAGGTACGTCGTCTCGCCGGATTCTTTGAGTGAGCGGGGTGGAGTCTGGTAGGGTTGGGGGGGGGGATTTCCTCTTGGGTAGCAAACTTGAGTCTGATGGAGATCCACCAGCACCCTGCAAGCTTCGGAACCCTCGTCAGGGAAACGCTCTTGTGGATCCGGAGGCCACAGCTCGTTTGCACAGAAGCTGCTGGGTGATTTCGTTTTCAGAACCCGTGCACAGAAGAAGCTGAAACAACGACATGTGTAAACGTTCTGTACACTTCACCCAGACACAAATTTGTCGCGAACGTTTGAGCACTTTCACTTTGTTCCAGACACTGGCTTTGTCGTCGGGCCACATCTCATCCCGGAACGAAACTGTGTTTTTCCTCTCAAAGGGCATTAAACTTCTTTTGTTTCAGCAACCTACTGATAAGAATCGTCTTTTGCAAGCGCGAATTCGGGTTTTTAGAGGGGGCATAAATTCCTCACCTCAAGACTGCAATATTTCAGTCGTGAATTGAGCTCAGTGTTTCTCTTCATTTCTGAACAGCTTTCAAATTTCTGACAAAGCAAGTGCAACTAGCTGGCAGATGCAGCGAACTTGTCTGCACCCTTTGACAGATAGTAGCCAGTCGGCGGACTGATCGAAAACGTCGGGTCAGGTTGGGAGTGGAGGTGTAAATCGGGAAGCCAGGGCGTGGAGAGGGGAGGGGTCCGACCCGGGGATCTGTGCCGTGAATCAGGGGAGCGGCGCCCAGCGTGAGGTGCCACGGCGCGATAGGGCAGCTCTCTCCGCCGAGCAGCACAAACCATACACAACCCGGAGAACCGGTGCAGGAGCTCCACCGCGCGGATACCAGGCCCGTCGTCCGACATCCAGACTAAATACCGGGATTTCGGGGATTTGGTTCTTGTTTTTGCGCGTGTGAAACGGAGTTGTTTGTTGTCGCGCTTTGCATTCGTGTTGAAGGTTCTGAGGGACTGATACTCAGCTTGACTCGAAGGGTCAAAAGCAAGCCGTGCCCCGTTACTTGTTGTTGTTGACTTGACCACTGGGCTGACGCGACCAATGTTTAGGGGTGGTGAGTTCCGTTGAGCTTCTATCATTGTTCTCCTGCACATGAACTCCCCGCCATTGCGAGCGCCCACTGTTCCCAAGAGATGAGCTCCCACCCTTGTTGGTTGCCCTGGATACGAGTTCCTACTGTTGCTACCCTGCACCGTCTCTCTCCCCGCGGTTCGCTCTTCTGCCTCCTGGATTCGCTGGTTGCGCGGCTCATTCAGTGCAGCCGTGCTAGCCCGTGGAAGGTGAGAAAAAAGTGCAGCGATAAACGATCGATAAGGGATGAAAGTGCTTGTCACTCACGATAAATAACAAGCCAGGGGTGCGAACAGTAGGGGCAGAACAGAAAGGAACGTTCGGCTTGCAAGTTGAAGAGAACATTGAGCAAATCAACGCGTCGATTTGCTAAGAAAAAGTGTCGCATTGGGCAACCAAGGAACCTGCCGAGACTGGACGCAGTTGTGTTTGTTTCCAGCTCAGTTCTGGATTTGAGTTCGAGGACAAGTGCAGCTTGAATGAACGTGGTCTCAATTTGAGCCGTGCGGATCAATCATTGTGGCCAAGTATGAGTATGATCAATAGAGTGGAGGTTGTTTTGAATGCGCAGTCTTCCATGTATGCAGGAAGCCGAAGCTCGCCAAATTGAGTGCATTTCACTCTGGTTCAAAAACATACAAATCCAGTCTGTACCAAGTGTCGGAGCACGTGAACGAGCCGGTGGCCGATCAGGATGATGTCATCGTTGTCATCAGGGAGCCGAACGTTCTGCCAAGCACTGACTCAGTGGAACGAGGAGAGCACGGGACAGCCTCGGACTGTCGCTGCACTGAAATGTCCTGGTCGAGCACATTGACCAACGCCCGTGGTGACTTTCTGGCCTTGGGTCACTGGATTCACTGACCAGTGTCCGTCACAGATCTGAAGGTCACTCGGTGTGGATAGGTGTCAACGTGACCAGTGATCAGCAGATGACTACCCGCTACTCACTGACCACCACGCTGTGACCAGAATTTACAGAATTTCTGAAAGGGTGCACTTTTCCGACAAAATTACAGCGTTTCATTCAAGGGCAGGCCTGTTCAAGGGTCCTTCAATTCGTTGTCCAGCGCAAGTCAGGTCAGGTTTTGTGTTCGAACGACAAGAACGCGAGGGCACAGACTTTTGCACGACGCACACAGTGTGAGACACTCAGACAGGCTTCACCGGGCATCGAAGTGACCAACGAGGAAGAACGTCCCTGGGGGAAAAAAACAAGTGTCTCCCCTGTAATCATCTCAGTCTGTAGCACCGGTCCAGATAGACATCTGCGCATACATCACTCTCCATTGTGAGGCCCTTCAGCTTGCGCCTTGTGCTCTATGGTCACAGCAAATGATGGGGTCTCACGGACAGCGTGAAATTTGTTCTCTTCAATTTTGACTCCAACACACTTGCAAAACAGCCAAAGCGAATGTCCGTTTTGGCCGTCAATTGGCCACAGTTTGGCCTCAGCGGGACCAGAAAGCAACATCAATGTAGATTCTCTGTGGGCAGGGAACTGCGGCAGATTTGTCGGAGATAGTGATCAGAACGTTCGTCTTGTTGCTCTGCAGGGGGTGCGACAGCTTCTCTTTTCAACGCGTGTTTCAAAGTTTCGGATTCGACTGTTTTGGTTGGTTGGCTGTTTTGCTTCACGCTCTGTCTCGGCGTCTGCGGTGTGTCCCTCCTGTTGCACCCGGTTCTTTTGTGTGTCTGCCGGGAAAAATCCACAAAAACTCGAAAAAAGTCATCTGCAGACAAAATAAGTCACGCCACATTGTCTTTCCTTGGCAAACCTGAAATGTGTGTCTGTGTCTGTGTGTGTGTGTCTGTGTGTGTGTCTGTGTCTGTGTCTCTGTGTGTGTGTGTGTCTCTGTGTGTCTGTGTGTGAGAGAGAGAGCGAGAGAGAGAGTGAGCGAGTGAGTGTGTGTGGCGGGGGGGGTGGGTGAAGATTTGTTGATCATGCCGCGGAGTGCGATTCCGGAATCCGTGGGCCAAGGTGACGGAACCTGGAAGGAGTGGCGAATTTTGCCAACGCGTTTATATATTTTGCTATGGTCTTCAACAACATCAAGGTGCGGCCAGAAGCTGCAAGAAGCGAAGTTCTTTCCTGTTTGTTAGGGGCATCCAAACCAACTGGGCCAGTTGGCGTTCGCGCACGGACGTGGACTCCGCGTCTGACCAATAACCAAGGCAAAGGGGTGTCAAGCAACTCGTGCCAGCAGAAATTCACGTTTCTCCCAGTCTTCTGAAGACTCATTGCGCTCTCTTTCACGAGTATGGCAAAACGACGCGACGTTTTTGCAATTCTCGAACCGGAACCTTAGTTTCTAACGGCTCGTCGTTCATCACCGCTTCGTCCACAACAACTTCACACTCATGACTCCATTCAAAACGTAATATCTGGGCAAAAGGCTGGAACAAAAAAGCGTGTCTCATTAGTAATTATGCGAATACAATGTGCGATTATATTCGCTGCTTGTCCTTTTTTGGAAAGATTACAGGCGACTGCAAATTGCTGGGTCAGTTATTATGTATGCCTGTCCCCAGGGACCCACACCATTAAAGTTGCGCCAGAACTGCGCCCGCGGCCATCTTCAGAAACCATTTTCAGTAAAGTGCTGTAGATGGCGTCGCTCGAAGCTATCCTCTTGGAAAGTTTTGTTTCTGACTGTGTGAAGTGCATGAATGGAAGTGCGAGGAGGAGGCAGCAATATTTGACATTCATCAATCCACGTCACAAGAAAAATTGAGACCCGGGCCTGGAGTTCATGTCGTTTTCTCAGCGAGGTGCCACTTCTCATTGAGTGATGCACGCTGCTGAAAAAAGTTGGGTATTGAGTTAGCTACCCACAGAGACAATTGATGGTGGTCAGCGAAAAAGTTCAAGTTGTTCTCTGACCCTGAACGACTGGAGGGTTCAGCAGTGGACTGACTGACCACCCCATCCAGCTTTGAAGAGTTTTCCTCAGCTTCGCCGGAAACGAAGAATCTGGTTGAATGACAAACTGATGACGGCAGCGCATTTTGATATTGTTGGATACGATTTGTGGTTGTTGATTCGCTGCAAGTTGTCCATTCAAACTGGAGAGATTATGATGTTGCATCTGCAATACGCAGACTGATTTCTGCCTGAGCGTCTCAATTTGGAGCAACTTCCACAGATACAGTCGCACAGGACGAAAGTGGGTGGATTGTGGATTTGGGGACACCAGACCGACCCCAACCTTTCGAGGCCGACCAGCACTGCGGACGGATGGAGTACATGTCGGGCGGCGGGGGCGGCGGGTGTTGCGTGGGCGGCGGCGGGGCGACGCGGGGCGGGGGGCGCGCGGGCGTCCCGCCGCCGCGGCTGCCGAGCCTCGGCTCCGCCGCGGACGACGCGCTGCCGCCGCTGGGAACCGACGACGGCGCCTGGGTGATCTCCCCCGTCACGCACAGTCTCTACCCGGCGCCGGGATTCTCCAACCCAGGTATACCGAACGCGACGCGAGGTTTTCGCTCTTCAACGTGAAGCAGATTGCATTTTGCTCAAAGGGCACTTTTTGCAGCACACCAAGTTGGCTTTTTGTGACGGACAGCAAAATTTCGTTGCCACAACCACTACGTGTGGTCTGCAAAAATTGCGACTCTCGCACGGTGGTCTGACAATGTTATTACCGTTTTCAACGTGCGTGTTCGTTTACAGCAGATTGTCGCCCAACTGCGACCTCTGCTGCCCTTGCAGTGTTCAAGGCTGTGGTCCATTGCGATGTGATCTCAGTGGGGGATCTCAACGATCAGGTTCCAACATTTCTGCGCTTGAAAGAGTTTCTTGAGTGTGTTCGCAGCATTGGTGGGGAACGTGCTGTGGAATTGCAGTTGTGCTGCTGTGACGTATTTTGACTGAATAGGCCGCGTCCCCTCAACGAAATTTACCGCACAAAGTCATCGCGATCTCTGCAGTTGAAGCCTTGGTGAGTGATCCGCATTGCGCGTCCGATTCACAGCGGCGGCAGGTGGCGCTGATGTCGCGCGTCCGTTTGAGTCGCGAGTGACGCCACGCTCGTCTCGACTGCAACAACTCGAGCTTGTGTTGTTCTTGATGGAGGGTTTGCACGTTATGCAAAATAAACACGGAGCTGCCTCGCATTGAGGTACTTGGCCGAATTTGGTTGATCCCATATCGGCCGTTGATTCGCTGTCTCGGCGGGGGAGGTTTGTGCGCTGCGACGCGATTGGTCCAGTTTCCTCGCTCTCTAGCCGTAAGTGGTAGTTGCCCCCTCTGTGGGGCGCAACGCAGGGGTATCGATGGCAGATTTCAGGGTCGAACCCGGCAATTATCCGAGTCTGTCAGAGGTGAAAGGAATGCTAATAAGACGCCACGATTTGGGCCGAAAACTTCCAATGTCTGTTGCTCATTTGTCATGGGTCCTTCATACCCCAGTGGCTCATAAAATGCGTGTTAAAGCGAGGGCCAGAGGCAGATGGGGCTTGCAAGCTCAGGGTGAAAATATATTGGTGGAAGGGGAGGAGAAAAGAAAGGAAAGACTTATTGCTGGTTAGGATAATGTTACCTATCTGTGTGCATTACAAGGCAAGAAAGATGCGAAAAACAGTCGGTTGAGCATTTCAAGGTGCGGGTCAAAGGAACAAAGGCGTCAGAAGTCACTCGCCTTCAGTTTCGCCAGGAAACAGCCATTTCGATTTCATTTCGACGCTGTGGATTATTGGAGGCTGGACTTGAGCAAATCAATCACAGAATTTCTCCTCGTTTTCGACACAAAAGTTTCGTTTGAAGCGAAAGATCAAAAGATGGAGTTGAAAATGGTGTTGAGCACATAGCCGCGAGTCCCGCTTCCAGTCAAAGGAAAAGTCGCTTTGCTTTTGCTCGCGACATGCAAATTTTTTTGACTGATGGAGATTTTAACATCCAGGGAAAAAAGGAATTGGATAAATTTTCATTCATTTTGTTGCCAGTGGATACGTTTCGATTTGTTGGCGGTTGCTGAGTGAAATCTGTCGTCATGACGACTGGAGGAATGTGGAACTGGTACTCGAAGCAACGCCAGGGATACACACCTGTAGACACGCGGATCACTGTGGACTGTTCCCTGAGCAACAGCGTGAGCAGTGGTTCCCTTGCCAACAGTACTCACTGTGGGTACAGTGGGAACCACACGGGAGGTGCCTCCCACCAGGGAGGCTGGGTGTCCCCTGGGTCCCGAAGACACTTCCACCAGCAGCAGAGGTACGGCGGATACGGGCCAGTCCCGACGGGGGACTCGGGCGCGTGGGGCCGGGCGAACGGCTGCTCCCCGGCGGCAGCCGCCCCCGTCTCCCGCGCCCTCACCCCTCCGCCCACCTGGGGTCAGAGCCTCCACCACCCACCTCAGCCCCACCCAGCCGCCCACCGCACCAGCACCACCACGGCCCCACAGCACCCGACCTCGTGGGGCTCCGCATCGCAGGTGTGCAACGGAAGTGCTGACTGGAGCTCCGGACACAGCTCTGGAGACTGCTTGTTAGGTGCGTTTCCCAGAGTCATAGTGACCGCGTTCCTGTGAGCGGAATGAGGCTACAGAGTTGGTTTCATGCCAGTTGACCAGTGAAAGATTGATGCCCAGAAACGAGCAAATTCAGGAGAGGGTGTGAGGTGGTTGTGTTTGACGTGTTTCTTTGGGGATTTGGGGAAAATTGTCCCTTTGTCCGAATCTAGGTTTTCGAGTTGCTGGGCTGACGTTTTGCTTTCTAACTTTTTGTGTGGGGTTAACTTTCCAGCCTTTCACGCACCACTGATGTTCACAACCCCAAATCTCTTTTTCAGGGGAAAAAGTTGTGAGATGCACCAAAACAACACAAAGATGCGATGATCTTTATCTGTGAGGAGGGAGTGCAAATTGCGGCTTCCGAGCGACACTATGATCGATGCCTCCCCGGGCCAAACTCCGATAAAGCCCGACTTTTTCACACGTTGTGGCCGAGTCTGCTGTTGGGAATTGCCCGCTTGACTTGTCCCGTTCTGATTTTATTGCTCACGCACATTTCGAGTTTGATCCCAGCGCGATGCCCAACTCGTGGTCTCGAGAGCTGAGCAGTGCCACGTCGGGGGCTTCCCTTCGCAGGTGACAAGTTTTGCGGTGACTGGCCCACCTGCGTAAAACAAATGTTCAGCCAAACATGGACAATCTGTCATATGCCCCCATTGTTTGGCCTGATACTCCCATATTCTTGGCCTCATGAATAGTTTTGAAAATGTCCCGGTTCCCTTTGTGAAGCGAGGCATCGACTGACATGTAATTGGCCTGGTGGTGTTTGGACCATAATGGGATTTTCTCTCCACTTCCCTCGCCTCGGGGACCGAACGCACCTTACACAAGCCGAGTCTGCGGTGCTCTGTTTACCCAAAGCACCCGCGACAAGCCTGGGAACAGTTTGAAATCATGTCAAAACGAGACCAATGGCTGCATGTTGATCCTCCTGGCCGTGTTCTCGTTTTCCTCGAAGCTGTGAACGGGGTTTCGGTGGAGATGGTCTCCTAAATCATTGCGCCAAGTTCAGAACGTGTGGCAAACACTGGTGCTGATTGTTGTTGTTTCATCAAGTTCGTCTTGCAGGAAACAGATCGTCCAGCCAGGTTCCAGTTCTTGAGCCGTTTTTGCGTTTCTTTCTGCACAGCAACTCCAGTTCCTCTGTGCCTTTTCTTCGGTCTTCATTGCTTTGTTGTTCCACCCAATTGTGGAAATCCCACACGTTCTCCAAATCGTTTGTTCCGCCGAGTCTTGGGATTCTCAAACGATTTGCAGCCATTAATTCATGGTTTCTTTTCTCGCGTTTTGCAGACGTGAAGATGTCGATGTCGTCGAGCATCCCGAGTCTGGGCGGGCACCAGTACAACACAGCGGGGGCGGGCGGCGCTCTGCAGCAGCAGCAACAACAGCAGCAGCACGCGTCCCCACACAGCTCGCTGTCCCCGCCCCACACCTCCCCACCGCACTCCCTCCCGCCACACGCCCACCCGCCCCACACCCAACAGCACAAGCCGCCCTACAACCCCGCCCAGTACACGAACGGCGAGCCGCCCAAACTGAACCACCCCCCGCAAGGGTCGCAGATGCTTCCGGGCGCCGTACCGCCGCTCGCACACCAGGGCCTCCCGCCCTACAGGTAGGAACCTCGAGATTCTCCACCTTTCATGGATCACAATCAAGCGTGCAATGAGTGTTTCGTCGCTTACCGACCAAAGGCGAGAGCGAATATGTGTGCATCTGTGACTTCAATCACGCGAATTTAAACTGAGTTAATTTGCCTTTCTTTCCTTGACATCGAGTCTCGTCACGCAACCCTCTGTGGGTATCATTCCAGTTTGAACCCATCGAAGAAGCGGAAATACCCCGACTCCCCGCCGAGCGTGAGTCCGGGGAGCCTGGTGGCGCCGCCGCACGGCGCGGGGATGGCGCCGCCGCCGGGGCACGGCCTCCCGCCCGGCGCCGCGCCCCCGCCCCCGCCCGGCCTCATCAACTCGCTCAACGCCCACATAAAACAGGAACCCGGTACGTAGACCGCGCAGCGTCAGCCAGTCGCACAGTTTGTAAGTTTGTCTGTTGCATGCGGCACCACATCGATAGACAGTTTATTTGTGCTGGTTGTCCACGAAAATTACATTTTCAATTCAGTTTTTGTTGAAGCCAAGCAGAATACACTTCTCTCGGGGCCCGTTTCACACTGGATGTGTCATGCGCCGGGTATCCACAAGTCAAAGAGTCCTGCGTCGTCGCTTGTCACGCAGGAGCCATTGATTAGCACTGCGCATTCAGTGTGAAACCGGCCTCAAGGTGTGACAGCACGGCACTGTTTCCACGTGAACATTTCCCACTGTCAGCGCTGTTTATATTTGGCCATTAACTTCCCTCAACTTGGCAGCGCCTTCCCTTGTGCATTGTGGGTTTCGCAAAAAAGCAGCAAAACCTACAATCAGCGAGTTTTCATGATCACAGCCGCCGTAACGCGTCGTGCCCTTTGAGTGGAGATCGTGTTCACGTCGTACCATCAGCATCAGCCTTCCTCCCATATTTGTGGTCGGCAATCTACAAGCTCCGTGCATTCCTTCTGAGTCTGTTTCCCCAGCAAAATACGAGGTGTACTTCGCCTCACACAAAGAAGGCAAAAAGATGACAGTGCCAAGAGATGCTGGGATCGCACACAATTTTATCAAGACAAATGGCGAAGGGATTGATCACTGCACATTTCCCCTGTCACCCGAACCTGAACATGCTGAATGTTTTTGCCCCCCTCCCGTGTCTAACGCTGCAGAATGTTTACTCTGGCATTGCTGTTGTGAAACAGAGAATGAGGGTCTCATCCTTGATGACATAAAGACCGAAATGGACTCGGACAGCGACGCCGAGTCTCACACTCCGGCGAAACAAGCCAAATCTAAACACGATAAGAATAACAAGAGTAAGAACAAAGGTAAGACCCCCGTGGGAGGCAGAGGTGCTTGGAAACACAGCCAGCCAGGCAACCAGCGCACCAACTGAAATATAACTTAACTCTTGTTTTGGTACGTCTGTGGTTGAGGGTGTTGGTACGTAACGCTTCTGTTTTGTTGTGTTGAGTAACCAAATGTAATCTGGTCCCTTCTGGAAAGAAGCCATCCCATTGGACCCGCTCTGCCGAAGAGAACAACGGTCATCGGCACGCAAAAATTTCTTGGGTGGGAGGGTTGGGTCTGAAGGGGCTCCACCCCTGAAGTACTTGTCAACAAGTTTTTCAACGACGTTGTACATAGATGTTGTGTTCACTGCCTTAGTTTCACATTAGATTTGGCGTTTTCACGCACACGTTTGCTTGTGCAGAAGCTTCATCGTGGTGTATTGAAGATTCCGCCCCCTCCCCGCAAAAACGAAAAAGAGAGATTCAAGAGTTTTGACGTCGGAACAGCCTGTTGTAAATCTCTCAGCGAAAAAGGACCAAACAAACGCAGTTGCGTAGATTTGTTGTTTCACTTTGTCAGAATCTGTCAGTTCAATTTGGACATCAAATATTCATGTTATGCTGATGTTGCTGGACATTTAAATGTCGAGAGGCGCTACTCGATGACATGTGTGACCCTCGCCTGTGAACGTCCGTGGTGCACCACCAAGTGGTGCATCGTAAGTTCCTGTGAAGTTCCTCGGTTTGACTGGCTTGGCTTTGCTGCTGCAGGTGTGATCGACTGTGACGACGACATGGGCGACTATTTCGGCGACCCTGGCGCCCTCTACATCGACGGAACCTACCAGGTCATCAAGTGGCAGCCATTCCAGGCCGGCAAGTGGGCCGTACCGCTCGACGAGAGGTTCAACGAGCTGTGAGTGTCTCTCCGTCCGCCCGTGCGTTCACGTTGTCCGTTCACGTGCCGCTCTGTCTTTCACTGCCTTGACACGTGTGTGTGTGTGTGTGTGTGTGTGTGTGTGTGTGTGTGTGTGTCCATCAGACGGTTTTCGTCCTGTTGATGCGTTTCCTCTGGTTTGGGTCCACGATGACGATGGTCTGCCGTTGCGACGCGTGCTCCTGTCTTTATGTGGCCAACAAAAGGGTGAGAGAAAGATTTTACGAAACCCTGAACTTCGTTTCTCTGTTCGGTTCATGAAGTGCAACAACACCTTTTGGGTGAGGATCGTTTTGTATGCGCGAGAGGAAACGCGAGGTGACCGCAAAAAGCGCGTTGCTCATCAGAGTTGGCAAAACCCTGGATGACTAATCACCGCGTCGAGGCTTTTGATATTTGAATTTCAACATTGAATATGTTCGATCCCAATACATCATTCTTATGTTTCTCCAACCAATGTGTGTAATGGGAGTCAAAATTAGGGCGCCCCCGGCCGTTTTTGTTCCATCGCACATTACACAGTTTCATAGACTCGTTGCCCCGAGGCGCGAAATTGTAGAGCGAGTGCGAAATTATTCTGACTTGATAACTTTTCAGCACTTTTTGTGTGAAATTGATCCCATTTATTTGTTTTGACACGTTGGCGTCGCAAATTTCGTGAGGCCACGAAACAATCGGAATGACCTGGGAGCCTGGATCTCGATGTGGCCTCAGCCAATCGAATCCGTTTCAGTACCGGTTGACGATGATGTGTGTGTGTGTGTGTGTGTGTGTGTGTGTGTGTGTGTGTGTGTGTGTATGTGTGTGTTGGGGGTGTTTTCCCCAAACAAGCTGTGGAGCTGCTTTGAGTCCACAGAAACTTGTTGCTGTTTGTTGGATTCCGTGCTTCTGGGATTCCGAGTTGCCGTCACCAATGCGAGCTCAGGTGCCACACCAGTGAGGGTTGCGGGGTCGAATCAAGCTTGACAGAAGCGAAGCATCGCCATTCAGCGTTCTTCTTCGTATTGAGAACAAAAACCATATTTTTTGTGTGACATTTGCTGTCGAGAACAATAATTGGTTTCGAGCAACACTTTCCAGCATCTTGCGACTGGAAGTGAAAAAGACTTGTGTTTTGCTCTGCGACCGTGTCGTGTTGGGATCGTGCGAGTCGAATTAGAGACTTTGGTGTCTCTTTCTCCTCACACTTTCAGCAAACAGGCAGCTAAGCGTTGTGGAGGTTTGATGACAGCAGTAGCGGCCTCGAGGCCATCAATCTTATTCGCCGTGTACTGAAGCCTCTGGTGCAGCACAATAGACTCCAGTCACTTCACACCGGTCGTTTGTTATGCCAGGGTTTTCAGGTTTTATTGTTGCTGTCGTACCTTTTCATAAACTTGTATTTACTACAACAAGCAATGTGGCCGAGTTTGAAAGCTTGAAGAGAAGGAATGCTGAACAAGACATCACGCCTTGTCGACTGCAATTGCAGATTTTTGTGAAGTCCTCAGGCAGAAGTCTTTCTCTTGTCTATTTTGTGGATCAAGACAGCGATTGAGCACAACTCTTTGTTTGATTCTGTCGAGAAAGAAATGCCTTCCAGCCTTTTTGCAAGTTGGTTGATGAATGTCACGACGCAACAAAATCCTGGAAAAAAGCCGAGATCTCGGGTTCATGCCTCTCCAGAGCGGCGCTTTCGTATTCACGTGCATCACGCGCGGCGCAAATTCAGACTCGAAGCCTCGGACATCAGGGTGGCAGTTCCTGGGTGCTCAGCTTGTGTGAAGTGTGTGGGGCTAACGCTCGGACCTCAATTGGCACACTTGCTGTCTTAGCGTGGGCCAACATTGTCTGATTCTGATGGGTGTCAAGGTCGATGACGGAAATTCCGTTCTGACTTGTTTCCTGTGTTTTTCAGGCCGGCGCCGAGTTATCGCGTCGACGCGGACAAAGGGTTTAACTTCAGCGTCTCCGACGACGCGTTCGTCTGTCAGAAGAAAAACCACTTCCAGGTGAGAGAGAACGGGCCTGCTCATTGTGGTCGGTGTGCGCGCAGCAACAGCCGCGCCTGAAGTCAACGAGAGTCTCCGAATTGGGGCCTTTGCAGTTGCCATTCAGAATTCGAGGTTTGAAGCCTGACCATTGACGCGACAATGCCGCAGGTCGCGAAGTCATGGAGAGTGTCGTGGTTTCCAATCGTCCAATCTCGAAGCTGTTTCCGATCGATCAGGACGACAGCGACCTTTTCCGTGATCCATACAGCAGCGACAGTCCTATTCGCTCATATCGCAGCTCCCGAGGCGCCTGCCTGCACTGATGGATGTTCTTGTTCCTTCAGGTGACGGTCCACATCGGCTTGTCCGGAAACCCGGTCTTCGTGAAGACTGCGGAGGGAACCAAGAAAGTCCAGAACTACCATCTCCACTTCTACGGGATAAAGGTACGACGCGCCCAGAACACTGACGTCCGTGTTCGTCTTCATCCACACACAACGTTTGCCAGAGTTTCGCAGCTGAAACGACAGACTCAAATTGAGCTCAATATGACAGTTCCATATCGGACAGATTGGTATTTACCGATGCACGTCTTCTTGCAAGAGCAGTTTCGTTGCTCTTCTGCGCGGGATTCGACGCCGCACGACAACGTTGTGTTGCTGTTTCAGATGGAGTCGACGACTCAGCAGATCAAGGTGGAGCAGTCCCAGTCCGACCGCAGCAAGAAGCCCTTCCACCCCGTCAAGTGAGTAGTGCAGTCGTGCCTCGTCTCCAACCCTGTTTTGAAGGGTGAGCAGAAATCCGACGTCACATATCGGAAGGAGAGAAGAGTAGCCCCAACCAAGGATGCGAACTGAGCACGATTGCAGTCGTCAGCACAACCTGACTTCCCCAAGAGCTGCAGTTCGGCACACTGAACCAATCAGGGGTTGGGGTGGGGCTGACGGGAAAGTGAGTAAAGTGTCGCAGGAAGCGAACATCACAATTGGTCGCTGGTAGTCCAGTGGCGGTTCTGGACGAAAAGGCGCTGACTTGATTCTGCACAGAGAAGCCAAAGACCAGGCTCACTTCACTGTGACATGGTTCATCCTCGGACTGTTCAAGCCAACACCAACTGGCAGCGAAGTAGAACAGAACATGTGGTCGAGTCGTGCTTGTGAAAGATGACATCACCTTTGCCGCATAAAGCACATCAAACCCCCGAGGACTCGCCACTGAACTGTGCAAAGTCTTGAGGCCGAAGCATCTTGGGAACCAGCGCGAGTTCCAAGTCGAATCTTGAGACAACCATCGCCTGTTTCAAAACGTTTTGTCCAAAGTGCCGTGCACTTTATGGTAACGGTGCAATGCATCATCAAGATGGCCGTCACAACTGTGCGGTTTTGGCCAAGTGGTCACGATCGGGAAATGCTGCGCACTCGGCGGGATGTTGGGTGAATTTGAAGCGGCTACGGTTGAGTGCAGCGACTCTCAAATGTTGCTATTAGTGTGTGAAATGAGCGAATCGTTGTTACGGGACACTCATCGGCGCTTCGCTGCCGCGAGAATATAGCAGGGGAGGCTCTGTGTGCGTCCGGGTCCATCCCGCAAAAACTGACTTTTGTTTGGTGTTTTACGAGCGAAAAGCGAATCTCTTTGTTGAGCATTTCAAATGAGGTGAAAAATACCCGAGGATCTTTGGAGATGAGTGCTGTGGTGTTTGATGTGTCAAATTTACATGCTCGAAAGAGACTCTGTCCACGGGGCCTGTCACACTTACCAATCATTTGTCCGAAAAATGCACTGAAAACGAAGCCAAGATTTGGCAGAGTTCACTGAGACGCTAATGTTGTTTCCACAGGGAGTCTCCCGGAACAGCTTCCGTTTTCCCACTGGGTTGAAACTTGAAAACATGGGGTTGTGAGGGAAATGTCCCACCCCAAGTTATAGCAGCGCGCGTATCAAACCAATAACTGCGTCCTCTTGGTGCACAAATTTCCTGGGCGCGTACCTATGTGAGTCCTGGGTAGTTCAGGCAACATTGTCACAAAGTGGCGCTTCCACAGCCGAACCCTTCGCGGATTGACAATATAAACTGTGCACCCACTCGTCCGAAGACGAAGTTTGTGTCACTGGAGCATCAGCCGAAGAGCCCCCAAAACAGGTCAAAACAGACCACAAAGCTGACCACAAAACTGAAAATCCCGCGTCAGGGCGAGACAAACAACTTTCGTTGTGGTGGAAACTTCGCTGCTTGGCCCGTTGGTGTGGCGACCAGGTACCTGGGGAATCCCATGTCGTCTTGGTAACGGTGGCGCAGCGCCAGCCCGGGACAGTCAGAACGCCGCGGGCGACGCGCGACATGTCAGCGACACGGACTCAAACCGACCATTTGCTCATGACGAGAGATCATACAAACAGGACTGGGCTTTCCCCGGCAGGGTGCATCCAGGTCATACCGATAATTAGGAGTCGCACGTGAAGAAAAAAGGCGAAGAACCCAACACTTGTTTGGGGGTGAAATTCGAGGAAAAGTACTGTCATGATTGTCAGTGACTGAGCACGGCCATTTGCCTCAGCTGAAGATAAATCGCTTGTTCTTTCATGTTTTTGTGTGGGGGGGATTTTTGTCCTGTAGAAGGTTTTTTTCTCCCTTTGAAGTGTCCTTGTCACATTCATGACCCGGTGGCCAGTGGCGAGTTATTTCCACGTGTACTTCCACCGACGCTTTCTCCGAGGTCACTTCTGACCGTCTCTCTCTTCTGACAGGGTGGAGCTTCCACCGGACCAGGTCACCAAGGTAACGGTGGGGCGGCTGCACTTCAGCGAAACGACGTCAAACAACATGCGCAAGAAGGGGAAGCCGAACCCGGACCAGCGCTACTTCCTGCTCGTCGTGGCGCTCGAGGCGCACACCGGCCCCGGCTCCAAGGAGCACTGGATGATCGCCGCGCACGCGTCCGAGCGCATCATCGTCAGGGTGCGTGCACGCGGCTCTTGGCTGGGCCGGCCATTTTGTTACTAGTCCCTGTGCGCGCCATAGTGTTGACTTGTTCAGCGACGCAACGCACGACACAGCGAGTGTGAGTGGTCTCTTGTCACAAACAGTTGTGAGAAGAGAAGGAGTGGTGACTTCCAAGCGAAAGCCTGACCTTTACTCGTTGTCTACGAAAGACATTTCAGTTGCACATCTGACTCGTGTGAGTCTGCGTCGCCTGAGTAATCTGTGTCCGCAAAGGTAGCGGCGATTTGTTTAGTTTTGCACTGCTTTGCAGGCGTCCAACCCGGGTCAGTTCGACAGCGACGTGGACGTGCTGTGGCAGAAAGGGCACAACCCCGACTCCGTCTACCACGCCGTGAGTACTCACTCGACTCTCTTGAGACGGTGGCGAAGATACATGAAGCGTTTTGTGTGTAAAGGTTGCGCATCGCAGCCGACTGTTGAGAGCTGAGCCTTCTGTGCACCAGATGATCGAACTTTCGTTGTGCATGACGCTTGTGGAGGTTTTGTGCTCCTTGCTGTGACGTGGACTTTTGTAGAAAAACCTTTTTCTCGACTTTTCTTCCTGCCGTTTCTGGTCACCAGCGAAGATCGACATGGCGGAATTATCTTTCTTCTGTTGCCGCTTTGTGTGTTTGGTTTGGCTTTCAGGCAGACAACGTGATGAGCATGCGATGATCTTTCTCTCGAATTTGTTTCGAATCTGTTCTACTGACATGTTTGTGCATCCATACAATAGAACGAAGCTCAGTCGAAGACAAGAAAAGTTCTCGGCACCACGCCACGTGGCGCTTGTTCAGAGTTTTATGGAGTGAGAAGCTGCCCCTCCCCGAATCATTTCGACATCTTCATCCAAATTTCTCAATCCCAACAGCCCTCCCCTTCTTGAACTGCTGACTTTCAGCCTTCTCTCAGAGCCACATTCTTCCTCCGTCAACTCTTGGACCCACTTCCCTGCGTGAAACCCTGGACTAGGCGCACTAACTTTGCTCGCTCTTGCATGGCGTGTCGTTTGACGGGTGTGTTTTGCATGCGCCTTGCAGGGTCGAGTTGGTATCAACACAGACAAGCCTGACGAGGCTCTGCACGTGCATGGAAACGTGAAGGTCACAGGCCACATCGTGCAGCCGTCAGACACCCGCGCCAAGGTCCACATCAAGGAGGTACGTTGGCTCACTTCCGGTTTTGTTGGTGCCCCCTACAGGGCGCTGTCGGAATCAACACGGACCGGCCCGAAGAGGCGCTAGCCGTACACGGAAACGTGATGGTGACGGGACAAGTGATGCGGCCGTCGGACGCGCGCGCCAAGGAGAAGATCCGAGCGGTAGGACGGGGAGGCCGTAGGGGCGGGAAGGCCGGTGGGGTGGGAACGGAAGGGACCGCAAATGAAAACGAGGTCTTGAAATCTCAGCAATTTCAGGGGACTGGAACGTGGTGGGGGACGTTTTCTCTGGATCACGTGTCAATGAGAAGTTTGTTGCCGGCCACGAAATATCCGAAACGGATGACGAACCCAGCGATTCGAGTCGAGTCGCAAAAGAGAAAGATCCAGATATCGAAAGTGAACGGTCTGAGAGATGGTTTCTGGCTGTTTCAGATTGACCCTCGCGAGCAGCTGCGGAACGTGCAGAAACTCAAGGTGTACAAGTACGCGTACAACAAGGGCTTCGCGGAGCAGGCGGGGCTGTCGGAGGACGAGCGCGAGGACACGGGCGTGCTGGCGCAGGAGGTGAAGCAGGTGCTGCCCGACGCCGTCAAGGAGACGGGTGACGTCATCCTCTCCGACGGAGAGAAGATCGAGAACTTCCTCGTCGTCAACAAGGTGCGTTTTCGTCCGTTTTGAGGTCCGTTTCTTTTTCACGCTGGATGCGCCGCACGTAGCATCTTTGTGTAAGTTGGTGAGCACAGATTTGACTTCACACGAACGCTATGTTTGACGTTTCTGGTAGAAAACAGTTTGTTTGGGGCTCATGGAAAACGTTGAAGTCGAGAGATTGGGTGCAGAAAATTCAGAACAGCCGTCGGCACACCAACAGCATGAAATCCTGAAATGTGCGGTTCCACCTCGCGTCCCCTGTTGTTCTGACGTCGCGTGTCTTCTGTCTGTGCGCAGGACCGGATCTACATGGAGAACGTGGGTGCAGTGAAGGAGCTGTGCAAACTGACGGACAACCTGGAGAACCGCATCGACGAGCTCGAGCGCATGAACAAGAAGCTGGGCTCGGCGAAGCGCGTCGACTCGCTCCGCTCGACCGGCTCCACCAAGTCGCTGTCGTCGTGCAGCACCATCAGGTGCGTATCGTGGTGTCTCTGCGCAGGCGCAGCCGGGTTTCACAAAGGATACGTCATGCGCTGTGTCCCTGCTGCGCGTGCATGGCACCGTCTGGTACTGTGAAAAAAAAGCCGTCCTGAGTTGAGACCTGCGGAAGTTCTTGGGCCTTGGAAGGAAATTTCATGGGGTTGGGACTGACAGGCTTTGCATCTTTGCACGGCCTCAAGCTGAGCTTGAAGCGCCACTGTTCTGAGAGGCCTGTGCTGCGGTCGTGTTTTGTATTGTCGCTGCTTGAATCCGAGGTTTGTTCAACCTTTCTTTCTTTCCCACCCACAGTCGGTGCAACAGCCTTCCTCCGGCCAAGAAGAGCGGGTCGGGCGGGGGCGTCGCCTCCTCCCGAGACGTCCCCGCCGCCCCGGGCAAGAAGCACCATCACCACCACCACCACTCACGTGGCGGCGCCACTGCGGGAGAAGCGGACGCCGGCGTCTGCTCCAGCAAGTTCATCCAAATCACAGTCATCACCCTCGTTCTCGTCATGGCCTTCTGGTACGTCACCGGCACGTCGTCTGTTTCACACTCGAGTGCCATACTTAGTGTCGAAGCGTCGCAATCAGCCGACTTGGTCAGGCGCTCGAAGTTCTGGATTTTGTTGTCACAGTTCAGTCCATCCACGAGTCTCAAGATAAGAGCGAGTGTCTCGCTCCTCTTGCAGCCTGGTGTCGATCACGACGCTCTACATCCTCGAGCGGAACAAAGGAGAAGACGAGGCGTACGGCGGGAGCAGCCCGCTCATAGTCGAGTGAGTACCGCAAGTCGCAGTTTCAATGCAGATTTGGCCACACCAAACAAGTTTGCTGTCCGAAAGAATCTCTTCAGGGCAGCAGAGTCCAACTCTGGTTGAGCCCTGCTTTCGAGTCTCAGCGTGGGACACTTGTTTTTCAATTGCTTAGATTTTCGCTTCTTTCGGTGTGTGCTGGCTGACTTTTGTGTTCTTGAAATTGTTTTAATCGGTGTTGATTTCACCCTGAATGAATTTGTTTGTGTATCCAACCCACTCGCTGCATGTCATTTGTGCACCCGCGAAAAAGTGACGTTTGTTTCCATGACAGCGGTCACGGCGATCACGAACATGGCGTCACAAACCGGAAACCGGGGTCCGCGCCGCAGGCGTAAGTTTGCGCTTCACGTGCCTGGGAAGGCGCTGCTTCCACTGACCACGGCAGAGCGCAGGTTTAGGTGGAGAAGGGTCGCTGTCACACACTTCACAACTCGGGAGCAGAGCACTAACGAACTGATCACACCCATCTAACGTGCACTTCTTTTCTTTCAGACTTCGAACTCGGGTGTCAGCCTCTTGGTCACGAATTTTCATGTTTCTGCACGAGCTCAAACACTCTGTCTTCTTGTGTCTCCTAGTGCGGTGGAGGTTTTTGCCGACAAAAAATTAAATTGAGCGGGAACGGTTTGCTGGTGTACTTTCGGTTCTTTGGCTCAGATTGATAACTGAACTCTGTTTCCAGTTCTTGTCATTGACGCCGCTCTCAGGTGTCCAGAATGTAGCAATTCACACAAAAATAGAGAATATTTTGCGCATGTCGTAAATTTCTGCGCATTCAAGATTTGCATGAAGTGTAAACACTTGCCGTTGTTTCTGTGAATGATCGTGTGTGGTGACAGAGCTTCAAATATTGTGCGAGAACAAGTGCGTGTTGCTTGGAACCCGCCGGGGACATTCAGTGGAATGGACCCGCTGTGGTTCTGTTGATCGAGAAACCCAGGTTTCTGAATGCGGCTCTCGCTTCTGTGTTTTCAGGGCTGCTCTCACTGAATGGAACCCACACGCTAAAACCCCCAAAGTCTCAGACTCAAAATCTTTGTCAGAGTAAGTTCTTCAGGGGAAGAATCGATCTGCTTTACGTGTTGTGTGCTGCTCGAGATCACGTTGTCACGTGACTGAGAACTCACGGCGTCGCTTCTGGGTGCTGGGTTAGTGTAGTGCCACTCGCTGCACCTTTCAACTTCTGCGCCAGGTGAATCTCGGAGGTTGCCGATCACTTTGGGACTCGCATCTTTGAGGTTCATTTTGTTGCTCACACTGCAGCTTCAGATCCCGACTTTCCTTCTTGGTCATTCATCTCCGTGTCAACTTCATTTCCAGGTCGGGACGTCTGCATGACCACGTGTTTGTTTGCACGATTTTCAGAGACAGCGCCGGCCAATCACCGACCGCGGATCCTCCCCCTCCGCCTCTGATTGGCAACAACCAATCAGCGGAATCCGAGCCCCGGAAGTTGGTTTACTCTACTGACGGCGCCACCAAGCCCACGGAGGCCATGCCCGCGTATCAAATACTTGGGTTTCCCACCTACCGCCCTCCCCCACAAATTTCTCTCAGTGACAACCCAAAGTCGGGGAGATCCAACAAAACCCCCAAAATGGGCGACGCCAGAAAGCAGAGTGACACGCGGGGGAAGGAGCATCCCCACCTGACGTGGGATGGAGGGGTTCCCCTCAACAAGAGCTGGACGCCCAAGAAGACGTAAGTGACGCTCGGAGGGTCCGTGCGAGTCAAGGCTTGTAATTCCCGAGCTGCAGCGCGTGGCTCCAGGAATTGCTCACTCTGGAGCTGGTCAGCTTGGTCCCTTCACCCTGCCCCCGATTCTGGTCCGGTCAGGCAGTGCAGGTTTAATTGGTTTCTGATTGGTTTCTTTCAGAAATGCTGCTTTGCAAACTTTCACGTGGATGAAAGTTTGCCCCCCCCCCCCCCAGGTTCTGTGACCTGCCGTTCGTGTCTTGCATTGAGATCCTTGAAAGCTTTGTACATTGTCTTTCACCGTCCTGCAAGGTTCTGCTATTTGTCTCCCGAGAGTCACGTGAGTCAGTCGGTGTGGAATTTCAGTGACAACGTGTCGCCCAGCAACGGCAGTTCCCCGTCGCTGAGTTCTGAGTTCGAGCCTGCTCTGCTGCAGCCAGGCCTTCGAACCCTCAATTCTCATCACCATGGCAACGCGCCTCGCGTCGACCAATCACAATCCGACCTCAGTCAAACTCGGCCTCATTCGACGAAGCGCAGGGCGCTGTAAGTCCAGATTGGCATCAAAGAGATTCCAAGTGTGTGGCGCTCCCTCTCTCAGAGCTCTGTAAGGCCCTGGAGGCAGTCCAGGTTCATGAAACTCGTCTACAACGAGGGATTGTGGGAAGGAACTCTTGATTGGGTCGGACGTCTTCGCTCAGTTCTATCTTCGTCACAAGGCGGTTCCCTTTTGTGACCGATTTGCAGTGAATCTCATCTTTGCCTCGGCATCACTTTCAGCTCAGAACTCCTCGTCAGGTTCGACCCTCCGTCCCTTCTCGTCAAGTTGCGCATTACTCTCTGTCGTTCCTGAAACTTGTAGATTCTGCTTCAGACTTTTTATTTCAGACTTGTGCGTGTAAATACATTCTGTCGCCTTTTCTCACGTGCTTGACTTTCTGCAAATGATAAATCTGGTTCTATTTTCAGGATCTTGGTAACTTGTATTTTGCCTGGTTTTATTGATGTTCGTTGTTTTCTCAAAAATTGGTGTGTGGTTGGTGTTGGTAATTCTGGTGCCATTTGGTGTGTGCGACACAGTTGAAGTTTGTGTTCATGATGTAAGATTTTACATTGTTTCTGCAAGTGCATGATGACGTCAAAGCATGAATCGCGTCAATTTCCCCGCCATTCACGACCAAACCCAAAAATTTGTCGAACAGGCATCAAAAGTGGTTTTGTCTCCATTGCAGTAATGGCACAACGTTATATCCAGACACCAACTCCACGAGTCCACCGGAAGGTGAGTGAAAGCAGCAGTCGCTTTGTCCGTCTGAAGCCAAAGCCGAGCTGACCACTCGCTTGGGTGACAAGACTTGCGCAGAAGACAAAGTTCGCGTCTTCTGCTTTCAGAAATTTGTCCTCTTTCGGTGTGAAGCAAAATCTCCCTCCCACTGTGCCATTTCAGTTGAAGAACTGGTATTTGCATTTCCAATCGTGCGTTCTTGTGTTTTCAGTGAGTGGGATGGCGCACATTCCGCGGACGGGTCCGACGCCGCTGACGCCCGCGCGCTGCTTCCGTGCGCCGTACGACTGCCCCGCGATCTGCGGCTGCGAGGTCCAGGACGATCTGCCCAACAAGGGCGTCAAGCCGATCGACTCCCAGCGCGGAAGCAGTAAGTGCACGTTCTCGTCAAAGTGGCAGGAAGTTAATTCGCTTCAGCGGAAATATAAACAGGGGCGCAAAACGTCGTGTTCATGAGATCAAAAAACTTTTCCGTTTGCATTGGTCGAGGTTTTCTATGAGCCGAATTCGAATTGGTGCGTGCAGGTGAAGATGCCTGCTCTCCGCGAATGAGTTCACGCAGGATGCGAAGCGTTCTGTGCTGGGACAAAGCACATGACCTGCGCTAAAGAGTCAAGCCTGCAGTTTGCAAACTGTAGGGCACAGGGTCTGTCCGTTAGAAACGGGAGTCTGTGGAACAGGGTGAGCCAAAAGAGTGCGCTTGTGGACGAAGATTTTGTCCTGTTCGGCTCACTTCGAAACGAGCATTCACACACACGTTCGCACACACAACACCGAACCAAAACGCACGTTGCCCTTTCAGACGCCGTGCTGGCGAACAACAAGTCTGGCGGCTACGTGATTCCCGGTCAGAACGGCGGGAGGCTACAGGTCGAGATGCACCATCTCGGGGACAAGTCGCCGCCGTCGTCAGGGACAGCAGGGGGCGCCAAGCCCACGGTCCGCTCGGCGGCGCAGCAGGCGCGCAGGCGACGCCGCCGCAGGGCCACCGACGACGGTATGTGTGACGCATTACGTATTGCGAGAGGGATAGCGCCAAGCGAAAACGAGAAGTGGAGTACCAAGAAATTTGTTCTTGGTCGAGTGGGAGTGGTTCAACTGCAGACCTTGGTTTCAATGAAGTGGTTGATCTGTTAAATTCCTGTGATCTCCAGTGTAAATTTTGATTGCGTTGGTGGATGGAATGCGAACAGATTGAGACGGGCTGTGTTTTCTCGATACACAGGCCCCGAATTAAAGGCGGAGCTGCAGATCTGGAGTGAGGGCATCACGATCGACCAGCGCTACTGCGCAGACGCGGCGTGTCGCGAGGGCGCCACCGGGAACTTCTCCTACTCCGTCCCCGTCTCCCAGTACTTCCACACAGACTATATCGTCCTCGAGTTCGTGTGAGTAGATACGAGACTGTCAAGCGCCGAGAAGTGTCCAAGAAGTGTCGGTAAATAATGTCTGAACGAAATTGTCAGTGTCTGAGAAGCGCTGATTTGTCTGTGTTTGCAGCATGGAGTCGGGTCTGCAGGTGACGCGGTGTCCCTTCTCCTCCACGGCGTGGGACGAGAGCTCGTGGGGAGACTGCTCGCAGTCCGCCACCGGCGACAACAGCGACTTCAACCAGGTAACGGCTGCACCGAAGCGCCTCATGTCTGCGACTGTCCGACATGGAATTCAAGCACTGCACTGGACGTTGCGCATGAAACGCAGAAATTCAGCATTTCGTTGTCCCGCAGCTGCCCATGTTCAAGTCCCGTGTGTGTTTTCAGCACGGGGGCCACGCCTACCCGGAGCCGAGGTACCGCGCGCACCGCGACCACGAGGAGGCGCTGCGGTGGCACCTTCCGGTCGGGTACTACAGCCTCGAGCAGCACTACCGCTTCCGTCTCACGCGCGCCGCCACCGTACGTTCCAACTTTTCTTCGATCTCATGCTGGATTATGAGCAAGGTTTGAAGGAAGATTCTGGTCAATGGACGCCTCACGCTGGTTACTGCGTTCACATGATGACGCGTCGAGGTCACGTGTTTCTGTGGTTACAGGATCGGCTGGGGTCGGAGCGCACGATCTGCACGCTGCCCGACGCAGACATCGGGCAGACGTTCGCTGAAATCAACTTGAAGTTCAAGCGAGTTTGCTACGAGTAGACAAAGTGCGTTCAAACTTTCTGGTCGAAATGTGAATTTGACATCCAGCAAATTTGGGACAAATTGGCGAAGAAATATTTCATTGGTTCTTCTCTTGCTGTTTCAGAAGCGATCAAGGAGCAGGTGATGGATTCTTGTAGTCACGTATCTCAGCAGTGCCTGGTGCAATTTGTGCTAAACGAACATGTTTGAAACTGTGAACAGCGGGAGGATTTTCACAGTTGACACAGACGGAGCTGGAACAGTGGAATTTCACACACAGTATCTTCACCCACAGTGATACCGTGTTTTTCTCCCTTTTGCTCAAAAAGAGGAACACAGGACGCTACTGTTGTGACTGTGCCTGGAACTACCTTTGCTGACCCAAAATGGGTTCTCATGGAGAAAACTTGTGTATTTTTTGCTGCGCGTTGTAGTTGTATTGATGGTGGTGCTTCGTGCGGAATTTCTAACTTAGTGTGTGTACAGTTAGATTCAAGTTCATGTCAAACTATCGCATTTACCGTTGAGTTGTCATGGTTGGCCAGTGCGTGGTTCAGTGTGGAAGTTCTGTGGGCGGGTCTGCAGAAAAACAAACGTGTTCCGCACCGCTCCTGGTGATCAAACCTCAGTGACACAGTTCGCTGGTGGCACAACGCCGACCTCAGCGCAGATCGCTTTCGCTTTGCTTGTTTGTTGTGCGGGGATGGGGCATGCGAAAACTGGCTTCCCGCACACGGTATCTCCAGCCAGGGTAAACACATTACGTAGCTCTTTGAACAGAGTAGAAACTCCCGTTAGCTAGCCGCTCTCCTGGACAGTGCAACGACAGGCTTTGTTGATGTGCTGTCCTGTTGTGCCATACACCTTTCAGTGTGATGTTTCTGCCATTTCACAATTTCGAATTCCAGACAGACAGTTGAGGTGGGACAAAGTCGACTTCCGCCTTTTGTTGAAATATGTGTGAATCTCTTTGATTTGTTACTTGGAGTTGGAATCAGTGAATTCAACATTGTCTTTGTTCTGTTTCTGACCGATAGAAACTTCCATTCTGATTCGGTGCGAAAAAGCAAAAACGCGTGCACAAATTGAAGCCACTAAATATTCCAGATGGTGTACATGCGGATGTTGCAACGTCACATTTTGGTGTTTCGTCATTTGCTGCGAATTTCTGTGCATCGAAAGCTGCGCGTCTCAAGAGGAAGGCTCAGAACGTCTCGGTGTTGATGATCTTGTTGTGTACATACGTGGAGAACGTCTGCCTTTCTCTTTGTGACACTGCAGTGAACGACCCTGGAGCTTCACAGTCGGAAAGACAACGATGAGATTATTATTGTTACTGGCGGCATTTCATAGTTAGGAATTGATGTTTTACCAAATGGATATTAATCAAGCAGATGAATCGACCTCTGTTCAAAATTGTTGTGAAATTTAGCACAATCGTTTTCGTTGAAAAACAGTGAAGCTGTGCATGGAGGAAACAAGTTTGCGGTGTACAGAAGCTGTCTGCTCATGCTTTGTAAAAACAGGCAGCAAATGTCAACTGTGTACAGAAAACTAGATTCCTGATGTACGAGGAAGAAAAACAAAGCCAAGACTATTTTCAACAAAAGCGAGTGAAATTTGAGATAAAAAGGTGTACATAATTTGTTACACGAAATGTGTGACACGTTTTGTGACGTACTGTGCACGACAGTTCGCTGCGTGTGTTGAACCTGTTTGAAAGTCATTGTCCAACCCGTTGACGCCTTTGTATAGCTCGCGCACGTTGTCACGAATCGATGAATTTTGGCATTATCTCCACCAAATCACACTCAATCTTCACAATTTTTTCACACAACCAAGAGGGAGTGACTACCTATCTACAATTCATTTTACA